>Ga0065714_10002332_pt1 | contig 27770 bp, 29 predicted proteins | sample MisRhiReplicate2_FD_59101 | JGI IMG/M metagenome (GOLD analysis project Ga0065714, IMG submission 59101) | Miscanthus rhizosphere microbial communities from Kellogg Biological Station, MSU, sample Rhizosphere Soil Replicate 2: eDNA_1 v2... | ecosystem: Host-associated > Plants > Roots >... | reverse complement strand
GTGGGTCTATAGTGTTTTAATAAAAAGGATTAAAATTCTTTAGCTGATCCTTATCTGTCTTAACACAAAGTTTACCTAGAAAAGACTAATCAGAGCTAATATATTTCCTAATTTTGTATCGTGTATTTTTTACACTAACTACCGTACAAAATGAAGAAAAGTTTACTTGCACTAACACTTGGGGGATTAGGAATTGGCATCACAGAATTTGTGATGATGGGCTTACTACCTGATATTGCTAAAGATTTGTCTATTACTATTCCACAAGCAGGTCATCTGATTTCGGCTTATGCTTTGGGTGTGGTAATAGGCGCTCCGGTTTTAGTGGCCATTGCTGGAAGTTATCCTCCAAAAAAGATATTAATGGCATTGATGATGATGTTTGTTGCTTTCAACGCATTATCAGCTTTTGCCCCTGATTATACCACCATGTTTATAGCCAGATTGCTTGCAGGTTTACCTCACGGTGCTTTTTTTGGTGTTGGATCTGTAGTTGCCAGTAAGCTGGCTGACAAAGGTAAAGCTGCTCAGGCCGTTTCTCTGATGTTTGCAGGTTTAACTATTGCCAATGTAATTGGGGTTCCGCTTGGCACTTATATAGGGCATAACTACTCATGGAGATATACTTTTGTGATCATTGTTGCGGTAGGTTTAATTACGCTTTTAAGTCTGAAGGTTTGGATGCCTGTTCTGAAGGCTACCAAGGATAGAGATTTAAAGAAAGAACTTGGATTCTTTAAACTACCTGAGGCCTGGCTAATCATTCTGATGATTGCCATTGGAACGGGTGGCTTGTTTTCATGGTACAGTTATATTGCGCCTCTGCTGACTGATGTTTCAGGTTTTTCTTCTGATTCGATTACTTACATCCTTGTTTTAGCAGGTTTAGGTATGCTGGTAGGTAACTTTATTGGAGGTAAACTGGCTGATAAATTTTCTCCGGCAAAAGCTTCTATTTCCTTGCTGATTGCGATGGCTGTTTCGCTGATTGTGGTTCATTATATTTCCGAAAATCAAACACTTTCATTGGTTATGACTTTTGTTACCGGGGCAGTAGCTTTTGCTTTAGCTGCGCCAATTCAAATGCTGATGATTACCACGGCCAAAGGATCTGAAATGCTCGCTGCCTCTGTTAGTCAGGCTAGTTTTAATATCGGTAATGCTTTGGGTGCATTTTTAGGCGGTTTGCCATTGGCTGCCGGATATGGATATACCTCACCTGTAACAGTCGGCACTTTGATGGCGTTAACAGGGGCACTGTTCGCTTGGATGCTGATTGCCAGAACCAAAAGATTAGCGGTCAACTAAACACACGTATTGTTTTTAATTCGTAATTTTAATGTACCTAAATTGATATTTATGGAAACGGATTATTTATCAAGTGTTCAGAAACAATTTGAATATTATAAATTATTAGGCGAAAGGACCATAGAGCAGGTTTCTGAAGAGCAACTGTTCTGGCAATATAATGCCGATAGCAATAGCATTGCTACCATTGTAAAGCACCTTTCGGGTAATATGATTTCGCGCTGGACTGATTTCCTGACTTCGGATGGGGAGAAGGCTACACGAAACAGGGAAGCAGAATTTGATAATGATGTTCCTAACAAAGCAGCTGTACTACGGCTATGGAATGATGGCTGGAACTGTTTTCTGGATACTTTATACGCGTTAAAAGAAGAAGATTTAGGTAAGGAAATTTTTATACGTAATATGGGGCATACGGTAACTGAAGCCATCAATCGGCAACTGGCTCATTATCCATATCACATTGGACAAATGGTGTTTATAGGCAAAATGCTTTGTGGCGAAAAATGGGTTTCTTTATCTATTCCAAGAGGTAAATCTGAGGCTTATAATGCCGATAAATTTGCTAAACCCAAACACAAAGAGCATTTCACGACAGAGTTCATAGAAAAAAAGAAATAATGGAACAAATTACCCGGAAAGGCTTGTTACTTTTGGCTATATTATCGCCCATAATGGCCGAAGCACAATTGAAGAATACGCAAAAAACTGTAATGACTTATCCTGAGACGAAGAAAGAGAATATAAAAGATAATTATTTTGGAGCTGAAGTAGCTGATCCATACCGTTGGCTGGAAGATGACCGGTCGGAAGAAACTAAAGCCTGGGTTATAGCACAAAATGCGGTTACACAAAAGTATATGGCACAGATTCCATATCGTAACCAGATCAAAACGCGTTTAACGCATTTGATGAATTACGAAAAGTACTCGCAGCCTTTTAAAGAAGGAGCATATACTTATTATTACAAGAACACGGGATTGCAAAACCAAAGTGTGTTGTATCGTCAGAAAGCGGGCGGGGACCCTGAGATTTTCCTGGATCCGAATACTTTTTCTAAAGATGCAACTACTTCGTTAGCAAGTATTGATTTTTCTAAGGATGGCAGCATCTGCGCTTATCAGTTGTCTGCCGGCGGCTCGGATTGGACAACTGTTGTGGTGATGAAAACTGCTGATAAAACCATCGTTGGTGATGCGCTTGTAGATGTGAAGTTCTCGGGCATTGCCTGGCAGGGAAATGAAGGTTTTTATTATTCCAGCTATGATAAGCCTAAGGAAGGAAGTCAGTTATCTGGCCTGACTCAATACCATAAAGTATATTTCCATAAATTAGGAACGGATCAGAAAGATGATGTGCTGATATTTGGTGGTGAAAAAACTCCCCGCAGGTATGTAGGTGCAGATCTTACTGAGGATGAACGTTACCTGATTATTTCGGCAGCAAATACAACATCTGGCAATGAGCTTTATATCAAGGACCTCAAAGATCCCAATTCGACTATTGTAAATGTAGTAAACAACTTTGATCAAAATCATTCCATTATTGACAATGAAGGCAGCAAACTGTATATCTATACTAATTTAAAGGCGCCAAACGGACGAGTAGTTACTGTTGATGCTTCAGATCCTAAACCGGTAAACTGGAAGGTATTGATTAAAGAAACTAACAATGTTTTAACCCCATCGGCGGGTGGTGGTAAGTTGTTTGCCAATTATATTGTAGATGCAGTAACCAAAGTTTTTCAATACGATAGAAGCGGTAAGCTGGAGCATGAAATTGACCTTCCGGGATTAGGAACGGCTATAGGTTTTAGCAGTAAGGAGAAAGAAAAGGAACTGTTTTATACTTTTACCTCTTATGTGTATCCGACTACGATTTTTAAATACGACATCAACACAGGTAAATCTACTTTGTATAAAAAATCGGGTGTAGATTTTGATCCTTTAAAATACGAATCACAGCAATTTTTCTATACTTCGAAGGATGGTACCAAAGTACCGGTTATAGTTACCTATAAAAAGGGAATCGAACTGAACGGTAAAAATGCGACCGTTTTATATGGCTATGGAGGCTTTAACATCAGTCTTACACCAGCTTTTAGCACTTCAGTAGTTGCATTGTTAGAGCAGGGTGGAATTTATGCAGTAGCCAATTTACGTGGCGGAGGTGAGTATGGTGAGGCCTGGCATGTTGGCGGTACAAAATTACAAAAGCAAAATGTGTTTGATGATTTTATTGCTGCTGCCGAATTCCTGATTGCGAAGAAATATACGTCTAAAGATTACCTTGCGATAATGGGTGGCTCTAATGGTGGATTGCTGGTTGGTGCAGTTATGGCGCAGCGTCCGGAATTGTTTAAGGTTGCTTTTCCGGCGGTTGGCGTGCTGGATATGTTACGTTACCATAAATTCACGTCCGGCGCAGGTTGGGCATATGATTACGGTACTTCTGAAGATAGTAAAGAGATGTTTGAGTATTTGTATAAATATTCTCCGGTACATGCTTTGAAGCCGGGAGTTTCATACCCGGCTACATTGGTTACCACCGCGGATCATGACGATAGGGTTGTACCTGCACATTCCTTTAAGTTCGCTGCTACTCTGCAAAAAGATCAGGGGGGTAAGNCTCCGGTTCTGATCAGTATTCAGACNAATGCAGGTCACGGTGCNGGAAAACCTACAGATAAAGCTATTGAAGAGATTNCCGATAAGTGGGCGTTTATGTTCTACAATATGGGGTTGACNTATAAACTGGTTGAATAAGGGTGATATTACTTACCGTTTATTCTATTGAAGAATTTAGGTACGTCGCGCTCATTGCTGGAATAAAACTCTAATTTTTTATCCTTTCCGTATAAGTATAGGGAAGGGTATTGTTGAGGGTGGAATAGCGGCACAAACACGTGATCGCGATCCTGCAATATGGTAACGTTTTTCATTTCCTTTAGTGGCTTTCCAAAGTTGTCCATAAAATAATTGATAGAACGGAATTCATCTTGTGAAACCAGATATACGTTGGCTTCGGCCAACTCTTTGCTTCTTTTGGATAGGTTTGATGCTACTTTTTGGCAATGATCACAGGTCGCATCAAATAGGATGATAAGCGATTTAGGCCCTTTAGCAATTTTATCTGTAGAAAAGGTGGCTCCATCAGCTTTATAAAAAATTGCTTTTGGCATATCGGTTCCGGGTATTGGTTTTTGTGCCATGGCTGTTATTGAGCCAACTGTAATGAATAGGGCAAGGAATAATTGTTTCATAGCTATCGTTTTAGGTATAGAATTGCTAATATCTGTTTTATTTTAAAATTCTCGTGACATTTTTCCTTTTGATTTGTTAAGTAGTTAATCGGTGTTTTTTTTGATGTAAAATCATTCTCTATGAAACAAAATCTATTTTTAGCAGTTGCCCTGCTTTTTTCAGGCTTAGTTTACGGTCAGGATATCCCTGCAAGCAGTGTGCCGGCGCCAGTCATGAACTCATTTAAAAAGGTCTTTCCAAATGCGAGCAAGGTGGAGTGGGAAATGAAAGGAGATTTATATAATGCCGATTTTGACGTTGCCCGCAGAGATCATGAAGTATGGTTGAACAGTAAAGGTGCAATTGTAAAGCATAAACAGGAAATCAAATCCAGGGAATTACCCGCTGTGGTAACTAAAAGTTTAAAAGAGCATTTCAAAGGGTTCTGGATAGATGATGTAGATAAGTATGAAGTAGCAAAACAGTTTTATTATAAGGTTGAACTAAAAACGCTTACTGAAGAGAAGAATGTGGTAGTAGATAGTAAAGGAACAATAGTTAATAAGGTGTTGTAATAGCTAATATAAACGAGAAAAGGCCTGCTAGCAGGCCTTTTCTCGTTTATATGGTTTCTGTATAGGTGCCTGCAGGAAAAAGCAGACTGAAGGTACTGCCTACATTTACCGCAGAATTAACCTTAATAGTGATGCCGTGATATAGACAAATGCTCTTCACTATGGAAAGCCCAAGTCCATAACCTACATTCTTGTTCAAATTGGTTTTTCTAAAACGGTCGAAAATATAAGCCTGTTCTTCGGCTGCAATACCAATACCTGTGTCTGCTATCGCTATTAAATATCCGGACTCGCTTAACTGGTCGGTAATGATAATACTGCCTTTATTTACATTGTACTTAATGGCGTTGTTGATCAGGTTATAGAACAGTTGGAAGAGCAAGTCCCTGTTAACCTCCTTAAGGTATAAATGCTGGTTTAGTTTTACTTTAATATGAAGTTCTCTTTCTTCTAAACGGTGGCTGATTTCCTCGACCACCTCGTTTACCAGATCTATCGGTTTTAATGTATCAGATTTAACGAATTGTTCATTTTCAATTCTTGAAATCAGGAGCAGGGAGTTAGAGATTTTCTTTAATCTGTCCAGTGTTTTCATCATCTCTACGATTCGGATCACAACACTGTCACTTAGCTGTTCGTCGCCAATCAGGTTCTCCATTTTGTTTTGAAGGATACTAATTGGTGTCATCAGCTCGTGTGAGGCATTGGCCGTGAATTCACGTTCTTTGTCAAATGCTTCATTAATCTGCTCCATCAGTAAGATTAAAGACTCATCGAGGTATTTAAAATCATAGGTGGAGGTTTTTACCGGAATAAAACGGTCTTTAAAAGGGAATTTTCTGTTTGTTAATTTTGATTTGATAATCTTCCCTAAAGGCCTGATAAGTATTCTGGTAAATAAAAGGTCGAACAATAAGGTAATCGCGATTAGGCCCATCAATACGTATAAAGCAATGCGTTGCAGGGGCTTATTGTATTGATTGATACTCGAGATCGTTTTACCGATTTCCAGTAGGTAAGGTTTCTGCTGGAAATTAAAGGTGTGTATGAGTATTCTGTAATTGAGCGTGTCCTGTTCGACTACCCGTTGGGCGGTTTTTATGGTGTCTATAGGTAACCCTTTTGCGGCTGGTTCGAGAGCAATGTACTCCTCTTTAAGCATGGTATAACTGCCATAGCTATTGTCGCCCTGAAGGTAATGCTCTATACCTTTTTTTTGTACAATCTGAATCACTTTATCTTGCTGTCTGCGCAGTGAATAATTGGTGTATTCAGAAACAATCCCATCTACCAGAAAAGGCAGAGAGACAATAAATAGCAATACGACTACTAGCTTAGAGCTGGTAATGAACAAGATTAGTTTTGAGGATAGCTTCACGTTATTTTTTTATGCGGTAACCCACACCTCGTACGGTTTCAATGAAGTCGGCAGGTGCCCAGGTATTTAATTTCTTTCTGATGTTTTTAATGTGCGCATCAATATAGTTGGAATCGTAATCATCATCAGCAAAAGTACCCCAGATGTGTTCACTTAGCTGCATGCGGGTAAGTACACGGTTGTTATGCAGGAAAAGGTAGCTGAGCAGGTCAAATTCTTTACGCGACAATTCAATTTGGTTATCACCAAACAGGACCAGTCGTTTTTGCAGGTCGAGTTTAAAATCGCCTAAAGGCAATAATTCTTCTTTAACATTGAATTTACGGCGTGCAATAGCTTGCATTCTGGATTGGAGTTCCAGTAATGAAAAGGGTTTTGCCAGGTAGTCGTCGGCACCAAGGTCGAGCCCCGTAATGCGGTCTTCCAGGTTTCCTCTTGCAGTTAAAATAATATATGCTGCATCGGGATTGTGTTTTTTTGCCTTCGGCAGTAAGGTAAGCCCATCGCCATCAGGCAAACCCAGATCAAGCAGGATGAAATCATAGCTATTCATCTCCATTTTTTCGAGCCCATCTTTAATATTGTGAGCCAGGTCGCAAACATAAAATGCCTTTTTCAGGAAATCTTCCATCTCATAGGCGAGCGTTTTTTCATCTTCTACAATCAGAACTTTCATGTTTGGGATTTAGTGTCTTCTTTTATTCTCCTGAGGACGTTCTTTTCTATCAGATTTTACCTCCCCCGGCTTCTCTTGTCTTCTGGATTGCGGGACTTCCTTTACTTCTGGCTTTTTACTTTCCCTTTCGCGCTCCTGTTTTTTACCTTTTCTGTCCTGATAAAAATCCGGATTGGAAGTCGGGGATATAGCTGCGTTATTACCGGCAAAAGCACCAATCGGGAGCCATATAAAAACTACGACTGCGGTAAGGGTTCGGAATAATGAATTACTGCTCATGATGTAAATATATGGATAAAACACAAATGTGCTTTATGATGTGCGTTACTTAAATGAGTACAAAGCTGGGGCTTGAACATGAAATTAAGATGAAAAATAAAATAAATAAATAATTTAAAAAATTCATGTTGATTTCATCTTCGCTGTAGAGATTTGACTTAACAACACACAAATGAAATATTAATTGTTAAGGTTATGAGAAAGTTAATAGTATTAGGATTGCTTGGTGTACTAGGATGGATGCCATACCAGGCTTCGGCGCAAGTGAGTATAAATGTAAATATTGGCTCACAACCATTATGGGGACCTGTAGGTTATGATTATGTAGATAATTATTATTTGCCGGATATAGAATGTTATTACAACGTACCAAGGAGACAGTTTATTTATATAGATGGTGGCAGATGGATTTTCTCAGCGTCCCTTCCTTCAAGATACAGAGGTTATGATTTGTACAGCGGTTATAAGGTAGTTGTAAACTCAAGAGATCCATATAGATATTTTGATAGAGATCGTGTTACCTATGCAAGATACAGAAAGATGAGAGGTCAGCAGGTGATCAGATATAGCAATGATTCAAGATATTATGTGATCCAAGGTCATCACGGATATGGTAAAAAGCATCATTCAAGAGATTACGACAGACATGACAGATACGATAGAAACGACAGATGGGACAATGACAGAGAGCATGGTAAATGGGATCGTAATGACAGGGATCGTGGAGATAGAGGACGAGGTGATAGAGACAGACATGAAGGGCGTGGTAATCACGGAAGAGGTAGAGATTAGTAACCACGATTAAACCGAAAGGGTGCTACACATATGATGTGAGCACCCTTTTTTTTACGACCGTATTAATTTATTGGTTGATAATAAGCTTGCCACCAAATGGTTGTTCAATACCAGTAGGATTTAATAGTCCTGTAGCCATGATGGTATAAGATTTTCCGGCTTTAAGTTCTATGCTTTCCAGTTCTGCTGTAGCAGTAGCGCCTGTAGCTTTGTCCTTAATTTGAAAAACATAAGCCTTAGGCTCTATTTCAATAAATTCGCTGTTGGTTTTATACGCTTTGTCGGATACAACAACATCTCCATCTTTAACAGTAAGATTTAATGCAGGAGCGTTAGGTGAAAGGTTAATGAATCTAACAAATGCTTTTGTAGAACCCAGGTTGCCTAAGTTATCTTTAATTTTAAGGAAGTCCATACGCTCTCCTTTATCAACTAAGAATAGAGAATTGACGGTGTTGGCTTCGAGACTAATGTTTTTGGTGATTACATCATCCATACCAGCGGTGGTAAATTTAATGCTATGATTACCCGGGCTGGTTTGGCTATAACCGGTGCTGCCATTAAACGCTACTGCGCCGTTCTTGTTGATCAGATTTTTATCTAAATAAATGTTAAAGGTACCTACGGTAGGTGAAGTGTTAATGATGTTTAAGTAGGCTATTTCAGGAGCTGTAACCGGATCTTTTGAACAAGATTGAAACGTTAAAGCAGAAATAGATAATAACGCGATTGCACTTAGTTTTTTAATAGAGATATTCATGTTTAAAATTTAGGGTTTGTGAATGTAACTCAATAAAGACGGGTAATGTCGTGTTAACGCTACAATAAAACATTAAAAAAATGTAGCTACATTAGGGCATTTAAGATGAATTGTCTGTTTGGGCATTATAAAATAGATTAAAATGAAAGTAGTTATAGGTTCAGATCATGCAGGGTTTGAGTACAAAACCATTTTGGTTGGTACATTATTAAAATGCGGATATGAGGTGATTGATTTGGGGACGAGTAATATCGAGCCAACTGATTATCCTGATCATGCGGCTGGTGTTTCGCGGGCTATTCTTGATAAAAGAGGGGATAGAGGTATACTAATTTGCGGAAGTGCCGTTGGAGTTAGTATCGCGGCGAATAAATTTAAAGGAATACGTGCTGGTGTTTGCCATGATACCTATTCTGCACATCAATCTGTGGAGCATGATGATGTAAATATCCTTTGTATGGGGCAACGTGTGATTGGTATTGAACTGGCTAAAGATGTTGTTTTTGCTTTCTTAAATGCCAACTTCTCCGGAGGGGAACGTCATGAAAAAAGGCTGGCAAAAATTACTGCAATAGAAAACGGAGCGCTTTAGGTATTTATGAAATTACACGTTTACGGATTGCTCGTTTTTGTTGCATTTACACTATATCAATGCCAGAGCTATAAAAAGACTGTTGCTATTAGTCAAGGTGTTGTTCCGGATACAACCAATTCTCCTGTTATACCCGCTGCTGCAGCAATTAAACTGATGAAGGTTGAGGATGGTTTTGAAGTTGAACTGGTGGCCGGCGAGCCATTGGTTGCTGCGCCTGTGGCTATGACATTTGATGCTAAAGGCAGACTATGGGTGGTTGAAATGATGGGGTATATGCCGGATGTTAATGGAAAAGGTGAAGATCAGCCAAATGGTAAAGTAGTAATCCTGGAGGATAAGAATGGTGACGGTTTGATGGATGACAGGAAAGTTTTTCTGGACTCTCTGGTGTTGCCAAGAGCTATTTGCTTGATTGATGGAGGGATTCTGGTGGCGGAGACGCCTAATCTTTGGTATTATGATATTAAAGATGACCGACCAGGTGTGAGGTTATTGGTAGATGCTAAATATGCTGATGAGGGGAATGTGGAACATCAGCCTAACGGCTTGTTAAGAGCTATGGATAATTGGATCTACAATGCGAAGTCAAGCAAACGCTACCGTAAAATGGGTGGTAAATGGATTACAGAAGACACGCACTTTAGGGGACAATGGGGAATCAGTCAGGATAACTATGGCAGGTTGTATTATAACGATAATTCCACTAATCTGATGGGGGATTATTTTACTCCCGGTTTAGGCGCTGCAAATAGTCGTCAAAAGCGTGTGGATGGGTATTCCGAAAGAACTGTGAGAGATAATACGGTTTATCCGGCGAGATCAACTCCAGGTGTAAACAGAGGCTACATGTCGGACGTACTGGACGATAGCTTGCGTTTAAAGAATTTTACTGCTGCATGTGGTCCGGTTATTTACCGTGGAAATTTATTTGGCTCAGCCTACGATTTTAATGCTTTTGTTGGGGAGCCGGCAGCTAATCTGATTAAGCGAAATATTCTTAGTGAAAAGGGCTTTGCAGTGACAGGTGTACAGGCTTATAGAGGTAAAGAGTTTCTGGCAAGCATTGATGAGCGTTTCAGACCGGTTAGTTTGTATAATGGTTTAGATGGAGCCTTATATATAGTTGATATGTACCGGGGTATTATACAGCATAAAACTTATGTGACGCCATATTTGCGGGATGAAATAGTGCGCAGAAAGCTGAGTGAGCCATTGGGTTGCGGTAGAATATATAAGGTAATTCCAAAGGGCAAAAAAGCAGTGACTGTTAAGTTTAATCAGGACCCGAAAGTGCTCGTTGGTTTATTGGGCAACGAGAACGGACTGGTACGGGATATGGCTCAGCAAATACTAATTGATAATAAAATGAAGGCTGCGATTCCTTTTTTAAGGCAGGCCATTAAGGATGTAAAACAACCTTTGCGTGTGATTCATGCTTTGTGGGTGCTGGAAGGATTATCGGCGCTGCAAACTAATGAGGTGTTGGCTTTATTGGAGTCGGTTGATTGGACTATCCGGATGCAGGCTTTAAGTGTTTTGCCATCTGTGATAAATGGGACCTCTTATGTTTTTTATCTGGATGCATTGTCGCGCTTACTTAAAGGAAATGACGAGATGGCAGCCCCATATATCGCCTTTGTAATAAATTATATCAAACCCTTTGATCAGAAATCTGCGCATAAGTTATTAATTGATTTGGTGAAGAAGTACCCGCGTAGCTCTTATGTTTCTGCTGCAGTGGTGAGCAATCTGGCTAACATAGAAGCGGATTTTGCTGCATCAGTCTTACCTTTGATTCCTGATACGAATTTTGCGATTAATAAGCAATTACAGCGTGTTATTACGAGTGTAAGGAATATGCAAAAGAACAGGGATCCTTTATTGATGAGCAAGGAATTTCCTAAAGGAGCAGCTTTGTTCGCTTCCAGTTGTCAGACCTGCCATGCTGCCGATGGCAATGGCATTAATTCGCTGGCGCCGCCATTAAACAAATCGGAGTGGGTAACGGGGGATAAGGATAAATTGATTTCGATCGTGTTGTATGGGCTAAGCGGGCCAATAAAGGTAAATGGGCATGTATATGAAGCTCCGGAAATATCTGCTGATATGCCTGGAATAGCGCATAGCGAGGAAATATCAGATGATGATGTAGCTCAGGTACTGAGTTTTATTCGTGGTTCCTGGCAGAATAATGCTGGTAAAATCAGTATAGATGAGGTTGTTAAAGTGCGTAGGCATCTAAAGGGAAGGGAAAAGGCTTTTACAGTGAAAGAACTGGAAGGAAAGTAATACGTATTGTGGATAACAGGTTTAAAACCTGTTAATAACCTGTTGGTAATTTGTTGATAATTTATGACAAAAATAAAGTTAAATATTTTTGTATGAATGAGTTATTAGTCGTAAATTAGATCTATCAATTAGGAAGTACTTTGGCAGTCTGAAAGAAATATTCCAAAAAGAAATACTTGGCCTCCGGGCAAAAGCTTCTGGGAGTTTCGATAGATCAGTAAGGGTCGGATTCAAGGGCAACTGAGAGGAAGATCTAAGGTAACTAAAGTCGAGAGACTGAAGAACATCATCTGAATCTGGAACAGGCATTACAGACGAATAATACATTCTAAGGAATGGGATTAGGATAGTAATTTAACGGGTTTCAAAGTTCTTAGGAGCTAAGAATACTACGAATTGTAAAGTAAAAATCGAATTGATGCTTTTCTTACAGTTAAGGCTGCAGGAAAGGTGAAAACGGAGAACTTGAATCGAAAGAAGAAAGTCTCCGTTTTCTTTTTTTATAATATGCTCATCAGGTAATAGAATTTCACTATTTTTATATACCATGAGTAAAGCTTTAAAAAACTCCACTATTGAGAAGAAGATATTCGTTCTGGATACTTCTGTAATTCTTTACGACCATATTGCATTTAAAAACTTTCAGGAGCATGATGTAGCCATTCCTATCCAGGTTTTGGAAGAGCTGGATAATATGAAAAATGGGAATGAAACGCGTAATGCTGAAGCCCGTAGTTTCATCAGGCTAATGGATGCTGCCTCGGGAGATCAGATTATGAACCAGTGGATTCCTTTTAGTGGCAAAAAGGGTGGTCGCTTTAAAGTGGTAATGGATAATAAGCCTGATGGATTGGATGCTGAAGAGGTTTTTGGTAAGGGTAAATTTGATCATCGCATACTCAATGCTGCATTGAGCCTCAAACAGGAATTTCCGGAAAAAAGAGTGGTTTTGGTATCTAAAGATATTTGCTTGCGTTTAAAAGCCAAATCACTGGAACTTCATGCTGAAGATTATGAGACCGGTAAGATAAAGAACGTAGATGAACTCTATACCGGTAAAGCATTATTAACCAATGTTCCCGACGAAGTGTTTAGCGCGTTAAAAGCTGAAGGTTTTGCGGATGCTACGGGTTTGGATATTCAGGAGGCTCAGGCCAATCATTTCTGTATTTTGAAAGGCAAGCGAAAAGTCGCGACAACTTATTACAATGCCACAATGCGCAGGCTTTTCCTGGTTGCATCACGTAGTATGTTTAACATTTCACCACGCAATGATGAGCAGGCTTTTGCCATTGATGCCTTACTTAACCCAGCTATTAAGCTGGTTACTATTCAGGGAAAGGCTGGAACGGGTAAAACATTACTGGCTATAGCAAGTGCGCTGGAGCAACGGAAAGATTACCGGCAGATTTATGTAACCAGACCTATAGTGGCTCTGAGCAACAAGGATATCGGCTTTTTGCCGGGGGATGTGAAATCGAAAATTGATCCATATATGGCTCCGGTATGGGATAACCTTAGGTTTATAAAAGAACAGTACAACCATGATGCAAAAATGCAGGGCAAGATTGATGAATTTGTGAGTACTGAAAAGATTGTGATTACCCCATTGGCTTACATCAGGGGGAGGACATTAAGCAAGATCTTTTTTATTGTTGATGAGGCCCAGAATTTAACCCCTCACGAAATTAAAACGATTATATCAAGAGCTGGTGAGGATACTAAAATTGTTTTCACAGGCGATATTTATCAGATTGATACACCTTATCTGGATGCGGAGAGTAATGGCTTGTCGTATCTGATAGAAAATGCAAAGGACCATGCCTTGTACGCGCATATCACCCTGGATAAAGGTGAAAGAAGTGAACTAGCCAATCTTGCCAATGATTTATTGTAGTTTTATTTTTTTATCATTTACTTATATACTAAACATGAGAAGAATTGTATTGTTATTGGTTGTCGGCCTTGCTATAGCAGGTTGTTCTGCCGTTAAACCTGATGCTAACGGTAAAGGTCAGGTAACTTTAAGTGGGAAACTGGAAGCTCTGGGGATGTCCACTTTCCAGTATGGAACGCATATTTTGAGTAGCGGCAAGCAAATTTATGCACTTAAAAGCAGTAAGTTGGACTTGAAAGCACATGAAGGGAAAGAGGTAATTGTTAAAGGGGTAAAAGTGGCCGGTTATCCTGTTGATGGCGGTCCTGACTTTATCGATGTGCAGGAGATCAGTAATAAATAGGCGTTTCTTCACTGGAAAAATTTATAGATTGCGTTTGCAAATCTTATTTCATGAAAAGACTAACATTAATGATTCCTATTCTGATGATTTTATCTTGCCAGCAGAATACTAAAAAAACTACTCTATCAGACCAGGTTATGGTTGATGATCCGCATTCTTTTTCTAAGCCTTCTGTTGCTTATGTTGAACATCTGGACCTTGATTTGAAGGTTGATTTTGAGCAACAGCAGCTGAGTGGAAAGGCGAGCTGGACCATCAACAATAAAACAAAAGCCCGTGAAATCATTTTTGATGATAGCAAGCTGAACATTTCTAAAGTAACACTTGGTACGGAGGAAAAGGAAACTACTTTTAGCTTTGGTCCGGAGGCTGAATACATGGGTAAGGCTTTAAAAGTAGCTATATCCCCAGAAACGAAACTTGTTAATGTTTACTACACCACCGGTAAGGATGCCAGCGCTTTGCAATGGCTTAATCCGCAACAAACTGCGGGTAAAAAGAGACCTTACCTTTTTACACAGTCGCAAACAATTGCTGCGCGTAGCTGGGTGCCTTGCCAGGATAGCCCTGGGATAAGATTTACTTATAATGCCAAGGTACAGGTTCCTGCAGATTTGCTGGCTTTAATGAGTGCTGAAAACCCACAGGCAAAAAACAATACCGGTATTTACGAATTTAAGCAGAAACATGCAATACCATCTTACTTACTGGCTCTTGCAGTCGGCGATATTGTATTTAAGGCTGTAGATGACCGTACAGGGGTATACGCTGAGCCTTCCGTGCTGGAAAAAGCCACCTGGGAGTTTGCGGATATGGGTAAAATGGTTCATGCTGCAGAAGAACTTTATGGGCCGTACAGATGGGGTAGGTATGATTTATTAGTATTGCCACCAAGTTTTCCTTTCGGGGGAATGGAGAATCCTAATCTGACTTTCATTACGCCTACTATATTGGCTGGCGACCGGTCACTGGTAAGTATTATATGTCATGAGCTGGCGCACAGCTGGAGTGGTAATCTGGTAACCAATTCTACATGGAATGATTTCTGGCTGAATGAAGGTTTTACCAATTATTTTGAGCGTCGTGTTGATGAAGCTATTTTTGGTAAAGATGAAGCTGCGATGCAGGAAGTATTTGCGAAGCATGCTTTAGACGGCGCTATCAAGGATATGGGGGCAAATAGTAAGGATACGCATTTAAAAACTGATTATACGGGGCGTAATCCTGATGAGGGAACCAACGACATTGCTTATGAAAAAGGCTTTTTCTTCTTAAAGACGATTGAGACTGCTGTAGGGCGAGAAAAGTTTGATGCTTTTTTAAGAGGTTACTTTGATAGCCATGCTTTCCAATCTTTAACCACGGAGCAGTTTCTGGACTATCTGAATAAGAATCTGATTAAGGGGGACAAAGCCCTGTCAGATAAACTGGAAATCAATAAATGGGTATATGGTCCAGGGATTCCATCCAATGTGGTGGCGGTTGGATCTGAGCGATTCAACGTTATTGATACTTTATTGGCCAATTGGCAGAAAACAGGATCTGCAAAAGGGCTGAGTAAATCAATTGTATCAAGCAATGAAAAACGTTATTTTATTAGTCAGTTGCCTGAAAATCTGACAGCTAAAGAAATGGCTGTGCTGGATGCTGAGTTTGGTTTTACAGCTTCTAACAATACGGATATCCAGCTGGCCTGGTACGAGTTGGCTATTCGCCACCAGTACACGGCTGCTGATGCACGTATAAAAGCATATTTACTGGAAAACGGCAGGATGTGGCATATTATTCCATTGTACAAAGAAATGATGACTACACCTGCAGGGTTAAAGACCGCAAGGGAAATTTATAAGCTTGCAAGACCAAACTATCACCCGATGACTTATTTGGCAATCGACAAGTTGTTGAAATAGGACAGTGGGGTATAAAAAATGCTACAATTGTGGTGAAAAAGACGATTTAAGTTGCTTTAATTTCTGGCACAGAATTTGTTTTTAACTAATCGGTTTAGTTTGGTTTAGGTTGATCTGTGGTGGATCGACCTTATGAACGGGAATAGTCTCTCCGACTTATTCCCGTTTCTCTTTTAGAGGCTTTTCTGTTTATCTCCTTTCTATCAAATCTTATCCGCACTATTCTTCTATTTCGTACTATAGTATGCTCCTATTCACTGTTTATCACATAGGTTCTAAAAAGGTATATCCTTAATACATCTTTTGGTACTGCGAGGCTGGTGGGACAACATCCGGAGCACATATAATACTTTGCGGGTGCTCATTCCAGTTTTTTATATATAGCCTTTTGTACTCAGTTTAAAATATATTATCTTGATCCTTTATTAATTTATACATGAAGAGTTTACGCTTTCTATTATTATCATTCCTTTTTATTGGTTTTACGGCTAATGCGCAAAGGCAAAATCTATACTTCTTAAAGAACAATGGACAACACGTAAAGCTGCGAGATAGTGCTGATTATTTACGTATTGTACAGGAGCCTGCAGAGGGATTAAGTCTGTTTATTGTTAATGAGCATTACCTGGATGGCAGCATCAAAAGCAGGGGGCTTTCAAGTTTGATAGATCCGGTTTTATACGAAGGTCAGTACATATCCTATTTTAAAAATGGGAAGAAACAGATGGTGGGAACCTATAAAAAGGGGAAGTTAGTGGACACCGCGATGCATTACTATCCTAATGGTAATTTATATTCTGTTGTTGGTTATAAAACGCTGGCTGATGGTAAAACTTCAAAATATATCAAAAATGTTAAAGACTCAGCAGGTAAAGATCTGGTAGTAGATGGTAAAGGAATATGTAGCTTTTATGATAACGATTTTAAAGAAATTACAGAAAGTGGTACCATAAAAAATGGTGTTTATGACGGAGAGTGGATTGGGGTAACCGAGAAAAGCAGGCTTAAATATAAAGAGCAGTATCTGGACGGTAAACTTGTAGCTGGCGAGAGTATGGATAAGGATGGAAATGTTTATCATTATACCAACGCGTTTGTTCAACCTCAATTTAAAGGTGGCATGGAAAAATTTTATACCTTTCTAAAAAAGACAATCAGATACCCGGAAGCATGCTATAGGAATGGCATACAAGGTAAAGTTTATTTGAAATTTATGGTCATGAAAGACGGTTCTCTTAAGGATATAATTGTGACGAAAGACCCACATCATTTATTGTCTGCGGAAGCTGCTAGAGTAGTTGGTCAATCTCCTGCCTGGGAGCCAGGCTTAGAAAGAGGGAAGATCGTTAATGTTACTTATAATGTGCCGGTATCTTTTACACTACGTTAATTTTTGCAATTGAAATGATTGAAGTAACCTGTGCTATTATTGTTGCTGAAGATGGTAAAGTGCTTGTTGCACAGCGGAGTGAAAGTATGACGCATCCACTAAAAATGGAATTTCCGGGAGGTAAGATTGAACCTGGTGAAACTGCTGAACAATGCCTGATCAGAGAAATTAAAGAGGAGTTAGATGTGAATGTTCAAATCCTATGTGAGCTGATTTCAAACCAGCATGCTTACCCCGGGTTCTCAATAAAACTAACCCCCTTTGTTTGCAGGATAACAGCTGGTGATATTTTGTTAAAGGAACATGTTGCGTACACCTGGCTAGACAATAGTGAATTGCCTGGGCTAGACTGGGTAGCAGCTGATGTTCCTGTTGTTATGAATTATTTAAACCATGTTAGTACTTTGTAAGCAGGTTATTGATAAACCAGTTTTGGCTTTTCATTTTCGCAGACTACCTTTTTGGGTGGCATCATATACATGCAGTCGGAGATTATATTCCATTTCTTGTTGAACTTTGTCTGTTCAGCGGTATACTTTTCAACCTTTTGTATAAAAGCTACAGTGTCAATTTTTGAGGAGTAGCTTACATAGCCAGTTGGACCGCCACATGCTTTAGATCCAATTGGTCTGAACTTCCAATCAGCCTCGTTTTCACATTTCACCAGCTCTGATAAGCCCTTAATTTCTGCCAGCAGGTTTTTCAGTTTAAGTTCTTCAGCTTCTTTTGTACTTTCAGCATTCTTTTTACAGGCGGATGCTCCGGCGAGTATCATTACAAGTATCAATACGATGTAGCTTTTAATTTTCATAAGCTTTGTTGTGATTAGGTTTGTTAGGTATAAAACGCAGAACAAGTGTAGAATGCTACAAGATCATTATTATATTCGCAAAAAAAAGAACTTAAAATGATAGCTCACCACGTATTATTCTGGCTAAAGGCCGACACGACTGAAGATCAAAAAAACGCTTTCCGTAAAGGTTTAGAATCTTTGGAGAAAATTGAAGTAATTAAAAATATGCATATCGGTACACCTGCACCTATTGAGCGTGCTGTAGTTGATACCACCTATACCTTTTCATTAGTGCTGTTTTTTGAAGATCTTGCCGCGCATGATATTTACCAGGTGCATGAAGTACATAAGGCCTTTTTAGATGAGTTTAGAGCTTTGTTTGAAAAGGTAATCATTTACGACGCACAGTAGTAGTTCCAAAACCGGGATGTAATAGTATTAGTTTATTGTTGCTACATATAAGTCTTATCTTTGGCTTATCAAATGGGGGAAACATTAAAAGACATTATTGGCAGGGAGTTAAAACAGTTGTTTCAGCTAAAGAAAACTGAAAGACTTTGGCATATACCTGTTTTAGCTTCTCTGTCGACCGGTATTCCATTACTGATTGGCTTTTATAGCGGAAGGCTCGACTATGGTATTCAAGCTTGCATAGGTGGACTGGTAATTCTTTATCTTCCTTCTACAAGACTTGAGCACCGTATGGTAACCTTGTTATTGTGCGCCTTTGGTTTTATATTAAGTTACGCACTGGGGCTTGCTTTTAGCTTTAGTCCTTATCTTTCGGCTGCTGTTTTAGGCTTGTATGCCTTCTCGGTAAATTGGGTTACCAATTATTTTAAACTGCAATCACCCCGGAATTTCTTTTTTATCATGCTTGCTTCCATGGGAAGCTGTATGCCCTTTGATCTGGCGAACCTTCCGGTAAAAGTTGGATTGATCGCGTTGGGAACCATGGTAGCCTGTGTTCTGGCCTTTCTTTACAGCCTGTACATTGTAAGGAAATATTCCGGTAAGCTTGATACTGTTAGTCCGAGGAAAAGAAATTATACCAATATTACCGAATCCATCATTATAGGCGTATTTATAGCAATATCATTAATGATTGCTCATGTGTTCGGATTAGAAAATCCGTACTGGGTACCTATTTCTTGTCTCGCAGTAATGCAGGGTATTAGTGTAACTCATGTTTGGCGCCGAAGTTTTCATCGTATAGCGGGTACATTTATTGGAATGGGGCTGACCTGGCTTTTTCTTCAACTAAATCTTACTCCATTAAACGTATGTATCAGCATACTTTTATTACAGTTTGTGATAGAAATGCTGGTCGTAAGGCATTATGGTCTTGCCGTTATTTTTATCACCCCGATGACTGTGTTTTTAGCCGAGATAGGGAAGGGCATGAATATCGATCCAAATCAGTTGATTTCAGCACGTTTGCTGGATATTGTTGTTGGGAGTTTGATTGGTGTGCTGGGTGGTTGGATGCTGCATAATCAGCAATTGAATCGTCAGACGGAGCGACAAATTCGTAAAACAAGGGTCGCTATTTTAAGAAAATAAATTTATTAGTACTATATTGTTTGTCAGGAACAATCAATATACATACAATTAATCGAGCGAGTTATGATAAAAAGAATACCCTTACCCCTATGGACTATTGTTTCCCCTTTGCTGGCCTGGCTTGCTTACTTTGGCGTGTCACTTAATTTTGGTGATTTTTATATCTTGTTTTTAGCAGCTATGCTTGTAGCAGCTGTTCTTGCAGCTGTGCATCATGCAGAAGTAGTGGCCCATAAAGTGGGTGAGCCATTCGGGACATTACTGCTGGCGCTGGCCGTTACGGTTATTGAAGTTGCTTTGATTGTTTCATTGATGCTAACCGGCGGCCCCGAAACAGCGGCCCTCGCACGCGATACTGTTTTTGCAGCGGTGATGATTATTTTAAATGGTATTATTGGGATATGTTTACTTACTGGAGGAGTAAAATATAAAGAGCAGGTTTTTACCTTACCTGGCGTAGGTGCTGCTCTTGTAGCGCTTACAGCGATATTAGTACTTACACTTATTCTTCCTAATTTTACGGTAAGCACTCCCGGACCTCAATATAGTTCTGTTCAATTGATTTTTGTAGCGATCGTTTGTCTGGTGTTGTATGGTGCATTTGTGTTGGTACAGGCCGTAAGGCACAGAGATTATTTTTTGCCTCCCGGTGCAGACGGCAATGAGGAGGTTCATGCGGAACCGCCTACTTTGAAGATCGCCTTGTTTAGTGCTTTTTTACTCCTTCTGTGTTTGGGAATTGTTGTTTTACTGGCGAAGGCCCTTGCACCTGATATCGAAAATGCAGTAGTGAAAGCAGGCGCACCAAAATCGCTTGTGGGCGTAATTATTGCTGCTGTGGTGTTGTTGCCCGAAGGCCTTGCAGCATATAGGGCTGCTAAAAAGAATCGATTGCAAACCAGTCTTAATCTTGCTTTGGGATCAGCTCTGGCCAGTATTGGTTTAACTATTCCTGCTGTAGCCATCGTTTCTATGTTCACAGGAATGAGCATAACACTCGGTATTGATATGAAATCGACAGTTTTATTATTGCTTTCTATGTTTACCATTATGCTTTCTCTGGCAACGGGTAAGACAAATGTATTACAGGGGATTGTGCTTGTGGTTATTTTCATGGTTTACCTTTTTACAATTATTGCACCTTAAGGGGCCTTAATACCATTTGCCTTAAAACAGTCTATGTATCAGATTTTTGATTTTTTCTTTACTGTACTGCATTTGCTTATTATTGGATTTAACCTGGTTGGGTGGATATGGCCATCAACAAGGAAGTTACATTTTATTGTTGTGTTGCTTACCGCAGGATCCTGGTTGATATTGGGTATCTGGTATGGTTTAGGATATTGTCCGATAACTGATTGGCAATGGCAGATTAAAGCGCAGCTTGGGGAAACGAACCTGCCTAATTCCTTTGTGAAATATTATGCAGATAAAATTACAGGTCACCACCTGTCTGCGAATTTTATAGATACTGTAACAGCAATAAGTTTTGCAACAGCAGCAGTACTTTCAGTTTATTTAAATTTCATACATAAAAAAAATAATCAGTAATAATATGATTAGAGAAGCCCTTCCCGCAGATGCACCAGAATTAGGTAAACTTATTATCCTTGCAATGAATGATCTTGCAGCAAAATTTGTTGGATCTTCAGACCCAAATGATGCTGTTCCATTATTTCAAAAGTTTGCTGCATTTCCTGCTAATCAATATAGTTATGAAAATACGCTCGTTTATGAGGACGAAGATGGGATATGTGGAATGATTAATGCTTATGATGGAGCCCATCTCGATGCTTTAAGGTCGCCCTTTTTAGCTTATCTCGATAAGACCTATGGTTTTAAACATTCCCCGGAGGATGAAACACAGCCTGGTGAGTATTATCTTGACTGTATTAGTGTTTCTCCACGTAAGCAAGGTAAAGGTATTGGCAAAGAATTGATTAAAGCGATGATCGACCATGCTGTTAGCCGTGCTCAGCATACACTTGGGTTATTGGTTAATAAAGATAATCCTAAAGCCGAGAAACTGTATGCCAGTTTGGGTTTTAAGACGATTGAAGAAATTGATTTTATGGGCGGACGTTATTTTCATATGCAGATTACGAGGTAACTATAGTCGTTTTCTGATAAACACAGAGTCCTAGGCAGGCTCTGTGTTTTTTTTGTTCATTTTATAGATGGTAAACATTACCAATGCCGACATGATCGTTAATACCAAATAGCTGCTGCTAAGATGATGTTCATCTTTTGCTGGTAAGAATGAAATAACGCTATAGCTTAAGAAGGATACAATTACATAAGTAATTCCACCGGTTAATCCACCAGCAATCCCCGCATTTTTAGGAAATTGACCCAGGCAGAAGGTGAAATAGTTATTGAATATATAGCCAGCCGTAACATGGATAAGAAAAGCGAATAATACCATTGTATAAAGGCTTGATATGAATTGCGCAGTAATAATCATAATTAATACAAATGCAATTTGAAATAAGAGGTTGGTAGCCATCTTTTTAAAAAATGGCTTGTGAATTGTTGCTTTACCTATAAAGCCTCCAACCATCCAGGCAAATCCGAGTACAAGGGAGCTATAACCGGCAATTATAGGGCTCATATGTAAATGATGCTCTATAATAAAAGGCCCGGTCATGTTGTAGATCATCACCATGGTATATGCGAGGCCAAGCATCACAATTCCAAGACTAAAGCTTGCTGTTTTTATCATAGTGATGTATACTCCTGTAATCTTTTTTAAGGAGAATTCTGAAAAGTGCTTCAGCGTTTCTCCGCTATAGATGTACTCCAGAATGGCCAAAACGATCGCCAGTATAGCGAGGAAATAGAAATTAGATTCCCAACCGAATACAGTTTGAAGGTATCCCCCTAAAAATGGGGCAACAATTGGTCCTGTCGACCATATGATGGAAAATAAACTAAGATAATGTTTCAGTTGATCTCTTGTAAAGAGGTCCACAAAATAGGCGCGTTTGGCCACGATAATCGTTCCCACAGTAAAGCCGTGAACAATTCGCATCAGGTAAATGAGGTAGATGTTATGGGTATTGGCTATTGTAATGCTGGCTGCGGCAAAAACTATCAGGGATATCAGGCTTAATTTATATCTCCCAAAGCTATCCAGAACGCTTCCGATAAAGAGCTGCGAGATTCCGTAACTGATTAAAAAAAGGCTTAACGTTAATTGTACCTGTAAACTACTTACCTGCATGGTTGATGCCATGGAAGGTAGAGATGGAATATATATGTCTGTTGCAAAACCAGATAGGGGCAGTAAAGCAAATGCAAGTAGGGTAGATATACCCTGATTTTGTTGTTTAAGTGCTATTGTATTATTCAAAACTCGGCGGATATTATTTTAATGCGCCAAAGTTACCCTTTCAAAGTGCCACCCTATAGGTTTTTGAACATGATAGTGTAATAATTACATCTGCGGAATTTCATATTCCTTAAGCCATGATTTTAATTTTTGCAAATCCATCTGCATTTGATTGATTACACCATCCTGCGGAATAGTTAATGCGGTTGCACCTGATTCTGCTCCACCTAAAGGATACTCATAATGTAATGATATGGGTTTAATAATGTTATATTTTTTAATGAGCTGAAAGTATTGTTTAAAATCAACCATTCCCTGCCCCAAAGCAATGTTTTTTGTTAACCACTTTTCATTTTCTTTTGCCCAGTAAAAATCCTTTACCGGCATTGAGCCGATATGATTTCGGATCAGCTTAAAGCTTGTTGGCCAGGCTTTGGCTCCGTCTACAGTAGCGTGTCTGACATCAAATTGACAACCAATCCACCTTGGGTCAAGGTCTTTTATCGCCATCCAAAGGTCCCATAATGACCCTCCAAATAATCCGGTATGATTCTGATAATCTCCATGAATATTGAAGCGTTCATTTAATGCAGCCAAGTCGGTTAAACGCTTTTTAAAACCATTGATAGTTGTAATTGGATCAGCCTCATTTTGATAAGGATACCAACCCATTCTGTAATTCTTAATGCCTAATTGCGATGCAGTTTTTAAAACATCAAGGGTGTGTTTTTCATTAGCATCCTTAATATCGGTCGTAATAGTATAAACATCAAGGCCTTCTTTTCTGATGGTCTCTACTGCCAGTGGTAGGTCTTTTACTACGTTTTCCGGGCTAACATGGCCTTTTGCACGTACCGTAAGATCTATGCCGTCAAAACCCATTTTTGCTGCAAGCTTTGCCATATCTCCGAAGTTAAGCCATTGCAGATTTTTGGAAAAAATGCTGATACTTACTTTGTCTNTATTGTTAGAAATACCCTTTTCTTTTCCGGNTAAGCCAAAAACACTTAATCCGGATAAAGAGAGGGGNAATCCAGCAGCTGTTGCAACTGCATATTTCATGAAATCTTTGCGGGAAATATTTTCCTTCATCGTTATGTCGGTTAAAATTATTTTTTCTTATCCAGGTTTTCCTTTATCCTGAACTTTACAATTTTGGTAATGAGGTTTAAAGGCATAGGTTTATCAAGTGGGAATTGAACAGATCCTTTTCCTGTTTTATAGGGAGCAAAATCTTTTTCAAAGGACTCCATGCCTGTAGGTGTAGGATAAAAGCCAATGTGATTTTTAAAAGCTGCAAAATGGACCAGATTCCCGTTTAATGTAAAAGTTGGGATGGCATAGCTGATGGTTTCTTTTGCCTCAGGTGCCGCGGTCTGTATTGTTGTTCTGACTTGTTCTAAAACCAGTTGAACCGATTCGGGAAAACCAGCAATGTATTCATCGATTGTGTTAGGCTTAGCCGCTGTCATGTTTTAAAAATTTAGCATCAAGATGCTAATCTTTTATTTTATTTACAAATCCCGGCAGCTACCTGATGTACTTATTTACTCCATCTTTAAGGTATATTCTATTCTTTTTTGTTATAACAAATTCATTTTTGCTATGAAATGACTGCATTCTTGGCACTTATAGTCCAGAGACTAATATTAATCAGTACCTTTACTTCTTAAAGCCATAGTGTTATGAATAATTACAGTGATTTGATGTTGGTAGATAAAGATTCAGGGAGATTAAAAGAGTTGGAAGATGCGATGAATAGAGTTGAAGTAACTTATGCTCATTGGCTAAACAATCGTGAAAATATCCATACAGGTGAGAAACCTGATAAATTGGGTAACTATTACAGACATTTTTATACAGATAAAGGTATTCAGTTTTATGTGAAAGATAACCTTCCTCAGGAGATTAAAAATTCCTGCTGGTCTGCGTTTAAGAATATATTTGGTTAATAAGAAACTCTATTTACTTCTTATAAATTCAATGGGAAGAGTGTCGAGAATATAACGTTTCTAAATTGAAATGATATTACGGACTCTCTTTCCATTGTTTTAGTTTTGCGACAAATTAATAAATTATGTCAAAGACAAAACTTACAATTAACAATAATGGTTCGGTGAAGATTGAAGGCGATTTTGAGATCGTTGATAGGAATGGTGATGCTTATGGATTACAAGGCAGAACAACCCTTTCAATTTGTCGTTGTGGCCTTTCTAAAAACAAGCCATTCTGCGATGGCGCACACAATGGACATTTTGAGCACGAAGCAATTGCATTTGAGCTTCCTCCAAAAAAAGCTTAATTAACTCGTATGTGTTTTATAATTTACTATCTGTACCTTTAGTAAAGTAAATTATTTAATAAACATGTATTCAAAATCGCTTTCATTAATTATAGCAATTTTATTTATAGGCGTGCTGCCTGTTTTTGCTGACTCAGACAAAAGCATAAGTAGTACAGTTGTGGGAAATGGTATTGGCATTGGCAGTGCTTTAGCTATAGCAATTTGCTGGTCCAGAACACATTCCGTAATTACCACAATCCTTGCGGGAATATTAAGCTGGTTTTACGTGATCTATTATTGTATTATCCGGGAAAATGATTAATATCAATACAGTAATTTATCTTAATTTTATTAGGATAAATTACTGTTGATATGAAATATCCGTTATTGCTCCTTTTCGCTACCTGCTATATATCCTTATCAGCACAGCAAACCCAAAAACCTGTTTTACATGGACGTAACTGGATGGCCATTACCGGCAAGCCATTAGCCGCTACTGCGGGTGCTATGATTTTTCAAAAGGGAGGAAATGCTGTGGATGCCGCATGTGCGATGTTGGCAGCTACCTGTACGATGTGGGATACACTGAGTTGGGGTGGCGAGACACAGGTATTGATTTATAATCCCAATACCAAAAAAGTTATTGCTATTAATGCGATGGGCTTTGCGCCAACAGGTGCTACCGTTGAATTCTTCAAAAGTAAAGGCTATAATTTTCCTCCTGAATATGGGCCTTTGGCGGCTACAACACCGGGAACCCCGGGTGGACTCATTTATATGTTATCTAATTATGGGACAATGACACTGGAACAGGTCCTTGCCCCAGCTATTCAAATGGCAGCTGGTTATCCCATAGAAGCTCAGGCAGCCAATTATATCGAACGTCAAAAATCACTGATTAAACAGTGGCCATATAGTAAAAAGGTTTTCTTAACGCATTCTGGTGAACAAAGGGAGGCACCTGAAGCAGGAGAAATCTTTGTGCAAAAAGACTTAATGCTTACTTTAAAAAAAATGGTTGCCGCTGAAAAAGCTGCACGTAAAAAGGGGAAAGGTCGGAAAGCCGCGTTAATGGCTGCATATGATCGTTTTTATAAGGGCGACATTGCCCGTGAATTTGTTAGGGGATGCCGGGAGCAGGGCGGATTGATTACGATGAAAGATCTGGCGAAATGGAAACCTTTGGTTGAAAAACCACTCATGGTAAACTATAAAGGAATTGATGTGTACAAAATGCAGCAGTGGACACAGGGGCCTGTTATGTTACAAGCGTTGAATATCCTGGAGAATTTTGATCTAAAAAGGATGGGATATAACAGTGCTAAATATATTCATACCGTTTATCAGGCGATGAATCTTGCATTTGCCGACCGTGATTTTTATTACGGAGATCCATATTTTAAGCCAATAGAGCCAATGAAGGGATTATTGAGTAAGGAATATGCAAAGCAAAGATCTGCTTTAATTCAATATGTAAAGAATGATGCGACTATAGGTCCTGGAGATCCTTATCCGTTTGAGGGATTGTCTAATCCCTATAAAGATTTGCTTAAAAACCGTGGATTTAAGATGGATACTGCTAAACGTAATTTTGCACCTAAGCATGATATGGGAAATTATTCTCCCAAGGAGGACTATGAGGACAGATTATGGCGGGGGACTACCTCTGTGGAGGCGGCTGATAAAGAAGGCTGGGTTGTTTCTATTACGCCTAGCGGAGGCTGGTTGCCTGCTTGTATCGCAGGAAATACTGGAATAGGTATGAGTCAGCGAATGCAAAGTTTCGTTCTGGATTCGGCATTAAACCCTTTTAATGTTGTTGCACCCGGTAAGCGACCAAGGGTTACTTTATCTCCGGCTATGGCACTTAAGGATGGGAAACCATTTTTGGCTTCCGCAGTTCAGGGTGGTGATACTCAGGATCAAAATCTATTGCAATTCTTTTTGAATGTTGCTGAATTTGGTATGAATGTGCAGCAGGCTGCCGAAGCAGCCAACTTCAATTCAAATCAATTGTGGTTGTCGCTGGGAGGAACTAAAACTTCAGATAGAGAACCTAAACCCGGTCAGATTTTATTAAACACAAATACCACTGAGGCTGTTAAAAGCGAATTAAAGAAAATGGGCTACACGCTTAGTTTCGGTGATCGGACCAGTGGTCCGATCAATGCGATTTATTTTGACTGGAAGCACGGTAGCTTGTGGGGAGGATCAAGTAACCATGGGGAAGATTATGGAATAGGCTGGTAGGAAAAACAATTGTAGCTGCCGGCACCGGGTATTCTAAAAGGATTTATTAGCTTTGACCGAAAAAATAATCAGTTAATTTAATAAATATGAAACCAGGGAATTTTAAGGTAAA
>Ga0065714_10002348_pt1 | contig 27784 bp, 20 predicted proteins | sample MisRhiReplicate2_FD_59101 | JGI IMG/M metagenome (GOLD analysis project Ga0065714, IMG submission 59101) | Miscanthus rhizosphere microbial communities from Kellogg Biological Station, MSU, sample Rhizosphere Soil Replicate 2: eDNA_1 v2... | ecosystem: Host-associated > Plants > Roots >... | reverse complement strand
AACAGTGAATCCGAAATTTGAAGATGAATAGAAATGTTAATGATAAAAATTAATACAATGAGAAAACAAATAATTTTGCTATCGATTTTTTTCAGCTGCATTTTTCTATGCAAGGATTTGGTGGCGCAAACAAAGAAAGTAACGGTTAGCGGAACTGTAACTGACGGTGGAACAAAGGAAACTATGGTTGGCGTTAGTATTGCAACAGGAAAACCGTTAAAGGTACTTACACAAACAGATTCTAAGGGCCATTACTCAGTATCGGTAGATGATGGAGCAACTTTAGTGTTTTCATATATCAGTTATGGGACTAAAACAATAAAGTTAAGTGCCGGACAAACAACATTAAATGTGTCCATCAAGGAGGATAACAAAACTATGGAAGAGGTCGTTATTCGTGGTTATCAAAAGAGAACCAGAGAGGTAACAACAGGATCTTCATTTATAGTTACAGGTAAAGAGGTACAAGATGTTCCGGTATCAAATGTGGAGCAATTGCTTCAAGGTAAAGTGGCGGGTTTAAATATCCAGTTAAATACAGGGGCGCCGGGTTTACGTGGTACAGTAAATATTCGTGGTTTATCAACCATCAGTACAACCGGTGCAGGTAACGAGACTTTCCTGCAGCCGACTTCTCCTTTGTATGTTATAGATGGCGTTCCTATGGATGCGGATAAAGCTTCAGAGTTTGGATTCCAACAGCAAGGTCCTGGTGTAAGTCCTATATCTCTAATTCCGCAGGAAGATATTGCGAGTATCGAGGTTTTAAAGGATGCAACCGCTACAGCCCTGTATGGCTCAAGAGGTGCATATGGTGTAATCTTAATTCAAACAGTTCGTGGAAATTCTGAAGTTCCCCGTATCCGTTACACCGGTAACTTTTATATGAATGCAATTCCTAAGCTCCGTGATATTTTAGGTGGTACTTATGAGCGTGATATAAAATTACGTCAGATCAACAATTATGGTAGGTTTCAGGATATGTATAAAATATCTAATACACCATTTTTAGCAGATAGTTTGAATCCTTTTTACAACAATTCAACTGACTGGCAAGGTGTTTTTTATCAGAATACGTATAACCAGACACATAATGTGCAATTGGACGGTGGTGATAGTAAGTTCAGTTATAAAACCAACCTGAGTTATTTCTCAGATAAGGGTATCATTAAGAATACAGGTTTCGACAGGTATAGTTTGAACATGAATATGGACTACAAACCAACGTCTAGAATTACTTTTTTTGGATCGGTTAGGGGAAATGTTGGTAAAATTAAAAAAGCGAATGGAGTAGGGCTATTGCAGACGGGTGTTGCTGATAATGGTAAAAAATCATCATTGTTACCTGGCCCGTCGTTTTTTCAGGCTACAAGTAGTGTCTTATCGGCCTTGCAGACTAATACTGATGCAGGACCTAAGAACCTGAATACTTACATTGAGGGGCGTTATGAGTTAATTCCTGGCTTAAATATAACATCTGCTGCTAGTTATGATTATAATAGTGATACAGAGGATACCTTTACACCTGCGGCTGCAAACAATCAGTTCGCTAAAATTTTCTCTTTTTACGGTTATACTTCGCAGTTGTATAATAGGAACAACATTTCGTATGTTAAATCTTTTGAAGAAAAGCATAACCTATTCTTTAACTTCTTTAGTGAGATGTATGTTAAGAAAGGTCAATCTAGTATTACCAGATTAGAAAGATCTCCAAATGATCAGTTCCAAGGACCATTGGGTTACGATGGTTATTATTCAAGAGGTGGTGGTATTTTAACTACTTTCTACGATCAGAATCAGATTTCATTTGCGGCAGCTTTCACTTATGATTATAAAAAGAAATATATTTTAGATATTACTTATCGTATTGATGGTACTTCTAATAATGGAAATAAAGATCCATATTCAAAAAACCCTTCTGTTGGTTTGAAATGGAACTTCAATAAGGAAAACTGGCTTAAAGATATTAAATGGTTAAATTATGGTGATATCAGGTTAACAGGTGGTAAAAATATTTATCCAGTTGGTAGTTTGGTTGATATCTATGGGGCGTATACTCCTAGAGGATTCTATAACAATAACCCACGTATAGGTATTGATTACGGAAGAGTACCTAATCCATTGCTTAAACCAAAAAATGTAACTCAATTTAATTTAGGATTTGATTTGGGCCTTTTTGATGGTAAATTGGATATCATCTTTGATACTTACTATAAAAAGGTTAGTAATGAGTTGTTTAGTAGTTATTTGTCTAACACGCTTGCTTTTAATAATTTTACTACCAATGATGCAGGACTTTCAAACTATGGTTATGAGTTAACCTTTAGTAGCAGGCCATTATCAAAGAACAGTAAATTTAACTGGTCAATAAATGTGAATGGAGCGCTAAATAATGATGTTTTAACAAAGCTTCCAGCTGAATATAATGGACAGGTTATTGAAGGTGATATTGCAAAAAGAGTGGGTAGAAACTCATTAGCTAACTTCTTGTTTGTGAATCAAGGCGTATATAATAATACAAGTGATGTGCCTGTTGACCCGGTTACCGGTTTAAGATATAGAAATGACAATTCATCAAATGTTTTAAATTCGTTCCAGGGTGGTGATTCTCGTTTCTTAGACGCCAATGGTGACTATATTTTGGATAATAAAGATTTGCAGGTTATGGGTAATACTCAGCCTGTGCTAACAGGAGGTTTGTCTAATACATTAACTTATAATTTTGTATCAGGTTCTGCGCTTTCACTTAATATCTATGCCACCTACACGGCAAAACGTTCTATCTTAAACAATGCACTAGCCGATAGGTTAAGGTTATTAAGAGATCCTTTCGGCTTAGACGCGGTTATTCCTGTTGATGATTTAAATATGTGGACTGGACCTGGTTCTACCAATGCCAGATTTGCCAATGCTTTTGACTATGCACATGAGGCGTATGCAAATAACTATAGATATAATCAGACACTTTGGATGGAGTCAGGAAGTTATTTTAAAATTAATCAGGTTACCGTTTCTTACTCTTTTGCAAAGAAAATGGCTAAACGAATTGGATTAAACAGTCTTCGTACTTTCCTTTCAGCTAGTAATATTATCACATTTTCTCCTTATACCGGGCCAAACCCAGAGGGAGTTACTGCAATTGGTAGAGATGGTTCTGGTGGCTATCCAGTACCTCGAGTATATAACCTTGGTTTTAACGTAGGATTTTAATTGAAGTCACAAAACTAATAAGACATGAAAAAATATATTATTTGCTTATTTATTATTGTAAGCGCTTCACAATATGGCTGTAAGAAATTTTTGGATATCACTCCAATAGATAAGCTTACAGGAAATAATTTTTATAAGACCAGAGAGGATATGGAGGCGAATATCACCGATATGTATGGTGAATTATTTGATAAGTATACCAGAACCGCATTCGCAGGTGCTACCGGAGAGTTTCGTTCAGGGGAGGTTATTCCCGCTCAGGAAGGTGGTTCGGGCCGTTCAGCATCAGGATTAATTGGAGGGCATACCAGGCAAGCGCCTAATCCTCAGGGAAGCACAGAGCAGCAGACCGTTCCTCGTACTGCTGTTAACGATAGACTTCTGTTAGTTGCATTAGGAGCTGGTGATTGGGCTGGGTACAACTTTAAGGACTTAACCAGATGGGACGAATATTATAGAGTTATTCAATCGGCCAATCTTATGATTAATAAAGTTGAAGATGGTATTCCTGCACTAAGTGCAGAGGAATCTAAACGTTATATCGCTGAGGCTAAATTTATTCGTTGCTTTACCTATTTTCAATTGGTAAGATTGTANGGCGATGTAGTTTATTATACTGCAGCCTTTCAAAAGGATCCTNTNCCAAGAGAGAATATGGTTTCNGTAATCAATAAGTGTATNGCNGATCTTAAAGANTTTAGAAATGATTTGCCACTTTCTTTTACCGATCCATCGATGAGAGGAGTGAGGGCAAACAGAGGTGCTGCAATTGGTTTGTTAATGAACATGTATATGTGGAATGCTGGATTTGACACTGCTAACAGAAATACCTATTACCAGGAAACAGTTTCGCTTGGAAATGAGATTATTAATAGTAAGGTTTTCCGTTTACTTCCTTTGGGAGAATGGGCAAAAGTAGTAAAAGGCCGTTCTGAAGAAAGTCTTTTCGAGTTATTTAGGACATTGAATTACAATCAGGATTTGAATGACCCATTTGCCCAGGCAAACGCTTATTCACCTTTTGGTGACGCTTTTATTCACTTTCCGTATAAACAACCCGAATTCACACACAGATATAGTTATTCAGTTTTTTCAACGGAATATATGAAAAAGTTGTATCCTGATGCATCTGATTTGAGATTGACAGTTTGGTTTGTTGCTCCTTTCGATCAGAATCCTTCAACCTTTCAATTGAGGAAGTTTGCACTAAACACATTTGCTGATGCAAATAACCCTAATTTGGATTTGAACCCGGACAATACTTATTTAATTATGCGCTATTCTGATGCCATTCTATTGTGCGCGGAAGCAGCTGCTAATTTAACTGATGACGATACAGCTATTAAATGCTTAAATATGGTTAGAGATAGAGCAGGTGCGCCAAAGTTTGGAGAAGGAAGTGAAGACAGCAATTTAAAGGATGCTATTTTCATAGAACGATCTAAAGAATTAATGGGAGAAGGCAGCCGTTATTTTGACCTGGTTAGAACAAGAAGAGTATTAAACAGGGAGTGGACAGATAATCCGTTAACTGCGGATAAGTTTAACAGAGGGGGATGGACTTGGCCTATTGATGCAAGTGCATTAACAAATAATCCAAAGATGAGTTTAAATTCTTATTGGATAGGTTCAGGTCTTTAATTTTAAATAATAGATAAGTAGATGAAAAATATTATTAAACGATACTTTAAGCCTGCAGCAATACTATCTGTCTTGCTGATCACAGTAATAAGTTCCTGCAAAAAAGATGAGTATTATAATGATGGCGGTAAAGCTAATCCTGTTTTTAATGGGAATATAATGCAGTATCTTGAATCTAATGATAAGTTTGATACCATTGCTCAGATTGTTAAACTTGCAGGAATGGAGGATGTTTTCAAAAATGAAAAGATTACTTTTTTTGCCCCTACAGATGAGGTAATCAGACAAACAATTGGACTGGTAAATACCGATTTACCTAATTTAAGTGGAAGACTAAATCAAGCGCTGTTCAATGCAGGAAGAGATACACTTCAGAAGCTTTCAGATGTGCAACCACAAATTTGGAGAAGGTTTTTGAGTAGATACATCTATAAAGGAGTTTATAGATTAAAGGATTATCCTCAGATAGATTTTGGCTTGAGAGAATTGTACCCTGGATCTTTCTATTATACCTACGACGGTGAAGTCTCAAACATTGGAGTTGTATATAATTCCGTAAATGGAGTTAATTATGTAGGCTATAGACAATTAGCGCTTTCTTATTTATTTGATCCATCGGATCCTACTAGGCTTACCACTGCAGCTGTAGCTAGCTCGGATATTCAGCCAAGTAATGGTGTAGTTCATGTACTTGCAGTAACTATTAGCAGGAATATTGGGGATGTGCCGACTGACTTTAACGCTAATTTGTTTGGCTTTAGTCTAGAATTTTGGAATGACGTAATCTTAAGTAGGTAATAAAGGGATAAGAATAATTAAAATGTTAATAGAAACAATTTAAGATAAGCATATGAAATTTTTTAAATATATAAGTCTATCAATGATTCTTGCTACAGCACTTTTCAGTGGATGTAAAGAAAAGGAGACTTCATTTGAAGATCCTTATAGTGGAGGGATTGCTCCATTAGGAATTAAAATTGACCGTCAGCAAATACCCGTTCCTGCCGTTGGAAATCCTGGAACTGTGATTGACTTTAAAGCAACTGGCTTAGTTGCGCATAAGGATAAAATTCAGTTTTTATTTAATGGCGAAAAGGCAGAGATAGTAGAGATCACTGATGCAGGAATTAAAGCAAAGGTACCAGGCAGAGCGAGTTCTGGAGTAACAGCCTTTGTAATAGATGGACAATTGGTGTTTGGGCCGAATTTTGTTGTTACCGGTTTCGTTAAAAAGGATCCTACATATAAAGTTGTATCAGGAACAAATGATGCTGTTGATAAAATATATCAATTATCCACTGGTAATTTACTGTTGCTAGGTAGTTTTACGAATTACGACAATAAGGGGGTTGTAAAGCCAATTAACCGTATCGTAAGAACATTCCCTGATGGTACCTTGGATCGCTCATTATTGAGTGGAAGTGCATCAAATGGAAGTCTGTTTGGTTTAGGTATTGTAAATGGCGAGTACTTTTTAGGTGGCAGTTTTAGTGGCTACGCTCAAAGAGGAGGAATTAACAATATAACTAAAGTAAGTAGTCAGGGAACTATTGATACGATAGCTGTTGAAACATATACTAAAAAATTAATATATGTTACAAAGTTTAATGGCGGTACAGATAATGCAATTACTGAGCTTTATGCCTATAACAATAAGCTAATTGGAACAGGGAATTTTAAATATTATGTTTCTCGCCGTTATGATCAGCCAAGTAGAAAATTAAAAGACAGTACAGTAATTGATACCATAGAAATGCGTCAGCTTGCGCGCTTTAACGTAGATGGTACTTTAGATAAAACCTGGAGATTCGATCCGAATGGTATTGGCTACGGTGGTGCAAAAGGTAAGAGTTTACCAGGGGCAAATGGCTATATTAACAAAACATTGATGCATACCGATGGTAAGATTGTGGTTTGTGGCTCCTTTACCAAATTTGATGATCAACCTGCAGGTTATATTGTGCGTTTAAATGCTGATGGAACTATTGACCCTACATTTAATGTGGGTGAAGGTGCAGATTACATCGTTGGTCACGTAAGTTATAATGAGGTTACTAAAAAGTACCTTTTAACTGGTGCATTTAAAAAATTCAATGGTGTAGCTGTAGAAGCTTTAGTGATGCTGAACTATGATGGTTCAGTAGATCAATCTTTTGTTCCTAAAAAATTTGTTGGTGGTTTTCCTAATTTCTCCAAGCAACTTAAAGATGGATTATGTTTGATCGGAGGATATTTTAAAACCTACGATGGAGTTAACAGACAAGGTTTCCTGATCACAACTGATAAGGGAGAGATCGCTGAAGGGTACAATAATGTCGGTAATCTATTAGGTGGGATAAATACGGTATTGGAAACTAAATCTGCTGACAATAAGAGAGCGCTGTTAATTGGTGGTTCATTCTTCCTTTTTGATAATCTCGAAACTAACAATCTTGTTAAGGTAACACTAGAAAATTGATTATATTAGATAGGTATAATCCAGAAATGAACCAAATGAATTATAAATCAAAGAATATGAAAAAACATCAATTCAAATATTTTGTTAGTCTAACACTATGCTTGCTGGTGTTTGCATCATCCTGTAATAAGGATTTCGATAAAGTAGTGCCTGATTCACCAGATAATAATGGAAATGTTACGTATAAAGTGCCAAAAGTACTTTATCTGATCGTAGATGGCGCACGTGGTACATCTGTAAGAGACGCAGGAACCACAACATTGCGCGGTCTAATTGACAGCGCTGTTTATACCTGGACAGGATTGAGTGACAATACGAATTACACCGATGCAACGAATTGGTCTGATATGTTAACCGGAGTGAAAAAGGAGAAGCATAATGTGCTTACTGAAGATTTTGCCGGTAATAAATTGAGCAATTATCCTGTAATATTTGAGCGTATAAAATCTCTTAGGCCAACCTTCCGTATTGCATCATTTGCTTCATCGGATGTATTAAAATCAAAATTAACCGGAGGAACTGATATTTCTGAATCATTTGCCGGAGATGATGATGCATTAACTTCAAGGTTAGTTGATTTCGTGAAATCTGATACAGCTTCACTTATTTTAGGGCAATTTAGCGGTGTTGAAAAGGCTGGTAAAACTTCCGGTTTCGACAATTCATTTGCTCCTTACAAAGCAGCTATCAATAAATTTGATACTCAGGTAGGAGAGATCTATGCAGCAATTAAATCAAGACCAAGCTATAAGAATGAAAACTGGCTGATTATTGTAACGTCTAATAAAGGTGGTAATTTTACGCTTCCACCGGCTCAGGATGATAAAACGATTTTTAGCAATGCCAATGTAAATACTTTTACCATTATTTATAACAATAAATATAAGCCAACATTTATTCCCAGACCATTTTTAGGAAATGTTTATTCAGGTTCAGCAATACGATTTAAAGGAGATCCAGACCGAATCAAAGGAGTGGTGCAAGGATCTGCCGCGAACAACGCATTTAATTTTGGACCTGATGATGATTTTACCGTTTCGGTAAAAATTAAGAAAGGGAAATCAAAGAATACTTCCAAAGGTGACTATTGGTATGAGTGGCCATCGGTTGTTGGTAAAAGAAACAATAGCAGTTGGGGACAGGCAGGTTGGAATATTTGTTTATTCTATAATGGATGGCGCTTTTTTGGAGCTGGTGGTCAGGACAACTCAAACGGTGATGAAGTTGGAGGACTAGATTTTAGTGGAGATACGTGGCATGATCTAACATTTGTTGTTCAGAAAAAAGCAGATGGTTTTAGGTATATTAGTATGTATACTGATGGTATTAAGGGGATTACAAATAAGGAAGGTGCAAATGCTAAAAATCCTACATTAAATGATATCAGATTAAGTGGAAAGCCGAACTATAATAACACTGACCCTTTAACAGTAGGGTTTGTCGGTGGAGATATTAATGGAGATAGGGGTGTTATTAATGTCAATCTGGCTGAATTAAAAATATTTAGAACGGCGCTTTCTGAAACTGTTATCAAGCAGTATTCTTGTGACCCAACGATGGAAACTACTCATCCTGCATACGATTTTCTAGCTGGTTACTGGCCTATGGTTGACGGAACAGGAGGGATAATTAAAGATAATGGACCATTTGCTGCTGATTTTAAGCTAGAGGGTGATTATAAATGGGAAACATTTAGTGATCTGATGTGTTCTCCAAGTATTACCAATCTGGGTGTATTGGTTCCTAAAAATTCTGATATCCCTACTCAAATATTGAGTTGGTTTAATATTCCTAGACAAGAAAGTTGGGGATTAGATGGCAGAGTTTGGATTGCAAATTAATTTAAGATTATCAGGGCTTTGACCAAGTCTGGCCCTGGTAATTCGATTTAAAGATTATTATATACTTCAAAATATGAAAAAAATATTTACCAGCGTGCATTTATGCCTTTTGGCTGTGGCCACAATGATGATTATGTCATGTGAAAAGGAAAAGCTATCTGGGGTACTTGTTAATGAGCAAGTGGCCAGCGTTAATCTCACTATGGAGAACAGAATTGATATTGGTAGTGGTGATAATTTTACCTTAAACAATGATCAACTAACTATTCCAATTACTATTAATTTATCTGGAGCATCGGGAAAAGCGTTTAATGTACAGGCTTCATCCAATTTAGATACGATAGCCACACTTGTTGGTTCTGGAGTATTGGCACCGGGAACCATAGCGTTGGAAGAAGAAACATTTAATTTTCCGCCAGTTATCGATTTTGCTTATGGTGTAAATAGTACAACTTTTAATTTGGCTGTGAGCCGAAGCTTTGTTGAAAGAAATCACAATAAATTATTGGCTATTGCCGTGAAAATTGCTGGCCCATCTAAGGGAAATAAAGTTGGTGCTGATAAAAATTCCACGATAATAGTTATTAATGCTGCAGAGGCCATTGCTGCCGAAGCAGTACATTATATTTCATTTAAATCAGCTGGAGCCCCTTATTTGATTCCTGATGGGAACAACTATACGGCTGGAACACAAGATGTAAGTATACCTATTGAGCTTGCTCTTTCTGGAGTTGCAGGTCCTGACTTCACAGTTGATGTAGCGGCGAGTGAAGAATTGGTAACAAGGCTGATTAACAATGGAACACTTAAAAATACCATTGTCTTGAATGCTGCTAATTTCGCCATCACGAACAAAAGAATTAGATTTATTTCAAATGAGAACACTGCGAAACTTGAACTGACCGCTAGAATTTCGGAATTTTTGAAGGTTACAGAGAAGAAAGTGGCAATAGGATTGGTGCTTAAAGACCCTACTAAATTCCAGTTAAACGAAACGAAAAAGGAGCTGGTAGTAGTAATAGATCCTAATCACTTTAGACCTTATAATGGAGTTCCTTTTGTGATAAAAGGTGCCATTGGTGCAGTTTCGAATATGATTCCAGCAGCTGAATATGACTTTGGAGGCGAAGGTGTTGCTTTCCACGACGATGGTGGTAAAGATGGTGTGGGTGATTTCCGTCCGAATGATAAGGTTGATATTGGAGACTATACTCCTCGTAGTGTTGTGGGCTGGTGTAATACAGGTGAGTGGCTGACTTACTCTGTAGATATAGAAGCTGACGGTGAGTACGAACTAAATACGCTTTTAGGATGTCCAGGTGATCCTGGAAGATATAGTCTTTTCATGGATGGTGTCGCTATTACCCCGGTATTACAAGGTAAGGAAACTGATGGCGCTTATGGTAATCAACAGCCGAATTACAGTACAGTTCAACTTAAAAAGGGCAAACATATCATGAAATTCTTTGAAGATTACGGTAGGTACGATGTAAGGGGCTGGATTTTTACCAGAAAAAAATAATTAAATTTGTAAATACATTATAATAAATGAATCAGCAACAGCGGTGGCTGTATCACATTCACCGCTGTTGTTTAAAAATATACCAAACTTGAAATAGTATGAACAAAATTTTTATTTTGCTATTAAGCATAGTTATTTTCTCTTCCTGTTCTAAAAATAAGGACATAGAAGCTGAACCAGCTGAACAAAACCGACCATTTGTTGATTTTGAAATCGTTCCGGGGGATGATGCATTTACCTTTGATTTTAAGAATAATTCAAAGGATTATAAGAAACTTGAATGGCGCTTTGGAGATGACAGCCTTTCTACTGAAGTTACCCCAAAACACATATTTGCTACCGCAGGTACTTTTGAGGTCAACCTAACTGCTATAGCTGAAGATGGATCGACAGCAAAAAAGGTAGTGCTGATTAAGATCATTCCTGACGAGGCCTTAAATTTCGTAGCCGCAAGTCAAGGTGATGACAAGGTTAAGTTTAGTGTGAAGTCTGCAAATGTGGTAGTTAAGAGCCTGTCATGGGATTTCGGAGATAATTCAGCTGTATCTACAGAAGAAGCTCCAATTAAACAGTATGGTGCCGGTAATTTGTATACCGCCAAGCTTACGGTAACCACCGAAAAAGGCTCTGTGTTTACAGTAAATAAACTGGTAACAAGTAATGGAACGGTAAAGGATGTTACCACTAAATATCTATTAAATGTTGGTCCTAAATTTATTCCTTCAGCAAGATTTGGAGGCAGATGGGGTATTGTGGCAGATTGGAGAGTTAATGAGGCAGTAAAACAGCGTGATGGCGGCATGGGCGGCTGGGATGAATGGGATGGAAATAGTATGTCAATGGAATCATGGGGTGGAGAACCGGATATCATTAACGGAAAAATCGAACAAACAACCTTGTTGCCGCTTCCTGCAGGTGAGTATTTTTATAGCCTGGATTTTGTTGGATACCAATGGAAAAATGAATTCTATACGGTAATCGCAAAAGGTGGAAGTTTGCCTGACGTGACTAATGTCCAAAACAATCCTAACGTGTTAGGCTTTACAAAATCTCAAGGGAATTCAGATAGTTCACCAAAGAAATTTACTACAGGATTTAAGCTTCTGGCCGATGGGGATGTAACAGTAGGTTTCGTAGCTACCTTTATTGACGCTGATCAGTATTTCAGACTTCGATCTATAAAACTTTACCAGTTGGATAAGTAAACAATAGCTATTATACTTAAAAGCAGCTGCACAATGCAGCTGCTTTTTTATTTTAAAGCCTCATAGATTTCGGTAAAAAGCAAACCGCTTCCACCGCCATAATGATGTACAATGGGGATCTTCCGGTTTGCTTTCCTAATCACGTTTTCCAGTTCAGTTTCCTCGGTTTCCCCTAATCCTGCACCTATGAGCACCAGATCAAAGTTTGCCGACCTGAAAGTTGTAATCCCCTGCTCCAGGGTATTTGCCCCAATTGCACTCATTTCCGTATTGGAATTTACCAGCCTTACAACTGTGTTTAGAATTTCCTGATGGGTACAAACTACCAAAATCTCGGTTTTTTTCATGCTCATTAATATTTCATTGGAACCTCCATTAAAAGGATTTCCGTCTGGTTAATTGCTTCAACGGTGATTTGATCTGTTTCCCAGATGCCAAATCCATCACGTTCATTTAAGATTTGGTCGTTGACTTTTACATCCCCCTTGATAACAAATACATATAAACCATTGTCTTTGTTTTTAAAATGATAATCTGTTTTTGTTCCTTTATCAAATTTACCCATATTAAACCAGGCATCCTGATAAATCCAAACCCCGTCATCATCCTTATCGGGAGATAAGATTTGGCTAAGCTGATTCTGCTTCATCCTGGTGTCGTACCTTTCCTGATGATACCTTGGTTCTACATTACGCTGATTGGGGAATAACCAGATTTGAAGAAACTGTGCAGGAATATCCTTGTTTTTATTGAATTCCTTGTGATAAATCCCCGTGCCGGCACTCATCACCTGAATTTCTCCGGCCTCTATTATCCCAACGTTCTCCAGACTATCCTCATGTTTTAAAGCGCCTTCAAGAGGAATAGAAATGATCTCCATGTTGTCATGAGGATGCTCTCCAAAACCATTTCCACCATTAACCCAATCGTCATTAAGCACTCTTAAAGCGCCAAATTGAATTCTTTCGGGATTGTACTGCATGCCAAAGCTAAAAGTCTGGTAGCTTTTAAGCCAGCCGTGATCTGCAAGCGCACGCGTTGCAGCTTTATGTAATATTGTTTGTGCCATTTTAATTTTATTAAGCAAATTCTGATCAGACTTCATCAAAGACGAGTTGTCTGGCCAATTCTATTTCTTTCTGACTAATGGTATGAACCCTTCCAGCATATATTTTCATAGACACTTTGGCGTTCATTTTTTTGATGAGGCCTTCACTAACCTCAACTCTGCGTACCGGAACATGTGGGTCTGGATCTCCGGTGGTTATTAAAATTGGGGTTTGCTGAAAATCACCTTTGTAGTTTTTCATATTTATTTCCTTACCAATTAACCCACCGGTAAAGGCAACTGCGCCACCATACCTTGCCGCATTTCTGGTCATGTACTCAAGTGTTAAACAGGCTCCTTGAGAAAATCCGACAAAGTAAATTTTCTCCTGAGGGATGCCTGATGAAACAATCTCAGCAACCAGGTCTTTTATAATTGCCAGCGCAGAGTCCAAAGCCGGTTGATTTTCATCAACCGGTGCAATAAAACTGTACGGATACCAGCTGTTATTGGTGGCCTGTGGAGCAAATAATGCAGCATCAGCTATCTTTAAGTGATTGTTTAAAGAAATGATATCTTCAGCTGAGGATCCGCGGCCATGCAGAAACACAATGGCCCTTTTAGCTTTAGTAGCAGGAACACCTGCGGTTACAATATTTTTACTGTGCGTGTACATATTAGTTTAATTTAGGTAAAATGGCTTCAATTTCAGCTCTGCTGCTTTCATATTGTGCAGGAAGCTTAAGGTTTGCGCCTAATTCCTCTAATGATTCATCAACGGTAAATCCCGGATTATCAGTGGCGATTTCAAAAAGCACACCACCCGGTTCGCGGAAGTACAAAGAGTAGAAATAGTTACGGTCAATTTTTTCGGTGATGTTCAAGCCCATTGCAACCACTTTATCTCTGAAATACATCAACGTAGCTTCGTCTTTAACCCTGAAGGCAACATGATGCACAGAACCTGCCGCAACCTGACCTACTGCCTCTCCAGGTGCTTCAACCAAATCCACAATGGCAGCATAACTTACCGTATCGGTAACAAAACGCGAACGGTTAACCTCAGTTTTTTCTAATTTATAGCCAAAAATATCGGTTAAAACCTTAGCTGTACCCTCCATTTTATTGGTGGTTATGGTTACATGATGAAAACCATGAGTCGCATTCTCTTTGCCAACTTCAGGTGTAGTCCATTGTGCTCTTGTATCAGAAGTTGTCGCTTCAGTTAACTCAAACTTCAATCCATCAGGATCCAAAAAGGTAAGGTAGCGCTCTCCAAATTTTTCTGCAGGTTTATTGTATATCACATTGTTCTGCTCAAATCTGTTTTGCCAAAATTCTAAACTTCCTTTTGGTACACTATAACCAATTTCGGTTACCTGTCTGGTGCCACGTCGGCCAGCACTAATGCCTTCCCAGGGGAAAAATGTTAAAATGCTTCCGGGTGTTCCCTGTTCATCACCATAATAAAAGTGATAAGTGTGAGGATCATCAAAGTTTACCGTTTTTTTAATAAGACGTAAACCTAATATGCGGGTATAAAAATCATAGTTCTTTTTTGCGTTTCCTGCAATTGCAGTAATGTGGTGCAATCCTAAAATTTCGTTGTTCATAACTACCTATTTTAATGGTTCGATTACTTATTTATTAAATAACAGTACAAATTTAAGGGGAACTTTTATTTTAAATCTTACCATAGATTAAGAAATGCTTAACTTTAGATATAGATATTTAGGCATGATTAAATTCATTCTCTCCCTTGTTTTATTGCTGGTTAGCCTGGCATCGAATGCGCAGGATTCTATCAGCGTAAAAATTTATCCTAAGTACGATAGTGTAAGTAAATTTCATCGGTTTTTGTTTGGTGAAAATTACCGTAAAGAATATGCATTGAGCACAAAAGTGCCAATCATTCGGGTGTCGGTAATTAAAGGAGGACTAACGCCAACTAAAAGGGGTGGAGGTAACCAATCTCACTCGCTCCGATTGGTCGATAAACAAGGCAAAGAATGGGTGCTTAGAAGTGTAGAGAAGTTCCCCGAGATATTGTTGCCCGAAATATTCAGGAAAACTTTTGCAGGTACGGTAGTAAAAGACAATATGTCGGCCCAGAACCCTTTTTCCGCTTTGGCCGTTCCTGATATTGCTGATGCGGTAAACGTGCCGCATAGCGATCCTATGATTGGCTGGGTGGTGCCTGATACTGCATTGGGAGAGTTCGCCAAAGTGTTCCAAAATACCCTTTGCCTGCTAGAAGAAAGAGAGCCTGTCGGCGATACTGATAATTCCGAAAAGATGATGCGCAAGCTGAATGATGATAACGACAACACTTATGATGCCTCGTTATTGTTAAGAGCAAAGGCATTAGATGCGCTATTGGGCGATTGGGACAGGCACGAAGACCAGTGGCGCTGGAAGCCGGAAAAGAACGCAGACGGCGCTATAAAATACATTGCCATTCCAAGAGATAGGGATCAGGTGTTTTACCTGTCAGAAGGCCTTGTACCCAGATACGCACAATCATCATGGCTGTTGCCAATGATACAGGGTTACGAAAGAAATCTACCCGACATAAACTGGTTCTTTTGGGAAGGAAGAGCAATCTATGGTAAATATTTTTCCGGAATTGACCAAAAGCAGTGGAATCAGATTGTAAAGGATTTTTGCGATTCGTTAAGCGATGAGGTGTTCGAAAAAGCGCTTAAAAAACTGCCAGAGCCGGGGTATTCGCTTCGTCATGACAGGATACTTGCGCAGCTCAGGCAAAGGCAGAAAAGCCTTCCCCAGTTGATGAGTAAATACTATCATTTTATTAGCAGAATAGTAGATATACAGGCCAGTAATAAGAATGAACTGATTAACATTACAGATGCTCCGGATAATGCCTTAAACGTAACTATCCGCAAAATATCTAAAGAAGGACACACTAAGGATGTGATCTTTAACAGAACTTTTGATCCGAAAGTAACCAAGGAGATCAGGTTGTATGTAAAGGATGGCAACGACACCTTAATATTGAACAATAAAACTTCTGCCATTAAACTCAGGATAATCAGTGTAGAGGGGAAAAAGAATTTTCATGTAGAAAACTCGCCTGGTAAAGTTCGTGTTTATGGCAAGGACGACAACATAACCTTCAGCGGAAATACAAATAAACTACTTAAACGACTGGATAACGATACCTCAAATACCCATTTTGTATACACGGATTTGTATAAAAGAAACATGCTTCTTTTAAATGCCAGCTACAATATTGATGACAGGGTATTGTTGGGCCTTTCTTATAAAATCATCCAACCTGGATTTAGAAAGTTACCTCACGGAAGCATTCATTCATTCTCATTTTTGCACTCTTTTGCCACAGCGGGTTTCAGGTTTAATTACAAGGCAGAACTGTTTAAAGTGTTGGGTAATGCCGATATTGTATTGCAGGCAGATGCCTTAGCCCCGGAAAACTCTCAAAATTTTTATGGTTTGGGAAATGAAACCACCTTTAACAAAACCGGCGATTTTGTGAGGTATTACCGGGCAAGATTTAGCTTGTTCCAAATAGATCCATCGGTAAGATGGAGCACGTCAAAATCTACCATTAGCATCGGTCCGTCCCTGCAATACTATAGGTACAGCAAGGAAGATAATGAGGGCCGGTTTATTACCAACACCTCAGAACTGCACTCTCCTGATAGTGCAACCATCACCAAAGACAAGTTGTACGCGGGTGTAGTTGCCAATTTCGTAAACAACAACCGCAATAGCGACATTTTGCCTACCTCAGGCACCTATTTGGAAAGCAAATTTCAGGCTTATAAAGGCATAAATGGTGTTACACATTCTATGGCGCAGCTTAGTGCAGCATTCTCTGTTTATAAAAACATCGATAAGCATAGTCGATTTGTTTTAACCGATAGGGTTGGAGGTGCTGTTACGGTAGGCAAACAGGCCTTCTATCAGTCGAGTTTCCTGGGGGGGCAGGGCAATTTGTTGGGCTATCGCGAATTCAGATTTGGAGGTGAGCACAGTTTGTACAATAATTTTGAATTAAGGATAAAAGTTGCAAACTTTATGAATTACATACTTCCCGGTCAGTTTGGGCTTTTAGGCTTTCACGACGTAGGTAGGGTATGGAAAAAAGGTGAGAAATCTGACCTATGGCATCAGGGATACGGAGGAGGAATCTATTTTGCCCCGGCATCATTAACTGTGTTCCGTTTTGTAATGGGGCATTCTAATGAAGGTTGGTACCCTTATGTAGCCATGAAATTCAGATATTAAGAAGTATCAGAATTCGGTAAATTACTCATTTAAGCTAATGAGAAATGTAAGAAAAGCCGTAATTTAGCCTTCTCTTTTAAAAAACTTCAAAAATAAATACTGATGAAGAAGAATTTTATATCTAATTCTAGAGAATCAATAAGAATGTTTAAAAACCCACTTTTTGAGGGTTTATCAAAAGTGCCATATTTTGTTCCACTTATTGTTTATGTGCCGGTTGTGGGCTACTTCTCATGGGAATCATTCAGTAAAAATGGGATTTTAGGTTTTTTAGGACATTTTCTATTGGGTTTATTTATTTGGACTTTAACCGAATACGTACTTCATCGCTTTATTTTTCACTTTTATCCAAAATCGGCTTGGGGTAAAAGAATCCACTTTATTTTTCATGGTGTTCATCATGATTATCCAAACGATGCACAGCGATTGGTGATGCCTCCTTCGGCAAGTATACCATTGGCTTTGGCATTTTTCTACCTGTTTAAATGGATCCTGGCACCGGGAATGCTGGATGGCTTTTTTACCGGATTTATTTTTGGCTATTTGTGTTACGACATGACGCATTACATGCTGCACCATGCTCAATTTAAAAGTGCTTTTTGGAAAAAACTTAAGCAGCAACACATGTTGCACCATTACGATGACTCTACCACAAAATACGGAGTAACCTCCGATATTTGGGATAAAGTTTTCGGTACAAGATAAGCCAAATCTGAGCTGGCAGTTTTGATCAGTTTTCAAATTAATTCGGCTAGTAAATTTTTCTCTGTGGAAAAGGTTCCGGGGTTTGTTTGCACTTTACTTAATGCCCATAAAAAATCCGAATCCGTTCCAAGAGGTTATTTTTCACCGACGTTTTCTTGCCACTGGTCGAGTTTTTGTCTGTTTTGGCCGGATGCCGCTGGTATGATTTGGTAATTACCCTCATCTTTAGGATAAGTTATTTATTTGACAGATCATACAGCGATGAATACAATTAGTTTTAAAACCTCGGTAAAAGATAAATATGAGTTGATTTCTATCAGACCTATATTGGATATCATATTTGGCGAAAGTAATTGGTCGTTCAAAACTGATGGTATTGATAGGATATTGAGTGTGGTAAGTTCGGTTCCCTGCGCTCCAATGGTTAACTATATCTTAAAGGATAAAGGCTTTCATTGCGAAGAATTAACTCCATCTTTAGGTTTTTGAAATTGATTATCTTTGTGGTAAGATGATGGAAATCAAATCTGTTAATTATAAAGTGCTGCTGTTTCGTTGGATAACAGGGCTTTTTATATTGTTAAACATTTTTGCGTTTTCTGGCGCTGGTTCTAATATTTCTTCCGTTAATTTAAGACCTAACACAACCGAATTAAAAGTCGTTAATCAGGTTGTAACCGTTAGCAAAATATTCTATAAGAGTTTTGTCGACAAGCTCAACAGCATTTCTCCTGAGCTCATTTCATTAAAAAATGCTTTTAAAAACCTATTGGTACTTAAGGACAGCATTGTTCATGTTCAGATCACTACAAATTCGATGCTGGTATTATTTATCAACTGTCTAATAGGTTTTCTGGCCACTACACGGTTCCTTTTTAATCCAATAGCTCAAAATGAGCCTTCCGGCTTAGTATAGTTTTCAAATACTACTAATTGTTTTTTCACGGAAGGTAAGGCCGAAAGGCTTTCCATATATTTTTTTTATGAAACGCTTTAAAAAAGCAATGCGTTTTTCGGGACTCATTGTATTGATAATATTGGCTTGTTTTGGGATAGGACTGGGTGGTACTCCGCCTGTACTGCCTGCTTTAAGAAATAAGCACCCAACAGAATTTGCTGAAAATAAGGAAGATGATGAAAATGAGGATCTTGAAGAATTGAAAAAATGAGATGACCGCGCTAAGATGCCAATATCACTTAATGATTTGACAATAACAGCTAATTTCTAAAGCTGTAATATCCTTTCTTTGAGTACCAAATAAAATAATGACCAATGATGAATTTATCTCAAAAGACCTGTATTTCGTTTTTTTGCTTCACCCTAAGTGGTTTATCGCTATTCGCTCAGTCAGATCAGGAAGTAAAATTTAATTCAGCAGCCAACCATTTTACCGAATCAAGTCCTGTAGGCAACGGCCGACTAGGTGCAATGGTATTTGGCAATCCAAACAAAGAAAGGATTGTTTTAAACGAAATTTCTATGTGGTCCGGTGGGGTAGAAAATCCAAACAGGAATGATGCTGCGGCGCATTTACCGGTTATTCAGCAATTGCTAAAGGACGGTAAAAATAAGCAGGCGCAGGAGCTGTTGCAAAAATATTTTACAAGTGCCGGTGCAGGTTCTGGTTTTGGGAATGGTGCAAACGAAAAGTTTGGATGTTATCAGATTCTTTCAGATATGTTCATCAACTGGAGAGATACAACGGCAAAGGTAACAGGCTATAAAAGAACTTTAAATATAGATAAAGCGATTTCAGTTACCCAGTGGAGCAGATCGGGCGTAAACTTTAAAGAGGAGGTAATTGTAAGTGCACCCGAGCAAGCCATTATTATTCGTTTGACTTCCAGTAAGGCAAAAGCATTAAATTTTGATCTGTCGTTAAGCCGGAAAGAGAATGCGGAGTTTTCTGCTCAGGGAGATGCACTTACCATGACAGGGCAATTGCCGGGGGGTAATGGGGACAAAGGAATTCTTTTCGCTGCCTTTGCAAAAGCGATTTCATCCACAGGAAAAGTAACTGTAAAAAATAATGGGCTTACAGTTGATGGCGCTACTGAATGCCTTATTGTAATTAGTGCTGCAACAGATATGAACTGGCCAAATGTAACCCAACGTGGTGCTGCGCCTTTGCCTGTGGCTAAAAAATATGTTGAGACTGCAAGTAAACTTCCCTGGCTAACATTAAAGACCAAGCAACTTGAAGATTTTCAAGCTTACTATAACCGTTGCAAAATTCAGCTTGGAGAAAAAGAGGATGCCGGTATTGCTAAACTTTCTACAGCACAGCGATTGATGCGTTTTGCCAAAGGAGAAAGTGATGTTACCTTACCTGCGCTGTATTTTAATTTTGGAAGATACCTTTTGATTTCAAGTTCTCGTCCTGGAGGGTTACCTGCTAACCTGCAGGGGATTTGGGCTGAAGAATACCAAACTCCCTGGAATGGGGATTATCACTTAGATATTAATGTGCAAATGAACTATTGGTTGGCAGAGAATACCAACTTAGGCGATATACACAAGCCGCTGATTGAGTTTACAAAGTTTTTAGTCGCACCAGGACAGAAAACAGCGAATGCTTATTATAACAGCACTGGATGGGTTGCCCATGTAATCGCAAATCCATGGGGATTTACTGCTCCTGGGGAGCATGCTTCATGGGGTTCGGTACTTTCTGGCGGCGCATGGTTAAGCAGTCATTTGTGGCAACATTATTTATATAACCCAAACAAACAGACATTGGCGGAGATTTATCCGGTACTAAAAGGAGCAACAAAATTTTATACCGATATTTTAATTGAAGATCCCCTAACAAAATGGCTGGTAACTGCGCCTTCAAACTCTCCTGAAAACTCCTATAAAACCGAAGATGGTTTTGAAGGGCAAACCACAATGGGGCCAACTATGGATATGCAGATTGGAAGAGAAATGATGAGCAATACTATTGCTGCCGCTAAGCTGTTAGGCGTAGATGAAAGCTGGACAGATAGTTTACAGCAATTAAAAGCTCGTTTAGCTCCAAATCAGATCAGTAAAAAAACAGGAGGCATACAAGAGTGGATCCGAGATTATGAAGATCCTGAGGTAACACATCGTCATGTTTCTCATTTATATGGTTTGTATCCTTATGATGAAATCACTCAGTTAGAAACGCCTCTGTTGATGGATGCAGCAAGAAAGACTTTGGAGAGAAGAGGTGATGGAGGTACAGGTTGGTCCAGGGCATGGAAGGTAAACTTCTGGGCCAGACTAGGTGATGGCGATCATGCATGGAAGGTATTTAAAGCACTGTTGTCGCCTGCTGTTGCAGGAAGCACGATTTCGATGACCAGTGGTGCGGGAACTTATGCCAACCTGTTTTGTGCACATCCACCGTTCCAGATTGATGGCAATTTTGGTGGTACGGCGGCCATAGCAGAAATGCTGTTGCAAAGTAATGGCAATCATTCAGTAATACGCTTTTTGCCTGCATTGCCGACAAATGCAGATTGGAGCAGTGGCAATGTAAAGGGAATGCGTGCTAGAAACGGCTTTGAGCTTAATTTTAGTTGGAAGCACAGTAAGTTTGTTCATGCAGAACTATTGTCTGTAAGCGGAGCTGAATGTTATGTTCAGTTGCCGGCAGGTACTTCGGTTTACAATAGCACAGGCAAAAAGATGACATTAAACACCGAAAAAGGTGATCTGGTTAGCTTTAACACGGTTAAAGGAACCAAATACTTTGTTAAATAAACTTAAAAAGGAGTAACGCTCTCATCTAAAATTCTATTCCAATCCGTGTGTCTTTTTAAGTATGTTACTACAAATGGACAAAGAGGAACAAGTTTATAATCATTCGCCTCTATATAAGCTAGTGTCTTCTCTACTATTGCAGTTGCAGTTCCTCGTCCTTTAAGCTCTTCAGGAGCTTCGGTATGGATTAGCCATATCTTTTTTCCATGTTCTTTGTAATCTATAAAAGTCACATAATCATCTGTTTTAAGCTCAAACCTGCTTTTCTCTACATTTTTTGTTAGAGGTAAATCGTTAAATTCTATGTTCATTTTTTATAGTATTTAGTGTGATATATATTGTAACAATTTAAATGTTTAAAAGTTCTTTTTTTTAGTTTTTATAGAAATAATAATTGCTATTTAAAGTATTTGTTTTAACTTTATAAAACAGGGCAAGCGAAAGTTTGTCCGTACAATTGAAACCAAACTTAGATCGTATGTACCGTAGGCTTTTTTATTTAATGCTGACGTTGTTCGCTATTGTATATGTTATACAGGCCTGCAACAGCCCGTCTACTACTCCGGTAGCCGAAGAACAACTGCCCGATAGTATTAGCTATAACTTTAACGTGAGACCAATTCTGTCAGATAAATGTTTTATCTGTCATGGCCCTGATGCGAATAAACGTGAAGCAGATTTAAGACTGGATATTGCCGAAGAGGCTTATAAAGCATTAAAAGAAAATCCATCGGCACATGCACTTGTACCTTTTAAACCTAATGCATCCGAAGTATTTTTAAGAATAGCATCCAAAGATTCGGCATACATGATGCCTCCCAAAGATTCGAACCTTAAATTAACGGCTCATGAGATCTCTATTATAGAGAAATGGATTAAACAAGGAGCCAAATACGAAAAGCACTGGGCCTTTACTCCTCCAAAAGCGCCGCAAATGCCTAAGGTAAAAGATGCTAAATGGGCTAAAAATGAGATAGATTACTTTGTGCTGGATAAATTGGAGCATAAAGGAATAGCCCCTAATCCGGAGGCTGATAAAGAAAGATTATTAAAACGTGCCAGTTTAGATATCACAGGTTTACCCCCTTCTATTGAGGTGATGGATAAATTTTTGGCCGATTCCAGCAGTAATGCTTACGAAAAAGCCGTGGATGCATTGTTGGCAAGTCCGGCTTATGGCGAAAGAATGGCTTTACATTGGTTAGATGTTGCCAGGTATGCCGATTCTCATGGTTATCAGGATGATGGTTACCGTACGCAATGGCCATGGAGAGATTGGGTAATTCATGCTTTTAATGAAAACATGCCTTACAACAAGTTTGTGAGCTGGCAGCTTGCCGGAGATCTGATGCCTAATGCCTCTAAAGAACAACTTTTAGCTACAGGTTTTAACAGAAATCACAAAATCACTGAAGAGGGCGGGGTTATTGATGAAGAATATCGCGTGGAATATGTTACTGACCGTACCAATACTTTTGGCAAAGCCATTATAGGGGTTACGCTGGAATGTGCGCATTGTCACGACCATAAATACGATCCTTTCTCGCAAAAAGAATATTATCAGGTATTTGCCTTTTTTAACAATGTAAAGGAGGTAGGTCTTGAATCGGTTATCGGTGGACCGGAGACTTATGCCAAGAAGCCTCTTATGGAAATCAGCAATGCTGATGTCAAGGACATCATGAAATTTATAAATAAGCAGGATACAGGTAAGTTAATCGTTTCTGTGATGGGTGATCAGGACACGCTTCGTAAAACTTATTTGCTAAAAAGGGGAGTGTATGATGCCCATGGAGAGGAAGTAACCGCAGGAACGCCTAAGTCATTGCTTTCATTCGACGAGAAATACCCTAAAAACAGGTTAGGGCTAACCCAGTGGTTGTTTGATAAAAAAAACCCGCTTACTTCCAGGGTATTTGTAAATCAGGTATGGCAGGAGTTTTTTGGTCGCGGTATTGTTAAAACCTCGGGAGATTTTGGGATGCAGGGAGAACTGCCTTCTCATCCGGAATTGCTGGACTGGCTTGCGGTTGATTTCATGAATCATGGGTGGGATATCAAGCGTTTGGTGAAACAAATTACATCATCTGCTACCTACAGGCAATCGGCTGTAGTCTCACCTGAAAAACTAAAAACAGATCCGGAAAATATTCTTTTAGCAAGGGCGCCGCGTTACCGTATTCCTGCAGAACTGGTTCGTGATGTGATACTTTCAAGCAGTGGTTTGCTGGTGAATACCATAGGCGGCCCAAGTGTTAAGCCCTATCAGCCAGCAGGACTTTGGGAAGCTGCTACATCTGGCCGGGGAATACTAGCTAATTATAAGCAAGATCATAATGAAAGCTTATACCGTAGAGGGATGTATACTTTTATTAAAAGAACAGTACCACCACCTACCATGGGGATTTTTGATGCCAGCAACAGAGATCAGTGTGAGGTGAAAAGATTAAAAACGAACACTCCGCTTCAGGCATTGGTCATGATGAACGATCCGACAGTACTGGAAGCTTCGCGTGTTTTAGCAGATAAGTTATTACAGGAGACTGGAACAGCTGAATCGAAAATCAGTAAGGCATTTAGAAAGATTGTATGCCGGAAACCGAAGGATAAAGAAATAAAACTACTGGCATCGTATTATGCAGATCAGCTGAAGGTATTTAAGCAAAAATCAAATGCCGATAAAGTTCTGGCAGTTGGAGAGTATCCGGTTTCTGCAAAAGCCAACAAGACTGAGCTTGCTGCCATGATGGGCGTAATAGCTGCAATATATAATTTAGAAGAAACCATTACAAAATCCTGATTTATGGAAAAGAATATTTTGGAGCATGGGCTTAATTTTAACAGACGTCGTTTCCTTTCAAGATTGAGTTTAGGATTAGGGAGTGTTGCACTGGGATCATTATTAATTCCTGACTTATTTACAGGAGCAATGGAAGAAGCCGGTCTTCCTCCTGGGATTCCTGATTTTGCTCCCAAGGCCAAAAGGGTGATCTACCTGTTTCAGAATGGTGCACCATCACAATTGGAATCTTTTGATTACAAGCCTAAGCTTAGAGAAATGATGGGGCAGGAACTCCCTGCATCTATCAGGGCCGGTCAGCGCCTAACCGGTATGACTGCAGGTCAATCCTCATTCCCTCTGGTAGGTTCCTATTATGATTTTAAACAGTATGGACAATCAAGAGCATGGATTAGTGATCTGTTCCCTCATACCGCCAAGGTTGTGGATGACATTTGCATCATCAAATCGATGCATACTGAGGCGATCAATCACGATCCGGCACTCACATTTTTTCAAACCGGAGCACAGCAAGGGAACCGGCCAAGTATGGGTGCATGGCTTAGCTACGGGTTAGGTAGCGAAAACAAAAACCTACCTGCCTTTACGGTACTGCTTTCGCGTGGTAAGGGTAACGGACAGGGTGTATACTCAAAACTGTGGACAAATGGATTCCTGGATTCCACACATCAGGGGGTTCAGTTTAGCAGTGGCGAGGATCCGGTACTTTATTTAAAAGATCCTGAAGGGCTGAACCGGTTTGAGCGCAGAAAAATGCTTGATAAACTGGCTGAAATGAATGAAATATCGTATCAGGAATTTAATGATCCGGAGATCAATGCCAAAGTACAGCAATATGAAATGGCCTATAGAATGCAAACGGCTGTTCCGGAGGTTACGGATATTTCTAAAGAACCAGACGATATTATCAAACTTTATGGGCCGGATTGTTTAGTGCCTGGAACTTTCGCCGCCAATTGTTTATTGGCGCGTAAGTTAAGTGAAAACGGGGTGCGTTTTGTGCAGCTGTATCACCAGGGATGGGATCAGCATGGTAATTTACCTAACGAAATGGCTGGTCAGGCTAAAGATGTTGATCAGGCATCAGCAGCGTTAATCACTGATTTGAAGCAAAGAGGATTGCTTGATGAGACATTGGTAATTTGGGGAGGTGAATTCGGACGAACCAATTACAGTCAGGGTGCAATGACCAAAGACAATTATGGTCGCGACCATCATCCACGCTGCTTTAGTATCTGGATGGCGGGAGGCGGAATTAAACCAGGAGTATATGGTGAATCCGATGAGTTTGGATATAACATTATAAAAGATCCTGTGCATGTTAATGATTTTCATGCAACCGTTCTTAATCAATTAGGATTAAATCACGAGAAGCTTACATTTAAACATTTAGGCCGTCGCTATAGGTTAACAGATGTGGCCGGCAAAGTAATTAAAGACATTATAGCATAAACAATATTTTATGAAAAGAAGAGAGTTTGTAAAGCATACAGCAGTAGTTTCTGCAGGGTTTTTTATTATGAAAGACACATTTGCTCAGTCCAAAGGACCTGAATATGGTCACAATAACATGCGTTATACAATGGATAATAAATGGGGACAATTGAACCCATTAAAGAATCCGGTAAATGATTGTCATGAGATGGTTCAGGATAAGAAAGGCAGAATTATTTTGTTGACAAATGAGACTAAAAACAATGTGTTAATCTATAACAAATCTGGTAAGTTGTTAGATTCATGGGGACATGAATTTCCGGGAGCACACGGATTGACACTTGCGAAAGATGGCAGTAAGGAATTTCTTTTTATCACAGATACCAACAGACATCAGGTATATAAAACTACTTTGGATGGAAAGATATTGATGACACTTGATTGTCCGATGGAAACCGGGGTGTATAAAAAGAAAGAAGAATTTGTGCCTACTGAAGTAGCTGTTGCAGATAATGGCGATTTCTTTATCGCAGATGGTTATGGCCTGCAGTATGTGATGCATTATAATGCTGAAGGTAAGTTGCTGAGCTATTTTGGTGGCAGAGGTACGGAAACAAAAAATCTGGATAATGCACATGGTGTATGTATAGATAAAAGACAAGGCGAAGCAACTTTGCTGGTTACAGACCGTACCCGTAATTGCTTTAAGCGATTTGATATGGCCGGAAATTTAAAGGAAGTGATTGCGCTTCCGGGAGCTTGCGTTTGTAGACCTGTCATAAAAAATGATTATTTATATGCTGCGGTATTGCGTTCGCCTGATTTGAATAAAGAGGGTAGTGGCTTTGTGACCATTTTAGATAAGAACAATAAAGTGGTATCTAATATTGGAGGTACTGAACCGACTTATAAAGATGGTGTTTTACAACCGATGTCTCAGGCGGAGAAAATATTTTTGAATCCACATGATGTGTGTGTAGATGATGATGAGAATCTTTATGTAGCACAGTGGGCTTCTGGAAAGGTTTATCCATATAAATTTACCCGTGCATAAGTTTCTATGAGAATTACGCTTAAGGGTTTTACAGAAAATGCATTATTTGCGTTAAACATTTTTATTGTCTTCTTATTGGTATTCGGCGACAAGATTGCTGTGCCATATTGGTTACAGCCATTGGGACGGTTGCATCCAATGGTGCTGCATTTTCCTATTGTACTGTTGATGCTTGCCATGCTACTAGAGTTCTTTCGCTTTAAAGAATCGTATACCGGAGAGAAACTATATCAGAATTTTACCACCGGATTATTGTTGAGTGGAGTGTTGTTATCTGCGGTAACGGTTATTATGGGGCTGTTTTTATCAAAAGAGGAAGGATATAGTGGAAGTACTTTGCAATGGCATAAGTGGACAGGGGTAAGCATTGTGTTTATCTCTTCAATCATCTATTGGTCTAGAAATTCTTTGTGGTATAAGGCACCTATAGCTAAAATTGGAGCAGTGATTACTGTCGTATGTTTAATTCTTACCGGTCATTATGGAGCATCGTTAACTCACGGAGAGAATTTTGTATTGGCTGCTGTAATGCCAGAGAAAGAAAAGGTGCCGGTTGATAAAGCGGTTGTTTTTGATGACGTGATCATGCCCATATTTAATGAGAAATGTTTAAGCTGTCATAATTTAGATAAGGCAAAGGGTAGCTTAATTCTGACCGATGCCAGCTCGATGCTTAAGGGAGGGAAGAGTGGTAAATTATTTGTACCTGGAAAACCGGAAATAAGCTTGCTATTGGAAAGAATACACCTTCCTGTTGATGACAAAAAGCACATGCCACCTAAGAGTAAATCTCAGCTAACGGCTGAAGAAACCGCTATTTTAGCATTATGGATTAAAGGTAATGCTGATTTAAAGAAGAAAGTT
>Ga0065714_10002285_pt1 | contig 27785 bp, 26 predicted proteins | sample MisRhiReplicate2_FD_59101 | JGI IMG/M metagenome (GOLD analysis project Ga0065714, IMG submission 59101) | Miscanthus rhizosphere microbial communities from Kellogg Biological Station, MSU, sample Rhizosphere Soil Replicate 2: eDNA_1 v2... | ecosystem: Host-associated > Plants > Roots >... | reverse complement strand
CAACAGAATTACGTGAGCTAGCAAAAAGCTATGGCATTGAAGGTGCCGACTCCCTAAGAAAAATCGACCTTGTTGAAGTACTTTTACACCAACAAGAAATTATAAATGCTGCTAAAGCTGGTGCAGACCCTTATAGCGAAATCGAACCTGCAGCAGCTACTCCTGCGCCTAAAACTAAAGCTGCAAAAGCACCAAAAGTTGCTGCTGCCGCCGCTGCTTCTACAGTAGTAGCCGATAAGCCTGCTGCTACTACGGCCGACAAGCCTGTTAAAAAAAGAGCAAGGCTAACGAAAGACGAGCCTGCAGCACCAGTTGAAAGAAGAAGAGATGCTGTAACCTTATTTGACGAGCCTCAACACCAACAACAGCCGGAAAGACAGCCCGACAGAATTGTTGAATCTGAAGAAAGCGTAAAGCCGATCTCTGCGTTAATAGAAGAAAGTGCAGAAGTGCTTCCGGTGGCTCCAAAGCAAAAACAAGAGCCTAAAGAAAAGCAGGAAAAACCGCAGCGTGACGAAAATCGCCAGCAAAAACAGCCTGGCGGTGGCAACCACCACAAAAACGAAAACAGTTACTCTAACCTGGATTTCGATAACGTAATTACAAATGAGGGTGTTTTGGAAATTATGCCTGATGGTTATGGTTTCTTGCGCTCTGCAGATTACAACTACTTAACTTCTCCTGATGATATTTATGTATCTCAATCTCAAATAAAACTTTTTGGATTAAAAACCGGTGATACGGTAAAAGGTAGCATCCGCCCACCAAAGGAAGGCGAAAAATACTTCCCATTGGTTCGTGTAGAAACCATTAACGGCAGAATCCCTGCTGAGGTTCGCGACCGTGTTCCTTTCGATTATTTAACACCGCTTTTCCCTACTGAAAAATTAAATTTATTTACGGATAACAGCAACTACTCTACCCGTATTATGGATTTATTTACGCCAATTGGCAAAGGTCAGCGTGGTTTAATTGTAGCACAACCGAAAACAGGTAAAACCAATTTATTGAAAGAAGTTGCCAACGCAATCGCCAAAAATCATCCAGAAGTTTACTTAATCATTTTGTTGATTGATGAACGTCCGGAAGAGGTTACCGATATGGCTCGTAGCGTAAGGGCTGAGGTAATTGCCTCAACTTTTGATGAGCCGGCTGAACGTCACGTTAAAATTGCCAATATTGTTTTAGAGAAATCGAAACGTTTGGTAGAAAGCGGACATGATGTAGTAATCCTTTTAGATTCGATTACCCGTTTAGCCAGGGCATATAACACTACAGCACCTGCATCTGGTAAAATATTATCGGGTGGTGTTGATGCAAATGCATTACACAAACCGAAACGTTTCTTTGGTGCGGCACGTAATATAGAGAATGGTGGTTCACTAACTATTCTAGCTACTGCACTAACCGATACAGGTTCTAAAATGGACGAGGTGATCTTCGAAGAATTTAAAGGAACCGGTAACATGGAGTTACAATTAGATCGTAAATTATCTAACAAACGTATCTTCCCTGCAATTGATATTACCGCTTCAAGCACCCGTAGAGATGATTTATTGTTAGACAGGGATATTTTGCAACGTGTTTGGATTTTACGTAACCACCTTGCTGATATGAATAGCCAGGAAGCAATGGAATTTGTTCAATCTCAAATAAAAGGAACAAAAAGTAACGAAGAGTTCTTAATTTCGATGAACAGCTAAATAAGTTTTGCGTTTGGGGTTTGGAGTAATACGTTTCAAACCCCATGCGCTTAGCGCCTAACTCCATGCTAAAAAAACATCTCCCTAATGCGATTACCTGTGCAAACCTTTTTTCTGGTTGTATCGGAATCGTTTTCGCATTTAAAGGCAATCTAGAAACCGCAGCTTATTTCGTTATTTTATCCGGAATATTCGATTTTTTTGATGGTATGGTTGCCCGTTTATTAAATGTAAAATCGGCAATTGGTAAAGATCTTGATTCTTTGGCAGATATGGTAAGTTTCGGTTTTTTACCCGGGGTTATTATGTTTCACCTATTAAAGCAAAGCGACTATTCATCTGAATATCTTCCTTATCTTGGATTTATCATTACTGTTTTTTCGGCACTTAGACTAGCAAAATTCAATAACGACACAAGGCAAACGGAAGATTTTATTGGCTTGAATACGCCTATGAATACTTTGTTTATCTGCTCTCTACCGTTTATTGCTCAAGATTATCCACAGATGATTTCCTCTGGTATTTTACTGATCACCATTACGGCAATGACCAGCTTCTTACTGGTGAGCGAAATAAAAATATTCTCTTTAAAATTCAGCGATTTAAGCTGGAAGAAAAACAAAATCAAATTTATATTCCTCATCCTATCGGCTATATTAATTGCCTTTCTACAATTTGCAGCCATACCTTTTGTATTGGTACTGTATATTGCTTTATCTTTTCTTCATTTTAAGGGAGCAAGTCCAAATCAAAAGATCTAGTAGCTCTCGCTTTTGTGGGACACCAGATGTGATTAAGTTAAAAATATGTTGGCCAGAGGGATAATTTATTATATAAAATCAATATAAATGAACTAAAAGTTTAAGGAGATAACCCCCTTAAGCTTCTTCATTTCGAGCGGAGTGCAACGCATTAGAGAACCCGAAGGCTCTGAGAAGCAAAATCTGCCTAGATAGATCTATCCGTTTCGCTGCGCTTCAGTATGGTAAAGACAAGAGCTGGGCGATCCTAATATAAACCTTGGTCGCCTCCGCAGCCATTAGAAACTTGATACATTAAAGCTTTTTAACCTCAAGCGGATCGTCAATATTGCGACTGATTGATAAAATCGTTTCTCCCAGCACAGGATGTATCACTTCTGGTGCAATCTCAGCCAATGGCTCCATTACAAATTTTCTATCCTGCATATGAGGGTGGGGTACCTGAAGTTTATCAGGAATATTGATAATCTGATCTCCAAACAGGATAAGATCGATATCAATTAAGCGTTCTCCCCATTTATCTTTCCTCACCCGGCCCAGTTCCTGCTCAATACTTAATGCCTGATCTAAAACTTCTAAAGCACTTAAATTGGTTTGCAAAGCTATTGCCTGGTTTAAAAATGAGGGCTGATCGGTTTTGCCCCATGCAGCCGTTTCATAAAGTGATGAGATGGCCAAAACCTTCCCCACTTTATCATTTAATAGTTCAATGGCTTTTTTCAGATTTGTCATTCTATCGCCCAAATTTCCACCCAGTAACAAATAAGCCGTACTGTACTCTAAAGCTTGATTAAGCATCATGTATTTTTATATCTTTACAGCACAAAATTAAAACATTTAAATGAGAGAATTCTTTAAGTATTTATTTGCCTCTATGTTGGGCTTTTTCTTATCGATAGTAATTGTATTTTTGATCTGCTTCGTAGTTGTAGTAGGCATAATATCTTCAATTGATAGCGACAAAACAGTTGTTGTATCTAACAATTCGGTATTATTTCTAAATTTAGATCAAGCCATTACCGAGCGTACACCTAAAAATCCATTCGGAAACCTACCCATTGTTGGAGGTGAAGAAAAAGAAGCCATAGGCTTAAACGACTTCTTAAAAGCGCTGCAAAAAGCCAAAACGGATGATAATATAAAATGTATTTACTTAAATGTGAGCAGCCCCAATGCGGGTTTTGCTACTTTACGCGAGGTGAGGAATGCGCTGATCGATTTTAAAAAATCGCATAAAAAAATCATTGCCTATAGCGAAGTGTATACTCAAGGAGCTTATTATTTAGCCTCAGTAGCTGATAAAGTATATTTAAATCCCGAAGGTGCATTAGAATTTAAAGGATTTAGCTCTGAATTAACTTTCTTTAAAGGAACATTAGAAAAAGTTGGTGTAGAAATGCAGGTTATCCGTGTAGGAAATTACAAAAGTGCAGTCGAACCATTTATCCTAGATAAAATGAGCGATTATAACCGTAAACAGGTTACCGCTTATGTTGGTGGTTTATACAATACATTCCTGTCAGATATCGCGCAAAGCAGAAATATCCAAAAAGATAGTTTGAACAGCATTGCCGATAATTATAAAGTGCAACAGCCACAAGATGCGGTAAACTTTAAAATGATTGATGCTTTAAAGTATAAAGATCAGATTTTAGAGGAGTTGAAAGGATTATCTGGCAGAACCAGAGGAGAGAATATCCGCTCTGTTTCGATTAACGATTATGCCAAAAACAATAGCGATACCGCAGAAGGAAAAGATAAAGTTGCCGTAATTTATGCAAACGGAGAAATTAGCGGAGGTGAAGGTTCTGATAACCAGATCGGTTCAGAACGCATTTCCAGAGCGATCAGAAAGGCTCGTTTAGATGATGACATTAAAGCGGTTGTACTTCGTGTAAACTCTCCTGGAGGTAGCGCTTTAGCTTCGGACGTGATCTGGAGAGAAGTTGTACTGACCAGGAAAGAAAAACCGGTTATTGCATCCTTTGGCGATGTGGCCGCATCAGGCGGTTATTATATTGGTTGTGCTGCCGACAGCATTTTTGTACAACCAAATACCATTACAGGCTCTATTGGTGTATTCGGTATTATCCCGAACTTCCAGAACCTAATGACCAACAAACTGGGCATTACCTTTGATGGGGTTAAAACAGGTAAATATGCAGATATTATGGCTACGAACCGTCCTATGACTGCAGGGGAAAGATTTATCATCCAGAATGAACTAAACAGGATTTACAACGGTTTCGTAAGTCGTGTGGCTGATGGCAGAAAGAAAAGCAAAGCTTATATTGATAGTATTGGTGGTGGGCATGTTTGGATTGGTACAGATGCCGTTCAAATTGGCTTAGCTGATAGAATTGGAGGTTTTAAGGATGCCATTAAAGCCGCTGCAAAAAAAGCTAAATTAAAGAACTATAAAGTTGTAGAGTATCCTGATGTAATTGATCCGTGGAAATCATTGATGAATGAAGGTACAGACCGGATTAAAACCTATTATACCAAACAAGAACTTGGTGATAATTATATGCTTTACCAACAGATGAAAAAAGTGATTGCAAGCTCTGGTATTCAGGCCAGAATGCCATTTGAAGCAGTTGTTAAATAGTGATGTAAAACGGAAAATGGATGATGGAATAATAGGATCTAGATAAAAGGGTTGATGGTTCATAGTTAATAGCCACACCGGTATAACATACCAAACAATAAACCATCAAACCATAAGCTAAAAGCCCATTTTCCATCTTACCTCTCCCCTAATTAATCGATTTCCACTCCGGGTGCAAAGTAAGATAAGTAGCATTAACAAGGGTATTTACAGGATGAACGGTTATAGAAATACTTTTCCCTTTTAAAAATTCAAATCCAATACCCTCTTTTTTCGCATCATAAACGGTAATGGTATCTTTATCTTCATTTAAATACGAAGAAAGTTTTTTGATATCTGGGAATTTCAGCTTAGTATCTTCCAAAGTAGCACCCGTAGCCAAACCATCCTGTGTTTTAAATTTATTTGAGGTGATCCTGATCTGTTTTACATCTTTTACCCGCATGCTGGTATCACGGTAAGAAGAATAAATGGCCAGTTCATCCCGGTGTTTTGCCGTCGAGTCACTACCATACCAAATCCCCCAGGCCTTTCCCATTGCAGCATCGCCAGCATCAGGTCTTCCAAGTTTCTCACCTACCTGTTCCATATTTTCCCCTAAAGAAATTTCGCCAATGGATTTACCGGCTACAATTAGGAACCGTTCATCCGTAGCTTGTGTTGTGGCCGATTTTAGGGTACTTACCGAATCCGTTTTGTGCTGGTCATTTTTATTGGCAGATTGGCATGCTGACAAACTTAGGCTTAATCCCAAAAGGGCAAATTTTATATTTTTCATGAGGGTAAAACAACAATTGAATAAAATTGTGTTTTAATTTATAAGCCCGGTAAGGATTTGAGGCATTATTTCCTAATTTTACCCCTTATGGAAAATAAGACCATCTCCCGCACCTTACGCCTCTTATCGCAGCTTATGGAACTGCATGAAGAAAATCCTTTCAAGATTAAGTCAGTAGCAAATGCCTATTTTAAAGTAGATAAACTGCCCTTTGCGTTAAAAGACAAACCCTTGGATGAACTGGATAAAATTGATGGTATTGGTAAAGGCCTGGCTTCCAAAATCATAGAACTTCTCCAAACAGGAGAGTTAAAAGAACTTAACGAAATTCTCGAAAAAACACCCGAAGGTGTGGTGGAAATGCTGGCCATAAAAGGCATCGGGCCAAAAAAGATTTTCATTATCTGGCGCACGCTTGGAATAGAGAGCATTGGTGAACTGTATTACGCCTGTAACGAAAATCGTTTAATTGAAGCCAAGGGTTTCGGCTTAAAAACGCAGGAAGAGATTAAAAATGCCATTGAGTTTAAACTAGCTGCAAATGGCAGGTTCTTATATGCACAGGTAGAAGGTTTCGCTAAAACATTGTTTACGCAACTTTCTGTTTGGACTGCAAATATTGATGACAATGCACTTTTGGGATTCGCAGGTCAGTACCGCCGCGCCTGCGAAATTATTGATGAACTTGAAATCGTTATCGGTACAGAAAATGTCGAAAACATTAAACAAAGTTTACCTGCTTTCGAACCACTTTCGCTTATCGAAGCTGAAAACTCGTTTATCTGCACTACTGAGGCAGGTTTTAGGATAAAACTATACGTTGTTGAAAAATCTGCTTTTTATTTACAGTGGTTTACATTAACAGGAAATACCGAACACGTGGAAAAAGTATTGGCTTTAGCTGGCGATGGGCCCTTTGCAAATGAAGAAGAAATTTACAGCAAGGCTGGATTATCTTTCATCGTTCCTGAACTACGCGAAGATTTTGATGAAATTGAACTGGCCATAGCAAACAAACTTCCAACGCTGATCCAATACGAGGATTTAAAAGGCAGCTTGCACAATCACTCTACCTGGAGCGATGGCGTACACACCCTGGAGCAGATGGCCGTATATTGCAAAGAGAACTTAAATCTTCAGTATTTAGGAATCTGTGATCACTCTAAAACCGCAGTCTATGCCAAAGGATTGAATGAACAGCGTGTTTTCGGCCAACACCAGGAAATAGACGAGCTCAATAAAAAACTCGTTCCTTTTAAAATTTTCAAAGGTATTGAAAGTGATATTTTAAGCGACGGATCGCTCGATTATCCAGACGACATCCTTAAAACATTTGATTTTGTGGTAGCTTCTGTACACAGCAACCTCCGCATGGATGAAGCCAAAGCTACAGCACGTTTGTTAAAAGCCATCGAAAATCCTTATACCACTATTTTAGGCCACCCAACTGGTCGTTTATTGTTAAGCAGGGCGGGATATCCGATTGATTACAAAAAAATTATTGATGCCTGTGCCGCTAATAAAGTGGTAATCGAAATCAATGCCAACCCTTTACGTTTAGATTTAGATTGGCGCTGGCATCGCTATGCTTTAGAAAAGGGTGTATTACTTTCTGTAAACCCAGATGCCCACCGCACCGAAGGTTTCCATGATATGCATTACGGTATTTTAGTGGCCCGCAAAGGCGGCTTAAGCGCCAATAAATGCTTAAATGCTTTTTCTTTGGAAGAGATAACGGCGTATTTTGATAGCAGAAGGGTTTAGGGTTTAGGGTTTAGGGTTTAGGGTTTAGGGTTTAGGGTTTAGGGTTTAGGGTTTAGGGTTTAGGGTTTAGGGTTTAGGGTTTAGGGAAAAACGGGTACTAAATGATCTTGTTTTAAATTTTGCAAAGAAAAGTCGGTGTAATCCCTAAATCTGTGCAATCAACCCACAAGGAAAAAATCAGTGCGACTCTAAAACCTATCTCAATTTGATATAAAAGAGATAGCCAAAAATAATATCTTTGCCCCATGATCAGTGAAATTGCCAACCGCATATTTAATCAGGTAATTACAGACTACCACAAGTTTGATAATATTGACCATCCGGTTGAAAACCCATACGATGCTGAAAGTTTAGAGCATCTTTTTTATATTAAAAACTGGATCGATACCGCACAATGGCATATGGAAGATGTAGTCCGTAATCCACAGATTGATCCTGTTGAAGGTTTGAACTGGAAAAGACGCATTGATGCACAAAACCAGGTGCGTACCGATATGGTGGAGTTTATAGATGGTTATTTCTTAAACCTTTATCAAGGAATCTCGGCCTTGCCAGATGCAAAAATTAATACCGAAAGTCCGGCATGGGCAATAGACAGACTTTCTATCCTGGCATTAAAAATTTACCATATGCAGGAAGAGGCCGAACGAGAAACCGCATCCGCCGACCACCGTGGACAGTGCCAAACCAAACTTAATGTATTGTTATCGCAGCGCGATGATCTTTCAACCAGCATTGATGAGCTACTGGCTGATATTAAAGCTGGTAAGAAATACATGAAAGTGTACAAGCAAATGAAAATGTATAACGACCCGAGTTTAAACCCGGTGTTGTATAATAAAGCATAACAGTTCAAATCTTTTAATTGGTTGGTGGCTCATTAACCCAAAGAAATTTCTAATCTCTGGTGAGTCACCAGACAAGGAAACTGCAATAACGAACTACCGGAATAAACATGGCTGTAACCCAAAAAATCATCGTTTTACGTTTTTCGGCTATGGGCGATGTGGCCATGGTAGCTTCTGTTTTAAAAGAATTTTCGGAGCAGAACCCAGCAGTCGAGCTCATTATGGTAAGTCGGCCAGCTTTTAAACCATTTTTCGATCATATCCCCCATCTTATCTTCCACCCTATCCAGCCAAAAACAACCCATAAAGGAATAGATGGACTATATAAACTTTATCAGGAACTCCGCAGCTACAAGCCAGATGCTATAGCCGATTTACATGATAATTTAAGGAGCAGGGCGATTTCTACCTTTTTTCGTTTAACCGGAACAAAAATTAAGCGGATTAATAAAGGAAGGGCTGAGAAAAAGGCCTTAACCCGTGTAAATAAAAAGGTATTTAAACCACTTAGAAAAACAGTTGAGCGTTATGCTGATGTTTTCCGCGAATTGGGCTTCAGTGTTAAGCTAAGTCATAAACTAGATAAATCTCCCCAGGATATTCCAGCAAATGCACAAAATTTATTTACGAATAAAGCCACAAAAAAAATAGGCATCTCCCCCTTTGCTCAGCATGTTTATAAAGTATACGCTTTAGAAAAAATGGAAGAAGTAATTGCTTCATTAAGCCAATTGGATTATGAACTTTTCATATTTGGTGGTGGTGAAACAGAAGAGCTAATTGCCGGGAGCTGGGCTAAAACACACAAAAACACCCATAATTTAATAGGCAATTTTAATTTAAAGGAAGAGTTGGCTATTATCTCTAACTTAGATTTAATGTTGAGTATGGACTCATCAGGCATGCACATGGCGTCGCTTGTTGGTGTTCCGGTGGTTTCGGTTTGGGGACCAACACATCCTTACGCAGGCTTTTTAGGGTATGGGCAATTAGAAAGCGATTGTATTCAGATCGACGACCCTTCGAGGCCAAATTCCATTTATGGAAACAAACCCTGCCTTTGCGGTGTTGAAAACTGTATAGATTTAATTAAGCCCGAAATAATTGTAGATAAAATTAAAGAGAAATTAAATGGCTAAACAATTACTTTTGGTTCGTCACGGTAAATCGGATTGGGGAAATACAGATTTAAGTGATTTCGACCGTCCGTTAAATAAACGCGGTAAAGAAAATGCGCCAGAAATGGCTGAAAGACTGATTAACAGAGGTCTTAAAATAGATCAGATCGTGAGCAGTCCGGCAAAAAGAGCCAAATCTACAGCCAAATATTTCGCCGACGCCTACAATATAGACCATATTCAATTCGAAGAATCTATTTACGAGGCCAATACCTCAGCTTTGCTTAAAGTGGTTAATGGCTTGGATGATGATGCCGAAAATGTAGTGATGTTTGGTCACAATCCTGGTTTTACAGATTTTGCGAACGAGTTATGTAATGCCGACATTTACAACATTCCGACTGCAGGTATGGTATTAATTTCTTTTCCTTTTGATTCGTGGCGGATGGTGAGTAAAGGAACAGGAGAACTGATCTTTTTTGATTATCCGAAGAATAGTGATGAGATTTAACTAGTTTTTTCACCATTAAGGGATGGCAATTGGTCATTAAAGATTGGCTTTAGCCAAATACTTAAAACAGCTTTAGCTCATTGACGCTGGAAAGGTTTTTCCCGACAAGCGCAACACACAGTTAAATAAACCCGGTAGTAGCGGCAGCTCCCGATCCTTCATCGGGACTATAACGAATGACGGGGCTGAAGAAGCCAAGAACTACTGAACGAACATTTCCAAAAAAATCGCCGCACTTAAATTATCACAATTTAGATAAGCATATCAGAAATCCGATAATTTTATTACCTTTGAATATACAAAAAACGAAAATCTGGCAATAGACATTTCGGTGAATTCATAACCTAAACTCCTCTGGTTATTTCATAATTCGTATCGCCAGAAAATTTATCCATTAATTTATCTGAACATGAGTTTTGACTATAATACTACGCGTAGCCATTTAATTTTATCNGAATATGGCCGNAACGTACAAAACATGGTGAAGTATATCTGCGAATTGCCCACCATTGANGAACGTAATAAATATGCCCAGGCGGTTATCGACCTGATGGGTTTTTTGCAACCACATTTNCGTGATGTTGCCGATTTTAANCATAAACTTTGGGATCACCTGCACATTATTTCTGGTTACCAGATTGATGTAGATAGTCCGTATCCAAAGCCATTAATTGAAAATGCTTACATTAAACCAGCGCCACTGGCCTATCCTCAGCAAAGAATTACCTACAAACACTATGGTAAAACAGTTGAAAATCTGATCGAAAAAGCCATGCGCGAAGAAAATGCCGAAATTAAGAAGGCAATGGTTCAGAGTATCGCTAATTTTATGAAAATGGCTTATGTGACCTGGAATAAGGATAATGTGAGCGATGATACTATTATTAAGGATCTAAAATACCTTTCTGGCGGATTGTTATCACTTGATGAAGGTGTTAACCTGGCAAAAGTAGAATTTAGGGCGCAAAATCCTCGTCAAAGCAATAATAACAACAATAACCGGGGCAGAAGCAACAATAATAACAACGGAAAAAACCGTCAAAATAACAACAACAATAACAACCGTCAACGCAACAATAACAATAAACCTAAATATTAAAGGTGAGGGTTAAAAGGCATAAGGTGGAAGGCTAAAGCCGACACTATTACTTGATACCTGATACTAAATACAAAAAATATGAACGCATTTGAAATAACAGGCGGAATTAAATTAAAAGGTGAAATTACTCCCCAAGGTGCCAAAAATGAAGCTTTACAGATTTTATCTGCAGTATTGCTTACCGAAGAAAAAGTGACCATCAGCAATATCCCTGATATTAAAGATGTAAATAAACTAATTGAGTTATTGGGAGATTTAGGCGTTACTGTTGAACGCATTAATAAAGATACCTATACCTTCGAAGCTAAAAACATCGATTTAAATTTCTTCGAATCTGATACTTTTAAAGCTAAGGGCGGTGGTTTGCGTGGTTCGATTATGATCGTAGGACCATTATTGGCCCGTTTTGGCAAAGCAGCAATCCCGAAACCCGGCGGTGATAAAATTGGTCGCAGAAGATTGGATACCCACTTTATCGGTTTCGAAAAACTGGGTGCAAAATTCGTTTACGATAGCAAAAAGGCTTTCTTTAACGTTGATGCCACCAATTTACAAGGCGCTTATATTCTGTTAGATGAAGCATCGGTAACCGGAACGGCAAACATTGTAATGGCCGCTGTTTTGGCTAAAGGTACCACTACCATTTACAATGCAGCCTGCGAACCCTATTTACAACAACTTTGTAAGATGCTTAACCGCATGGGCGCCAAAATCTCAGGCATTGGCTCTAACCTGCTTACCATCGAAGGCGTAAAGGTTTTAGGTGGGACCGAGCATAGAATGCTGCCTGACATGATCGAAATTGGTTCTTTCATCGGTATGGCTGCGATGACAGAATCGGAAATTACCATTAAAGATGTTTGTTATGATGAACTTGGTGTAATACCTGAGGTTTTCAAAAAACTGGGTATCAAACTAGAGCGCCGTGGCGATGATATTTATGTACCATCGCAAAAACACTACGAAATCGACACTTTTATTGATGGTTCGATTTTAACCATTGCCGATTCGCCATGGCCAGGTTTTACGCCTGATTTATTGAGTATCGTTTTGGTTGTGGCTACACAGGCAAAAGGAAACGTACTCATTCACCAGAAAATGTTCGAGAGCCGCTTGTTCTTCGTGGATAAACTGATTGATATGGGCGCACAAATTATCCTTTGCGATCCACATCGCGCAACCGTAAATGGTATTGATAAGAAATATAAACTTCGCGGCATTAGTATGACTTCTCCTGACATCAGAGCCGGAGTTTCATTGTTAATTGCAGCTTTATCAGCAGAAGGCAAATCAACCATCTATAACATCGAACAGATTGAGCGTGGTTACCAGGATATCGACACCCGTTTACGTGCCTTAGGCGCGCAGATTAAGCGTGTAAATGCTGATGCGCCGAGTCATTAAGGTATTAGCAGAAAAACCAAAGCCTAAATCGAAAATAGCATAAAGCAAAAAACGCCAGCATAGAAAGTATACTGGCGTTTTTTATTTTGGTCACTTTTTAAGGGGAATAGTCATGCTTTCATTCCTCTTTCTCTCTGTATCTCTACAAACCAAAATTATTTTACCAGCTGAAATAGTTATAAAACAAAATACCTGAGTAAAAATATATTGGATTTTTTTAGCTTTTCATAACAAAATACACCAATGGTATTATCAATAAAATACCGATAATTAATGGAACCCAGATTGGCTTGGCTCTATATTTAGTATCCTTCCCTATGCTTTTATTCCAAAATAGCTGATACATTATCGCAACTCCTACTGCATTAATAATTAGAGAAGCTCCTATTGACGGATTTGGAATGAATTGAGCCAAATTAATTTGACCAAACGTAAATACCAATCCGAACAAAATTGGCGTTCCCCATCGTTTTCCTGCATTTTTCAGATTAATGGCCATCATTACTGAGCCAAAAAGTACAGAAAAAAGAATTGAAAACAAATAAATTGCGGTTTGAGAATAATACTCTGGTGCATCAATATCTTTAATTATATTCTTTCTCCAACCTTTATTAGTACTTTCTTTTAGCTTAATTTTTTCTTCTGTCTGTTCGTCAATATCTTCTGGTAATTCAACATTTCTGCTTTTTAATTCAGCCAAAGCAGTCCTTACTCCTTCTGAAGTATGTTTATCTACATGTTCTAAATAGTATTTTAGTTGATCATCAGTTTTAGCTGATAAGATTTTTTTGAGCGTTGCCATATTTTTTAATCAGAAAGGCCGCAAGTTAATAACTTACGGCCTTTAGTAAAATTTTATTCTATTTAATAAGATCCTGAACAAGTTCAGGACGACGATCGCGCGAATGACTCCATCGCCCATCTTACGTTTCACACATTATCCATCCACTTCCATCTTACATCCCCCTTACCCCGATATCGCATTAATAATATCGTATTGCGTGATAATTTCGATCTTACCGGTTTCATCTTCTACCAGTACTGCTGAGTTTTCTTTATTAATTAATGAAGAAATTTTATCAATCGAAGTATTCAAATCCACAAATGGGAAAGTAGACGTCATAATTTCTGAAATCGGAGCTGATTTTAGTCCTGGATTTTCAAGCAAGGCTGATAAAATATCGCTTTCGGCAATTTTACCCACAATCATTCCTTGCTGTGTTACCGGAATTTGAGAGATATTCATTGATTTAATGGTGTTGATGGCTTCGAGCACAGATTTTTGTGCGTCAAGTGTTACAATCTCTGTGCTTTCTTTTTTAGCCAGAATTGATTTAGCAGTTAATTTTTCGTCCTGTAAAAATCCGCGTTCACGCAACCAATCTTCATTATACATTTTGCCCATGTAGCGGCTGCCATGGTCGTGAAAAATAACGACAACCACATCTTCTGGCTTCAGTTTATCTTTTAACTGAATTAATCCACCAATAGCAGCGCCGGCAGAATTACCCACAAAAATACCCTCTTTGCGCGCAATATCGCGTGTCATTAAGGCAGCATCTTTATCGGTAACCTTTTCGAATAAATCGATCACATCAAAATTTACGTTTGCCGGAAGAAAATCTTCCCCGATACCCTCTGTGATGTAAGGATAAATCTCATCCTTATCAAAAATGCCGGTCTCCTTGTATTTTTTGAAAACCGAACCATACGTATCAATTCCCCAGATTTTAATGTCCGGGTTCTTTTCTTTCAAATATTTACCCGTTCCGGAAATGGTTCCACCAGTACCTACACCAACTACCAAGTGTGTAATTTTACCTTCAGTTTGTGCCCATATCTCCGGACCAGTTTGCTCATAATGCGCCTGTGAATTGGCTAAATTATCGTACTGATTGGGTTTCCATGAATTTGGAACCTCACGCTCCAAACGCGAAGAAACAGAATAATAGGAACGGGGATCTTCAGGTTCAACGTTTGTGGGACAAACGATTACCTCGGCACCAAAAGCACGTAAAGCATCAACCTTTTCTTTTGATTGTTTATCAGTTGTAGTAAAAATACATTTATAACCCTTAATAATAGCTGCCATAGCCAGGCCCATACCTGTATTACCGGACGTTCCTTCTATAATTGTTCCACCTGGTTTTAGTTTGCCGCTTTTCTCCGCATCCTCAATCATTTTAACCGCCATACGGTCTTTAATCGAGTTGCCTGGATTAGTCGTCTCTATTTTGGCAAGGATTGTTCCAGGAACACCTTTTGTAATCGTATTCAATTTTACCAGCGGCGTATTGCCAATGGTTTCTAAAATATTATTGTACCACATATTACAAAATTAAGCAAAGGCATTAAGTATTTTATAAACTATATTTTATTTGAAACATAATTTCGAAAATTAAAATTTAAAAGAATTTAATTCCATAATCTATAATTATGATAGGCATTATAGATTGATTATTAGGCAAAACGCAATTTCGACAGTAGATTCGTCATTTCGACTGTAGAGAAACGGAATGGAGAAATCTAATATCTAGTCCTCATTACCCCAACTTGTAAATTTTCCCTGGTAGCGAAACAATGACGCCCTGCATTTCTAAGGTAAGGATTACGATTGCCAGTTTACTTTGCTGAATATTCAATTGAATGCAAAGTTCATCTATAGAAAGCTGACCATTTTGTAAGGCAGCAATAACCCGCTGCTCGTTGGGCGTAAGGCTTAGCTGCAGCGTGGTTTGTTGAATATTATGCTTTACATTCACCTCATCATCCCAACCCAGGTAATAAATCAAGTCGTTAGCATTGGTAATTAATCCAGCTCTGTTGGTTTTAATCAGGAAATTACATCCTTCTGAGAAAACGTCATTTGTTCTACCCGGAAAAGCATACACATCCTTATTGTAAGAATTTGCGATTTCTGCAGTAATTAAGGCTCCTCCTTTTATTGATGCTTCAACTACAACGGTAACATCTGCAATACCAGCAATAATCCGGTTTCTTTGTGGAAAATTAGGTCGGTCGGGATTTGTCAGGATTGGAAACTCGGTGAGCAGGCCTCCATTCAAGACCATTTTCTGAGCAACTGTTTTATGAATTTTTGGATACATCCGGTCTAAACCATGGCCAAGTACCCCAACTGTAGGAATATGATTTGCTAAGCATTCTTTATGGGTGGTTACATCAATACCGTAAGCCAGGCCACTAACAATTAAAACATTATATGCCGCTAACACTTCGCACAATTCCTTACAGATGTTTTTGCCATAACTTGTTGCATTACGGGTTCCAACAACGCTGACAATACGCTGCTGGTTAAAATCAACTGTACCTTTTGCATAAAGCAGTATAGGCGAATCGATGCAATTCTTTAACCTTTTAGGATATTTCTCGTCTGAAAAAAACAATACTTCTATCCCATGTTTTTCAATAAAATCCAATTCTTGCCTGGCCCTTATTAAGGCATCGGTACCACGAATGGCTTCAATTGTTTTTTCTCCAATGCCTGGAATCTGCAAGAGCTGCCTTTTATTTGCCGAAAATATATTCTCGGCACTTCCACAATAGGAAAGAAGGTTTTTAGCCGTTACCGGGCCAATAGATTTAATAAAAGTTAAGGCAATTTTATGTAGCGTGCTCATAATCTGATAAGGTTAAATAAATGCGGGATGATTTATTTCCTTAAAGCAAGCTTAAAAATCAATGTCTATTAAACTTTTTAACGGAATATGAATATTGTTTTTTAGCTGTATATATTTCTCTGTTACTGCCCAAACTGTTGTATCTACACGTTTCGGACCGATAGTTGTATTAAAAGTAATGACGGCTTTTGATTTAAACTCATTACCTAACCTTTGCGCTTCATCAAGTTTGGTTTGCAGTTCATGGGAGTGATCCTCCTTAGCATTGATGATATTTAAATAACTGATATGTTCCTTTTCTACAATTTCTATTGGCATGGGTCTCTTTAACGATTAATGTTAAACAAGCTTATCAATTTTTTATAAAAAAAGCAATACTTATTTACTCAAAAATTGTAATAAATATATAAAAAGGGCCAGATCTGAAGTACAAAACTGGCCCTTTTGGTAAAAATGTTGATTAATTATTTAAATTTCAGCTTTCTGGTTTCAACCATCCCTTTAAATTCATGGTCCATTCTACCAGACAGATCTTCAACATGGGTTTTAGATAATGGTGAGGTGCTGCTAATGGTATTATCTTTCAATAAAGAAGAGAAACTTCCATTGGCCGAATAATATAAAGCCTGTGCCAATAGTTTTTCTGTAGGGTCTCCAAAATCTTTGGTAACATCATCAAAAATATCTTTATCAACAGCCATTCCGTCAAAATAACCGCCTTGATTTAACTGATTTTTAGTCTCAAACTGTGGAATATATAAGTCGTTTTTATCAATACGGATAGAGAAAAAGCCAACTGGTTTGCCATAAGTTTTCTTGCCTATCAATTTAACATCAATTACAGGTTTCAAATTATTAATTAAAAGTTCACTGGCCGATGCTGTGCCTCCAGTTACAATAAAATAAACCCTGGTTAAACTATTAAGCGAACCTCGTTTAGCAAAAACCTCCTGGTTATTTGCAGCTATTGTTGGGATATATGGATAATCGAAGTAAGAATACAAACGGGTAACGCCATCACTGCCTTTAGCATAAAACTTCTGATTCTGAAGAATTGTTGCTTTATTGTCCTGCATGGTTTGTGTCCAGTAAGTGGTGTACATTACCTTACCGTTTTGCGCAGAAGGTGCAATGAGGTTGGCAAAGGCTTCGGATGTTTGTACAGATCCACCTCCATTATATCTTAAATCTACAATCAGCTCGGTAATACCATCCGTGGTAAATTGAGTAAAAGCCTGATCTAACAAGGTTGCAGAATTTGTGGTAAAGGTGTTAAAAACAATGTACCCAACTTTTTTAGCACCAATAGTGTACGTTTTACTGAACAATATGGGATTAACATTATATTCAGCCTTGGTTATCGTAACATCCTGAGTTGTCTGATCAGGTTTTGAAACCGTTAGGGCAACTGTAGTACTTGAGCCAAAAATCGCATTTACAATATAATTAATACTGGCATCAGTAGTATTTATGGTAGAATTACCATTAATTTTTGTAATCTGGTACCCTCTTTTTAATCCTTGACCAGCGGCAGGTGAAGCACCATAAACATATTTGATCCTTAAATCGTTATCTCCTGCAAAAAATACGGAGAACCCAAAATCACCATTCACCCCCCCCAACTGACCAGCAACAGAACCATCGTCTATAAAAGAATATTTAGGAGAGGTTGACCGCTCTACATACTCATATGGTTTATTTGTTTGTGGATTAATTGCAATCTGAGACATTGCATATAATAATTTCTCATTGGATGAAAAACTTCTTGGATTGAAGCTATCATAAGTCGGCAAACTTTTATTCCAATAATAAGTTTGCTTGGCATAAAGAAAGATAGAGTCTTTAGTGAGTAGCGCCCTGTCGCTGGTTGGCGTTTGGAAAGTATTGGATTCAGCATCAGTATTGGCATCAGGATTATTATTCGATTTTTTACACGACACGGTAAATCCAACCACAATAAGCAAAGCATATAAAAATGCATTTTGCGAAATAAATTTTCTAAGCATATTTACTTGTAAATTTCTAGTGACACAATATACGGCAAATTAATTAGTTTAGATTGTTGCTCATCAAATTTATTTGCACCAACAACTAACGCTTGATTAGGCGATAAATTATTGCTGTTTAGTATGTTCTGAAAAATTTCTGCTTTAGGTTGCCCCAATTCATCAACAAAGTATACGGTTAAATATTGCTCCAACCCATTCCACTCTGTTTGCTTAATTTTATTAAGTTGTTGCTCAGGGTTGCCTGCCGTTACAATAACAATTTGTTTACGGTCTACTACAAGTTCCTGCATAAATTCGAGCATATTTTTATAAAGCAAAAGCTTTAAAGGCAAGCGGGCATTTTGATGTAGCATGGCGAAGTTATATTCATATTTTATATCAATGCCGAATTGGTTCGCTGTTTTTTCAAAAAGCTTTTCTGTGCCATTATTTTCATACTCGTTACGCATAAACTCAAGAATAGGCTGTGCTTTTTTTTGCTCGGCGTACTCTATAAACTGCGCAAACAGATAATAAACCTGAAGTAAATAATCTTTCTTTGGAAATAATACATCATCCAACTCAAAAATTACGATCTGCTTATCTTTAACGTATTGATTTGCATCCATATTAAATTGTAAAAAGTTTTAAATCATCAGCATTGTTAAAGCCAAAAACGCCGTTCAGTTTTGAAGACCCATTTGTAGGAACGAGACGCTCTTCAGTTGAAAAAATCCGGTCACCATGAATAAACACCGCAAAATTTTGAAGAGTAATCTTTTCTGTTGTTAAATACTCCGCAATTACATCGGCATTGGGCAAAAGCACCTGGATTCCATACTCCCCGAAAAGCACTGCAGATTTAGCTAGAGGTACAACTTCATAGTCGTGCAGAGGAATAATACAATCTATGGCTTCTGTGATGCAAAAATTTAATAGAATATGAGCAATACTATCTTTATTAAGCAGCCCTAGCGATGAAAAGCCATAGTTTTCAGTTAGTATCGCCGGCACATCACCATAATCGGCCAGTAGCACAAAATGACTGGGGAACGCTTTCATAAGCTTCAAAGCTTTGGCATTGTTTCCTCCTGTTATCAGTATTTTCAAGGTATAATGATTGAATGAATAAGTGAGTTAATGATGGAGTGGCTAAATTAGAGAATGATATAATTTTATACAATTAAACCGTCTTTCATACTCACTACACGGTCGCTGGTTTTTGCAAGGTGTTCGTTATGTGTAACAATTACAAACGTTTGCTGGAAATTATCTCGTAAAGTCACAAATAGCTGGTGTAATCCTGCTGCATTTTCAGAGTCCAAATTCCCTGAGGGTTCATCAGCCAATATAATTGAAGGATTATTGATCAGCGCTCTAGCAATGGCCACCCGTTGTTGTTCACCTCCAGACAGCTGATTGGGCTTATGCTGCCCTCTATCTTTAAGCCCGAACAGATCTAACAGCTCGAGCGCCCTGTTTTCAGCCTGTTTTTTATTGGTTTTGGCAATAAATGCAGGAATGCAGATATTTTCAATAGCATTAAATTCTGGCAACAAATGATGAAACTGAAATACAAAACCAATGTTCTGATTTCGGAAAATACTCAATAAATCGCCATTCAATTTATTTATAATCGTACCTTTTAATTCTACAAATCCTTCATCAGGTTTATCTAATGTTCCTAAAATATGTAATAAAGTACTTTTACCTGCACCAGATGGCCCAATAATACTTACAATCTCCCCTTTTTGTACTTCAAAATTTACGCCTTTTAAAATTTGTAGACTTCCGTACGATTTTCTTATTCCAGTGGCTTTTAGCATGCTTCAAATTTAGTAAAATGGTTTGTTAGTTCAATAGTTCATTGGCCAATGGTTTATTGTTTCATAGTTAATGGTTTATTAGTTCATATTTACTTTTTCCAATAGTTTAATCGTTTATTGATTCATGAATAATCGCCTAATAGTTGATTAGCTTACGCTTTAACTGACAATAGTTTATTGCTTATTGCACATTGATTATTGGTTATTAGACAATTATTAATAAATGTATGTCTTGAATATTCAGACTATCAACCATGAACTATGTGACCATTAACCAACTACTAACCTACCATTAACCAGCAAAAAACAAAAAAAGATTTGCAATTATCATTTTCTTACATAACTTTGAAAAACAAAGCACTTTTAAAATGAACACTCCAGAAGAACAATTAAATACCCTAAAAGATATCAGACATATGATGGATAGATCGTCAAGATTTATTTCTTTGAGCGGTTTATCTGGTGTTTTTGCAGGGGTTATCGCTTTAATTGGGGCTTATTTTGCAAACGATGAGATTAACAAATTCATTAATAAACGGGGTTACGGTTATGGTGTAGGTGGAGAAATGGACCTGGAGTTTAACCTGATAAAACTTAGTATCTTTGTTTTAGTGATTGCTTTAGCCGGTGGCCTTCTATTTACCTATAGAAAAAGTCAAAAAAACAATCTTCCCATCTGGGATAAAACCTCTAAATCACTTTTAACTAACTTATTTATTCCATTGGTTGCAGGAGGTTTATTCATTATTGCTTTATTGATCAACCATCCGAATACCTATACTATTATTGCGCCGAGTTGTTTAATTTTTTATGGTTTAGCGCTTATTAATGCTAGTAAATATACCTATAGCGACATTCGCTACCTGGGACTTTGCGAGGTAATACTTGGATTGATATGCATGTTTTACGTGGGCTACGGGTTAATTTTTTGGGCTTTCGGCTTTGGTATACTACACATTGTTTATGGTCTTTTAATGTATTTTAAATATGAGAGAGGTCAGTAAGGATGAAAAACCCGATAGCAGATTTAAATAAAATATTCGATAGCCGGATTAGGTTGGGTGTCATGTCTATCCTGGTGGTAAACAACGAAATTGGCTTTAACGACCTGAAACAAATGCTTGAATTGACTGATGGCAACCTGGCCTCGCACCTGAATACTTTGGAACAAGCTGAATTTATAAAAGTGCATAAAGGTTTTATCGGCAAAAAAACCAGTACCACCTACTCTATTACCGCTTTGGGCAAACAAGCTTTTAAGGCACATTTAGATGCACTTGAAAAAATGATTAGGAAGTTATAAATTATTTTTTTTGACTATTCACTTTGAAAAACAAAGCACTTTTAAAAATGAAAAAAGAAGAAATTAAAAGACCTGAACTTATTGGAATTGGTAAATGGATGGCCGTGTATTCTGCCGCGATTGGCACCATCATACTTTTGGCATACTTTGCTCTAAAAGTTGACAAACTGATGTTCGTCGGACTGTTCTACATCTATTTTGCTACCGTAATAAATGGCGTATTTTTCCTCGTCCTCCTCCTGGAGTGCTTCAGGCAACAAAACCATTGGCGAAAAATTGCGACTATAATGTTTTTCATGCTCCTAAACATTCCCCTAAGCATATTTTATTGTTTTTTAGCCCTAAACTAATCATCAAACTTTTAAAAAATGAAAAATAAGTCCAACCTCATGTTACTAGCTGTCCTACTAGGCGGCCTGCTGTTTACTTTTCTCTTTTGGGAAGAAAGACTTGCGCTCAATCTACTTATCTACAGCATATACCTGTTGGTAACCACCTTTATTAATCCGGATGTGGTCAAAAGTACCAAACTAAAAATTTATTGTTTAGCACATCTTTTAGCAGCGGGGCTGGTAGTGGTTAACAACTCAGATTTATCAATCGCCACCTATTATATCAGTTTACTGTTGTTTATCGGTTTTAGTCATAACCAGCAGATCAGAACAATTTTTACAGCTTTCCTTGCCAGTATTCTACAAATAATTACAGTTCCTTTTAACACTATAAAACACCTAAGCCAGATCAGTATTGGCAATGTGAGCCTTAAGCCCATTTTTACTTTGATTAAATATATCTTCATACCCATAATCATTGTAATCCTGTTTTCATGCCTGTATGCAGCCGCAAGTAATGTTTTTGCACATTATGCAGAGGCGACCTTAACGAATATTGGGGACTTTTTGGATCACATACTCCACTTCTTTTTTAAAGACTTGAGTTTTGAGCGCATCATGCATTTATGCTTTGGATTGGTTTTAACAGGAGGTTTACTGCTTGCATTTTTTGATAAAAGTCTTGAGATAGCAGAGTTGAAATGTAAAGAGCAATTGGTACGGATCAGAAGAAGCTTAGGACACAAAACAATATGGTACAACATCGTAGAGACATTTACCGGTAACCTGTTAACACGGAAGATGGCATTAAAAACAGAGTACATTGTGGGTATCATTTCTTTCGCCGCACTTAACCTGTTATTGCTGATGTTAAATACCATCGATATTACTACACTTTGGTTTGGTTATGAACCCACTGGCAATTTTTCAGGAGAACTGCACCAGGGTACAAACTCATTGATCTTTAGCATTATAATGGCAATGGCAGTAATCCTCTATTACTTTAGGGGGAACTTAAACTTTTACCACAAAAGTAAAACGTTAAGGGCATTGGCCTATGCCTGGATGGTTCAAAATTTTATCCTGATCATCTCAGTATTCATCCGTGATGGCTACTACATCGAATTTCATGGTTTAACCCATAAAAGAATCGGTGTGTTGGTATTTGCCACACTTTGTATTATTGGTTTGGCAACCGTTTATTTTAAAGTTGCTAAGCAGAAAACCATATTCTATCTTTTCAAAGTGAACGGTAATATCTGGTTTGCCCTGCTGCTGACCTTTACCTTTATCAATTGGGATGTTTTAATTGTGAAATATAACCTCAATCACGTTGACACTATTTCTATCGATCCTTACTACCTAACTTCTTTATCAGAAAAAACACTGCCTTTCTTAGATAAAAACAGGGCAAAAATACATCCTTCAATCAATAACGATTCGGAAGTTGCAAAAATAGACCGCCCCGAAGAAGCATTGATGAGAAAATTAGATGAGCGAATTGGTTATTTCAAAGAACGTTACGAGAAATCGGGCTGGTTATCGTGGAACTTACAGGATTGGAATACGGCAGAATATTTTGGGCTTAATCATCAAAAAAAATAGAATATGTTAAAGAATCTGCTCGCTCTATCAGTTATTCTTCTGGCTATTTTTCAAGGACCATTCATATACTTCTATATATCTGGCTTTGAAGCTATCATATTTTTAGTGCCATATCTATTTGTCGGATTCTTTCTTTCAGCATTACTACTATATGCAATTGTTGCAAAAAGAGCGAAAGCAAACAAATTTCATATTACAGCTTTAATTTTTGGTATCACTTTAGGCACAATTTCACTCTTTAGTGAGGATTTCTTCGAAAAAATTGATTGGTATCTCAGAAAAAGTCAGCGGGATGAAATTATTGAAAAACTTAAAATTCGAAGTATCAAATATAATCCTGAAAAGCCTGCCCTTCACTTAGATGAATTCAAATATTCACTATTATCAAATGGGGGGAACGATATTCTAGTATTTGCAAATGCAAAAAATCAGTTTACAGTAACCTTTTTTATTAATCGTGGCTTTTTGGACCACTATTCCGCATTTGTGTACACAAACGATCCAAATGAAATTATGCGGTTGGAGTACGGAATTCAATCAACAGCGAAAGAAAATAATTTTAAAATCGAAAAGAACTGGTACCGCTTAAATTACTAACAGACAATTACAATTAGCCTCTAGCCTTTGCTAAACTTTTGTTGGATTTAGTTTTCCCGGTGCAATTTCGCACCGGGAAGCAAAGGTTTAATTATTAACGATTTAAATCATATATTATAATTATAAAAATCATGAAAAATCAAGAAGCGCTTAGTTCAATCAAACTAAGAATGATCATCATTTTAAGCTTAACGACATTCATATTGGCCATACCACTGGTTGCTATGCAATTTACAAATGAAGTGGATTGGACGCTATCCGATTTTGTAACCGCAGGGATTTTATTGCTCAGCACGGGTTTGGCCATCGAACTGGTGATTAGAAATTTAAAAACCGGCATGTTAAGAACAATAGTTCTTGTTGTCATTTTGCTGGCACTATTCCTCATCTGGGCAGAATTGGCGGTTGGTATCTTCGGAACTCCCTTTGCCGGAAACTAAGATTATGATGTAACTATAGTTTTATCATTCTGCTATATTATGTGACCTGGCAGGCAAAATTACCCAACACCTTTATTTTTGTTTAAATTACATTCATCAAAATCAACGACAATGAAAAAAATAATCACAATAACGCTATTAAGCCTAATCATATTTGCTTCAGCCTGTACCGAAGATATTAAAACCATCTCTACAGATGAAACCAGTAGCACACAAATAAAGAGTCAGCCGAAAGTCCAATATAGTTCTCCTATCATTATTAATAAAACAGATATCCTTCTATACCCACTAAAATTAAATGATAATGATGACAGCGACAGTTATAAAAGGGAAGTGAGTGCTAATTATTGGAACCTCATTTTTTACAACATTATTTCAGGTAAAAGTGAATTGTTAACAAAAGAAAAGATCATCATTAATACCTTCAGCATTGGCAATTCAGAAAACAGGCCAAATAGTCAGGCAACCCTATCTGATCAGTTTATCTACTACGATATTACTGATTCGGACTATGATGGTGATAAAAAACTAACGGCCAATGATATTAAGAAGCTTTATATCTCTAACCTGGAAGGAAAGTCCTTTACCAGAATATCGCCGAACAATTATAACCTGAGAACCTGGAAAATAGATGATAAGCATGATTCCATATTAATGGATTTGGTAAAGGACTCGAACGGCGATAAAGAATTTAGCAATATGGATGAAGTTGAATATTTTGTTTATAATTTAAAAACAGGAACTCTAAAAGCCGTTTTTGATCAGAAATTTAAGGATGACATTAAAAATTTAGCTAAAAAAGTGCTGTAGAGCTACTATAAAGCGAACTTTGATTTTAAATGATAAAAAGTGCAAACAAGGTTTATAATAAATGATTAGCCCTACTCATCACACTCTTTTTCCCGATTAACATAAAACGTTCATTTTCTGAAAAAATCGGCAAATGCTATTTGTTTAAAGGGTTTGAAATTGTAGCTTTGGGCAAATTTTGTAGCAAATGAACCCGATACAATTAAAATAAATATTTTAATTGTAATAGGCTCCATCTGACAGATAAAGACAAAAATATAAACAGATGAATATTCACGAATACCAGGGTAAACAGATATTAAAAAGTTTCGGTGTTAACGTTCAAGAAGGAATTGTTGCCGATACTCCTGAGCAAGCTGTTGAGGCTGCTAAACAACTGAAAGTAGATTACAATTCTGACTGGGTTGTAATTAAAGCGCAAATCCACGCTGGTGGTCGCGGTAAAGGTGGTGGTGTAAAATTGGCCAAAAACCTTGATGAGGTTAAACAACGTGCAACCGATATTATCGGCATGCAATTGGTTACCCCTCAAACCGGTCCGGAAGGTAAAAAAGTGAACAAAATTTTAGTGGCTCAGGATGTTTATTATCCAGGCGCTTCTGAAACCAAAGAATTCTACATCTCTGTATTGCTAGATCGTGCAAAAGGCCGTAACATCATCATGTACAGTACCGAAGGCGGTATGGATATCGAAGAAGTTGCTGAGCACACACCACATCTTATCTTCAAAGAAGAAATTGATCCTAAAGTTGGTTTACAAGGTTTCCAGGCACGTAAAATTGCTTTCAACTTAGGTGTTAGCGGTAATGCTTTTAAAGAAATGGTAAAATTCGTTACTGCTTTATACAAAGCTTACGAAGCAACCGATTCTTCCATGTTCGAAATCAACCCGGTATTAAAAACTTCTGATGATAAAGTAATTGCAGTTGATGCTAAAGTGAACCTTGATGAAAACGGTTTATTCCGCCATCCTGATTACGCAGCAATGCGCGATGTTACGGAAGAAGATCCAATGGAAGTTGAAGCAAGTGCTTCTAACCTAAACTTCGTTAACCTTGATGGTAACGTAGGCTGTATGGTTAATGGCGCTGGTTTAGCTATGGCTACCATGGATATTATTAAATTGGCCGGCGGTGAGCCTGCTAACTTTTTAGACGTTGGTGGAACTGCAAATGCTCAAACAGTTAAAGCGGCTTTCAATATCATTTTGAAAGATCCTAACGTTAAAGCAATTTTGATCAACATTTTCGGCGGTATTGTTCGTTGCGACCGTGTTGCTCAAGGTGTAATTGATGCTTATAAAGAAATCGGTAATATCCCTGTGCCAATTATCTGCCGTTTACAAGGTACAAATGCTGAAGAAGCTAAAAAATTAATTGATGAGTCTGGCTTACAGGTTTATTCAGCAATCGCTTTAAAAGAAGCTGCTGATTTAGTAACTAAAGTACTGGCTGAACAAGCGTAATAAGCTTAAAGCATTATCATATCGTATAAACCTTTCAGTGAAAACTGGAAGGTTTTTTTATTCCCCTTTTTTAGAGGGGTGTCCGCAGGAAGGGGTGTTCTTTTAACTGTCATTACTAGAAATCTAATAGCAATTTCACTTAAATGCACTAAGGTGCCTGAGGTGTTCAATTTTTTTTTGAAAATGTAAGTTCCTGTGTTCATGGCGAGCGATAGTCCTGCTATCCCTCCAAGTCCTCACTCATGCTTCGCTCCGGGCTTCCGTTCTATCAGGTTTATTTAACTTGGGTTCGTTGTGCTTCGGCAAAAAAATCATCGCTAAACTTACGAAGTCCTTCCCGTGCTTAAACCCTTTTAGACTTCGTAAGTTAATCTCTCCGAAACTCCAAAATATCGCCCGGCTGGCAATCCAAAACGGCACAAATAGACTCCAACGTCTCCAAACGGATCGCCTTCGCCTTACCGGTTTTTAATATCGATAAATTAGACATCGTAATTCCTACCCGTTCACTCAATTCGGTAAGCGACATTTTGCGACGGGCAAGCATTACATCTAAATTTATAATTATGGGCATTTTGGATCGGTAAAGTTAGCAATGTTTTCAGTTAGCTAAATGGTTAAATCGTTTTCTTGTTTAATTAACACCGCATCATTAATAACTTTTGATAGGATGATAATTAAGATGCCAACTCCGATATTGAAAAAGCTTACTGATCCCCCAAAATTAAAATGAAGATCAACTCCTCCTCTATTTGAAAATCCACCAATTAATCCTTTTGTTTCTAATCGAACGGCAGGAATAATATGGGCATTTATGAATATGCATACCAATTCAAAAACCTCTACAGAAATCAATAATATACCTATTAAAGAAATTAATTTAAAGCTTCTCTTACATAGAAAATCTCCTTTGAGATAAATATTAACTAATTTGATCAAAAGAACCAATAACACTATTACAGCATAAATACGAATTTGAGCGTAAAAGAACCAAAATGCATTATTAATTTTGTTTTTAGAATGAAATTTCAAAAGTACCGGACCTGTCATTCTTAAATCATTATCAACAGTAATTTCATTTTCCTTATCAAGAACGACTAAAGTATTTGCAACCTTTTTAGTTATCACAGAATCGTTTAGCTTATCTATATCAAATTTATCATAATCAGGATATCTCGACCGCGTTT
>Ga0065714_10002357_pt1 | contig 27822 bp, 25 predicted proteins | sample MisRhiReplicate2_FD_59101 | JGI IMG/M metagenome (GOLD analysis project Ga0065714, IMG submission 59101) | Miscanthus rhizosphere microbial communities from Kellogg Biological Station, MSU, sample Rhizosphere Soil Replicate 2: eDNA_1 v2... | ecosystem: Host-associated > Plants > Roots >... | reverse complement strand
AGCGAGCCTGCTCGCGATAGCGGTGGGTCAGCTTGCATCGATGCTGAATGTACGGCCGTCATCGCGAGCAGGCTCGCTCCCACAGTTTTACTTCGGCTGGCAACACCCCGACGCCAGTTCCTTGAGGATCGGGCAGTCCGGGCGGTGGTCGCCGTGGCAGTGTTCCACCAGATCCTGGAGGGTGTCGCGAAGCTCGGCCAGTTCGCGGATTTTCTGGTTCAGTTCTTCGATGTGCTGGCGGGCCAGGGCCTTGACGTCGGCGCTGGCGCGTTGGCGGTCTTGCCAGAGGGTCAGCAGTTTGCCGACCTCTTCCAGGGAAAACCCCAAGTCGCGGGAGCGCTTGATAAAGGCCAGGGTATGCAGGTCATCGGCGCCGTAGATCCGGTAGCCGCTGTCAGTACGATGGGCGGCCTTGAGCAGGCCGATGGACTCGTAATAGCGGATCATCTTCGCGCTCAGGCCGCTCTGGCGGGCCGCTTGGCCGATGTTCATCGCTTGTCCTCCAGCTGCTTGGGTGTCCAGAACTTCAACAGTAACGCATTGCTCACCACGCTGACGCTCGATAGTGCCATGGCCGCGCCGGCCAGCACCGGGTTGAGAAAACCGAACGCCGCCAGGGGGATGCCGATCAAGTTATAGACGAACGCCCAGAACAGGTTCTGGCGGATCTTGGCGTAGGTCTTGCGGCTGATGTCCAGTGCCGCCGGCACCAGTCGCGGATCGCCGCGCATGAGGGTGATGCCCGCGGCATGCATCGCCACGTCGGTGCCGCCGCCCATGGCAATGCCGATATCGGCGGCGGCCAGGGCGGGGGCGTCGTTGATGCCGTCGCCCACCATCGCCACCACCGAATGGCGCTTCAACTGTTGGACGATGGCGGATTTATCCGCTGGCAATACCTCGGCATGGACATTGGAGATCCCCAGCGCCTGGGCCACCACTCGGGCGCTGCCTTGGTTGTCGCCGGTGAGCAAGTGGCTGGCGATGTGCTGTTCATTCAAGGCCTGTACGGCGGCGAGGGCGCCGGGCTTGAGCGTGTCACCGAAGGCGAACAGGCCCAGCACCCGAGGCGTCGCGCCTTGTTCGATCAGCCAGGACAACGTGCGGCCTTCGGTTTCCCAAGCCAGTGCCGACTCGGCCAGCGAACCGGGCTCCAGGCCCAGTTCGTCCAGCAGGCGTCGATTGCCCAGGGCCAGGCGGCGCCCGTCGAGGCTGCCGGCGATACCGCGTCCAGCCAGGGACTGGCTGTCGCTGACATCCGCCACGTCCAGGCCGCGCTCGGCGCAGGTGTCCAACACGGCTTTGGCAAGAGGGTGCTCACTGCCGCGTTGCAGGGCGCCAGCCATTTTCAGCAGCGCGTCTTCATCTCCCTCCAGAGCCGTCAAGTGGGCGATACGCGGCGTGCCGGAGGTCAGGGTGCCAGTCTTGTCGAACACCACGGTGTCGACTTCATGGGCGCGCTCCAGGGCCTCGGCGTCCTTGATCAGAATCCCATGGCGCGCGGCCACGCCGGTGCCGGCCATGATCGCCGTGGGCGTCGCCAGGCCCAGGGCGCAGGGACAGGCAATCACCAGCACGGCGACGGCGTTGATCAGCGCGGTTTCCAACGGCGCGCCGTACAACCACCAGCCGATCAACGTCGCCAGGGCCAGCACCAGCACCACCGGTACGAAGACCTGGCTGACTTTATCCACCAGTTTCTGGATCGGGGCCTTGGCGGCCTGGGCGTCTTCTACCAGGCGGATGATGCGCGCCAGGACGGTTTCGGTACCCAGGGCCAGCGTGCGTACCAGCAGCCGGCCTTCGCCGTTGATGGCGCCGCCAGTGACTTTGTCGCCGGGCTGCTTGGGCACCGGCAGGCTTTCGCCGCTGATCAGCGCTTCGTCGGCATGGCTCTGGCCTTCCAGTACTTCGCCATCCACCGGGAAGCGTTCGCCGGGCTTGACCAGCACCAGGTCATTCAAGCGCAAGGCGCTGATGGCGACGTCCCGCTCCTGGCCATCGATTACCTGGATCGCCCGTTCCGGGCGCAAGGCTTCGAGGGCGCGGATGGCGCTGGCGGTTTGTCGCTTGGCGCGGCTTTCCAGGTATTTGCCGAGCAGTACCAGGGCAATCACTACGGCCGAGGCTTCGAAATACAGGTGCGGCATGCCGCCAGGGCGGGCGATCACCCATTCATAAAGGCTCAAGCCGTAGCCGGCGCTGGTGCCCAGGGCCACCAGCAGGTCCATGTTCCCGGCACCGGCACGCACGGCCTTGAAGGCGGCGACGTAGAACCGCGCACCGAAGATGAATTGCACCGGCGTGGCCAGGGCGAACTGCACCCAGGCCGGGAGCATCCAGTGCACGCCGAACGGCTGCAGCAGCATCGGCAGCACCAGCGGCACGGACAGCGCAATCGCCAGCACCAATATCAGGCGTTCACGGTTCAGACGGTTGGCCTGCGTGTCAGTGGGTTGTTCGGTCTGCCAGACTGTGGCGTCGTAGCCGGCGCGCTTGACCGCATCGATCAGGGATTGCGGATCCACCTGGCCGAGCAGTTCGAGGTGGGCCCGCTCATTGGCAAGGTTGACGCTGACGCTGTTCACACCGTCGACCTTGCCCAGGGCGCGTTCGACCCGGCCAACGCAGGAGGCGCAGGTCATCCCTTCAATGTTCAGCTCCAGGGTTTGCACGGGGACGCTATAGCCGGCCTGTTCGACGGCCTGCATCAAGGCCGGCAGGCTGCCTTCGGGGGCCTGCACGCGCGCCAGTTCAGTCGCCAGGTTCACACTGACGGCGCGGGTGCCGGTGACTTTGCTCAAGGCCCGCTCGACCCGCCCGGCGCAGCTGGCGCAGGTCATGCCGGCAATCGGTAGATCGAACGTGGTGGATTCAGACATCGGTCAGGCTCCCTGTAGTGAATGACTACAGGATCAACCTTGCCATGTTGGCAAGGTCAAGCGCCAATCCAAAAAGCGATGTCGACTCCTAATATGGGATCTGGCTCTGTGGGAGCAAGGCTTGCCCGCGATGAAAGCACCGCAGCTTTCTGAATGACCGCGGCGCCTGGATCGCGAGCAAGCTTTGCTCCCACAAAGCTTGCCCACAGGGGCAAGAGGTGTGTCAGTAACCGAGCCCGGCCTGCTTGAGGTACATGCCTTGTTCATTCATGGCGATGCGGAACTTCAGAATGTCACCAGCCCTGAGCGTGATGTTCTGCGACCCTGGCGCGAGCATGCCCGGGTTGCACCCCGGTGCCTGGCCTGGCAGCAACTTCAGGCGCAAGGAAAACTGGCCCGGCGGCAGGTTGAACGAGGTGCTTTGCTCCTGGAACAGCCTGGCCGAGAGCTGATCCTGGATGTAGATGCCGATTTCGCAACTGGTCGCCACTTCCAGGCGCTCGCGAGAAATGATCAACACGCCGTAGTCTTCGCCGGCGGCCGATGCCTGGGGCGCCACCGCTGAAATACCGAGCATGCAAAACAGGCTGAACGCTGACCAGCGCATGGCTGAACCTCCGGTGTTAAATCCTTGATGTGTGCAGCTTGGCTGAGCGCGATGCCGATTGCCAGCCCGGCAGTTTTCGTCAGAACTTGACCTTGCCATGATGGCAAGCTTGAGACTGCTGGCAACCTCAATCCCAAGGAGTCATCTCATGCAAACTTTCAATGTTCAGGGCATGTCCTGCGGTCACTGCGTCAAGGCCATCACCCAGGCTGTCCAGGCCAAGGACCCGGCGGCGGACGTGCAAGTCGACCTGGGTGCCAAGACTGTCCAGGTCCAGAGTTCGTTGCCGGCCGATGCCGTGCTCGCGGCCATCAAGGAGGAGGGCTATGAGGCCAGCCCTGCTTGAAGTTTTTTAATCGTTAGCGACCTACCGGAATGTTCAAGAGCGTCCGGCACGGCTAGACTGTCGGGCTGTCGAACGACGCCTGAGCTGGACGCCCGATGAACCTCCGTACGATTCTGATTCTTGGCGCCTTGAGCGCTTTCGGTCCCTTGGCGATCGACTTCTACCTGCCTGCCTTTCCGGCGATGGCCACGGCCTTCGGCACCGACGAAAAACACATCCAGCTGACCCTGGCGGCCTATTTCCTCGGCTTGTCCATCGGGCAACTGGCCTATGGGCCGGTGGCGGATCGCTTCGGACGGCGCATTCCATTGCTGACCGGCGTCGGTTTGTTCACGTTGGCGTCCCTGGCCTGCGCCTACGCGCCGAACCTCGAATGGCTGATCGGCGCCCGCTTCGTCCAGGCCCTGGGTGGATGCGCCGGGATGGTGATCTCGCGGGCGGTGGTCAGCGACAAATGCGACGCGGTGGGTTCGGCCAAGGTGTTTTCACAGTTGATGCTGGTGATGGGCCTGGCGCCGATTCTCGCGCCGATGCTGGGCGGGTTGCTGGTGAACCTGCATGGCTGGCAATCGATCTTCATTGCCCTGACCGTGTTCAGTGCATTGGCGTCAACGGCTGTGGCCTTGTGGCTGCCGGAAAGCTTGCCGGACTATGTGCCTCGGCAACCGTTGTCGGGGGCGTTGCGCCAATATGGCCGGTTGTTGACCGACGCTGTCTTCCTCGGCCATGCGCTGACGGGGGGCATCGCTATCGCTGGGATGTTTGCCTACATCGCCGGTTCGCCTTTTGTCTTCATCAAGCTCTACGGGGTACCGGCCGAACATTTCGGTTGGCTGTTCGGCACCAACGCGGCGGGCTTCATCCTGGTTGCCCAGGTAAACGCCCGGCTGCTGTCCAAGCGCGGCCCGGCGTTCCTGCTGAGCCGCGCGGTATGGGTCTACCTGGGCGCTGGGCTGAGCCTGCTGGCCGTCAGTTCATTGCAACCTGCGCAGTTGTGGCCGCTGTTGGTTCCGCTGTTTGTCTGCATCGCCAGCCTGGGGTGCATCCTTCCCAACGCCTCGGCTTGCGCCATGAATGGGCAGGGTGCCCGGGCCGGCAGTGCTTCGGCGATGCTGGGATGCCTGCAGTTTTCCGTGGCCGCCGGGGCAGCCTCGTTGGTGGCGGCGCTGCATGACGGCACCGCCGTGCCAATGGCGCTGGTCATCAGCCTTTGCGGGCTGTTGGTGGTGAGCGCAGCGATGCTGACCCGTCGCCTGCAAAATGCCCGGGCGCTGGCCCAGGCCAGTCGCGAGGGTTGACTCAGCCGGCCGCGCGCTGCTGTTGTTCGGGGAAATGATGGGGCGCGAGGATCCGCGCTTGCAGGGTGTTGGCGAAGGTCTGGGCTTCGGCCTCGGTACGGAAGGTGACGACGTGCTGGTCAAGGCGCACTTGCCATTGGGATTTTGCCACTTCTTTTATCAGGATCTTCATTGCTGACCTCCTCACGAAAAGATTGCGTTGCAAAGGCCTCGAGTGTAGACCCGAATGCGATCGCAATTGTGACAAGGATCAATTCTCGGACTGACGGTGCAGTTCCAGATTGATGCAACACCTGTGGGAGCGAGCTTGCTCGCGATAGCAGTAGACCCGCCGACATCAATGTTGCCTGAACTGGCCCCATCGCGAGCAAGCTCGCTCCCACAGGATTGTTTGCAGGGCGACTGCCCAGTGCTGTCAGAAACCCTCGAGCACAATCTTGCCCTTGGACTTGCCGCTTTCCAGCAAAGCATGCGCCCGGCGCAGGTTCTCGGCATTGATGGTGCCGAAATGCTCGCCAACCGTGGTCTTCAGGGTGCCGGCGTCGATCAGGGCGGCCACGCGGTTGAGCAGTTTGTGCTGTTCAAGCATGTCGGCCGTCTCGAACAGCGAGCGGGTGTACATGAATTCCCAATGCAACGACAGGCTCTTGCGCTTGAGCTTGGTCACGTCCAGCGCCTTGGGATCGTCGATCAGCGCCAGTTTGCCTTGGGGCGCGAGCGCTTCGACCAACTGGTCCAGATGCTGGTCGGTCTGGGTCAGGCTGGCGACGTGAGTCACTTGGGGCTGGCCTGCTTCTTTCAACACTTCGCTCAATGGCTGGCTGTGGTCGATCACCAGGTCGGCTCCCAGGTTGCGCACCCAGTCCTGGGTCTGCGCACGGGACGCGGTGCCAATCACCTTCAGCCCGGTGAGCTGGCTGGCCAGTTGCGTCAGGATCGAACCCACGCCGCCCGCAGCGCCGACGATCAACAGGCTCTGGCCCAGGTCGCTTTGGCCTTCCTGGATTTGCAGGCGCTCGAACAACAATTCCCAGGCGGTAATGGCCGTCAGCGGCAGCGCCGCCGCTTCGGCGAAACCGAGGGTCTTGGGCATGTGACCGACGATGCGCTCATCCACCACGTGCAGCTCGCTGTTACCGCCGGCCCGGGCAATGGAGCCGGCATAAAACACCTTGTCCCCGGCCTTGAACAGCGTGACCTCGCTGCCCACTGCCTTGACCACGCCGGCCACGTCCCAGCCCAGCACCTTGGCTACGCCGTCTTCAGGCTGGACGTTCTGGCGGACCTTGGTGTCCACCGGGTTGACCGAGATGGCCTTGACCTCCACCAGCAGGTCCCTGGGGCCGGCGACCGGTTCCGGTAGCTCGATGTCCTGGAGCGATTGCGGGTCGGTGATGGGCAGCGAGTGGTAGTAGGCGATGGCTTTCATGAAGCGGCTCCGTGAAGTGAGTTCGATGACGGCCATGGTTAGCTATTTATCGTCGAGATAAAACCGGCTAAAAGAACAGGCTCTTTCAATAATTCTTTGATAATGGAGTCGTCATGCTTCGCTTCGATGACTTGCAGTTGTTTGTCCGGGCGGCGGACCTGGGCAGTCTTTCGGCTGCGGCCAGGGGCATGGACCTGTCGGCGGCGGTGGCCAGTGCCGCGTTGAAACGGATCGAGCTGCACCTCGGCGCGCGGCTGTTGGCCCGCTCCACCCGTAGCTTGCGCCTGACAGCCGAAGGCGAGGGCTTTCTCGAATATGCCCGTGCCGCATTGAGCAGCCTTGACGAAGGCCGGCGGTTGTTGACCAGCGGCCAGGATCAGGTCAGTGGGGTGTTGCAGTTGTCCGCGCCGTCGGACCTGGGACGCAACCTGCTGCTGCCCTGGCTGGATGTGTTCCAGCGCGAGCACCCCGGGCTGACGGTGCGGCTGTTGCTGGGCGATCGCATGGCCGATCTGTTCAAGCAGCCGGTGGACATCGCCTTGCGTTATGGCGAGCCGGAAGATTCGAGCCTGGTCGCCCTGCCCATTGCCGCGGATAACCGCCGGGTGTTGTGCGCATCGCCAGACTATCTGGCTCGCCAGGGTGAACCCCAGCAGTTGGAACAACTGGCCCAGCACAACTGCCTGTTGTACATGCTTGGCAGTCGGGTCCATGACCGATGGGGTTTTCATGACGGTAAACGGGAAGTGAGCCTTACCGTCAGTGGCGACCGTTTCAGTGACGACGCCGATGTGGTGCGACGCTGGGTGGTGGCAGGTGCCGGGATTGCCTACAAATCGTGGCTGGATGTGTCCACCGACGTGCTGGCCGGGCGCTTGAAAATTCTCTTGCCGCACCTGCAATGCGAACGCGCGCCCCTCAATCTGCTGTGTGCCCATCGGATGCAATTGAGCAAACCCATCAACCTTTTGCGGGACATGCTCCAGGCCCGCTGCGGTGAGTTGACGGCTCGTTTTCCACTCTCGACGGGGGCCGGCCATTAGTCGCGGGCAAATAGAGAATTTTCCCTCAGGAACAATCGCCTCCAAAGGTTTCCGGAGGACAGGAAAGCTCGACCGCCCCGCTTATACTAGCGACCGCCTGCGCCAGAGCAGTAGACGAATGATTCAACAGGGAGTGAATACATGGAACATGCACCTTGCATCAGCCAGATCGCCGCGCTGCTGGCTGACCCCAAGCGCAGCGCAATGATGTGGGCCTTGATGGACGGCACGGCCCGCCAGGCCGAGGAGTTGGCGTTGCTCGCCGGGTTGTCGCCGTCCTCGGCCAACGCGCATCTGGGACGCCTGTCCGCCGGAGGCCTGTTGAAAGTCGAAGCCCGGGGCCGCAAGCGGTTTTTCCGCCTGGCAGCACCTGAAATCGGCGCTGCCGTCGAAGCGCTGGCCAGCGCGACGCTGGTCAGTACGCCGCGGCAGATCCCGGATATCTTCAAGCGCCGAGTCATGCCGACCAAAGCGCCGTCGGCTCCCGCGTCGTTGATGCGGGCCAGGCTTTGCGACGATCACCTGGGGGGCACCCTGGCGGCGGACCTGTATCAGCGCCTGCTGGACGCCGGGTGGATCGAGCAGTTCGAGCCGCGGGTGATCGTCACCCACAAAGGCGCCAATCAGTTGGCCGAACGTGGCCTGTTCATCCAGGCCCTGGCCCATCGCAACGCCCGCATTGCCTGTGCCTGCCCGGACTGGAGCGAGCGTCGTCCACACCTGGGGGGCGCGCTGGGGGCGGCCCTGCTGCAACTGTTCATGCAGTCGGGTTGGCTGAGCTTGCCCAACGATTCGCGAGCCCTGCAGGTGACGATGCTCGGCCAGCAGGAAATCCACCGGTTCGCCCGGCAGGACGCGGTGGAGATGGCAATCTAGGAAACGCTCCTGGCGCGTCGCTCTGGGCTGTCGGCAGGTCGTATTCAGCAATAGCCACCTGCAAGGTTCGCGCACACTCGGTCCGGGGAATTATCGGATTGGGGGAGGCAGCATGGACACTCACGGCTACAGCGCGGCGGAACGATTGGAACGGTTACCCATCAGCGGTTACCACCGGGTCATCTTCATCATCATCGCCCTGGCGTTTTTCTTTGACTCCATGGACCTGGCGATGATGACGTTCCTGTTGGGGTCGATCAAAGCCGAGTTTGGCCTGAGCACCGCCCAGGCCGGTTTGCTCGCCAGCTCGAGTTTCTTCGGCATGGTGGTGGGGGCGTCGCTGTCGGGCATGCTGGCCGATCGTTTCGGGCGCAAGCCGGTGTTCCAGTGGAGCATCGTGTTGTGGGGCATTGCCAGTTACTTGTGCTCCACGGCCCAGGACATCGAGACCTTGACGCTGTTTCGCATCCTGCTGGGCATCGGCATGGGCATGGAGTTTCCGATTGCCCAGTCGATGCTTTCGGAACTGATCCCGGCCAAACGTCGGGGCCGCTACATCGCCTTGATGGACGGCTTCTGGCCGCTGGGTTTCGTGGCGGCGGGGGTGCTGTCGTATTTCCTGCTGCCGGTGGTCGGCTGGCGCGACATCTTTCTGGTGCTGGCGGTGCCGGCAGTGTTTGTCCTGGCGATTCGTTTCTTCATTCCCGAGTCACCGCGCTGGCTGGAACAGGCCGGTCGGGGTGACGAAGCGGACGCGGTGCTCAAGCGAATCGAAGACAAGGTCCGGACCTCGCTGGGGCATCAAAACCTGCCGGAGCCGATCCGTTTGCCAAGGGTTGAGAGTACGCCGGGTAGTTTCTTTTCCGCCTTGGCGCAGATCTGGTCACCGTTGTATCGCCAGCGCACGATGATGATCTGGAGCGTCTGGTTCTTTGCCTTGCTCGGTTTCTACGGCCTGACCTCCTGGCTCAGCGCGTTGTTGCAGCAGTCGGGGTTCGCGGTGACCCAGTCGGTGTATTACACCGTGCTGATTTCCCTGGGCGGGATTCCCGGCTTCTTGATGGCGGCCTGGCTGGTGGAGCGCTGGGGGCGTAAACCGGTGTGCGTCATCACGCTGCTGGGTGGCGGGGCGATGGCATTTCTGTATGGGCAGAGCGCGGTGTTTGGCGGCAACGTCGGCCTGTTGATCGGCACCGGGTTGCTGATGCAGTTTTTCCTGTTCGGCATGTGGGCGGTGCTCTACACCTACACGCCGGAGCTGTACCCCACCTCGGCCCGGGCTACGGGCTCGGGCTTTGCTTCGGCGGTGGGACGCGTCGGTTCGTTGCTCGGCCCGCTGGTAACCGGGCTGGTATTCCCCATCACCGGCCAGGGTGGCGTGTTCGCCCTGGGCGCGCTGTGCTTCGCCGTGGCGGCAGGGGTGGTCTGGTTGTTCGGGATGGAGACGCGGGGCAAGACGTTGGAGGAGTTGAGCGAAGCGACCGTCACCGATTAACACCATCTCCCTTGTGGGAGCGAGCTTGCTCGCGATAGCGGTCCGACATTCAACATCGATGTTGACTGACACTCCGCCTTCGCGAGCAAGCTCGCTCCCACAGGGATTTCGGTGAGGCTTAAGGTTTTACCAGGCGCGCATCCAGGCTGTTCTGGGCCAGGCGCTTGGCCTGGTCCTGGGTCATGCCCAGATGGGTATACAGCGCGTGGAAGTTCTCGGTGACGTAGCCGCCGAAGTACGCCGGGTCATCGGAGTTCACCGTCACTTTCACGCCGCGCTCGAGCATGTCGAGGATGTTGTGCTGCGACATGTCGTCGAACACGCACAGCTTGGTGTTGGACAACGGGCACACGGTCAACGGAATCTGCTCGTCGATGATCCGCTGCATCAGGCGCTCATCTTCAATGGCTCGCACACCATGGTCGATGCGCTGGATCTTCAGCAGGTCCAGGGCTTCCCAGATGTACTCGGGCGGGCCTTCTTCACCGGCGTGGGCGACGGTCAGGAAGCCTTCGTTGCGCGCACGGTCGAATACGCGCTGGAACTTGCTCGGTGGATGGCCCATTTCCGAACTGTCCAGGCCCACGGCCACGAAGGCCTCGCGGAACGGCAGCGCCTGGTCGAGGGTTTTCTCGGCTTGTTCTTCGCTCAGGTGGCGCAGGAAACTCAGGATCAGGCCGCTGGTGATGCCCAGTTGCTGCTCACCGTCCTTGAGGGCGGCGGCGATGCCGTTGAGTACCACTTCGAACGGGATGCCACGGTCGGTGTGGGTCTGCGGGTCGAAGAACGGTTCGGTATGGATCACGTTCTGCGCCTTGCAACGCAACAGGTAGGCCCAGGTCAGGTCGTAGAAATCCTGGGAGGTGCGCAGCACATCGGCGCCCTGGTAATACAGGTCGAGGAATTCCTGCAGGTTGTTGAAGGCATAGGCCTTGCGCAGGGTGTCGACGTCGCTCCACGGCAGGGCAATTTTGTTGCGTTCGGCCAGGGCGAACAGCAGCTCGGGCTCCAGCGAGCCTTCCAGGTGCAGGTGCAGTTCAGCCTTGGGCAGGGCGTTCAGCCAGTCGTACATGGTCTTTTCTCATCAGCGAATCGATGGCGGGCATTCTACAGGCGCTGGCCGCCTTGTCGGGTAAAACCTGACCGGCTGATCCACTACACGGCGAGCGACTCACGCCGGTAAGCATAGGTGTCGGCGAAGCGCGACAGCAGGAATTCGGCGCAGGTAGTCGTTGGGTACTTTGGCGGGTGGGCGTCATCCTGGCAACCGGGCAGGCATTGGATCAGCGTGTCGGGGTGCGGCTCGGCAAAGAACGGCATCGAGTACCGGTCCACCCCCAGCGGGCTGATCACCCGATGCGGCGTGGACAGGTAACGGTCGTTGCTCCAGCGCGCCATCATGTCACCGAGGTTGACCACGAAGGTGCCGTCGATGGGCGGCGCGTCGACCCACTGGCCGTCGACGTTGCGCACTTGCAGGCCGCCGGCGGCGTCCTGATAGAGCAGGGTGATGCAACCATAATCGGTATGGGCGCCAGCACCTTGCTGCTCGGCGCTACTGGCGGTGTCGCGGGGCGGGTAGTGGATCAGGCGCAGTACGCTGACCGGCTCGTTGAAGCGCGTGTCGAAAAAGTCCCGTTCGATACCCAGGGCAAGGGTCATGGCCCGCAGCAGGGTTTGCGCAAGCGCTTGCATGTCTCGGTAATGCTGCTCCATCAAGCTTTCCCAGCCAATCAGGTCCGGGTGGCGGTTGGGGCCACGCAGGGGTTTTTCCGCCAGCACGTCGGGGTGATCGGCCGGCAAGTGCAGGCCCATGTCGAAGGTTTCTTTCAGGTCGCTGGGCTTGGTCGGGTCCAATTGTTCGGTGGCGACGGCGCCATAGCCGCGGTGATGGCGGGTCTGGGTGATGTCGATCTTGAGTTTTTCTTCGACGGGCAGGGCGAAGAAGCAGTGGGCGCTGTCCAGCACCTCGGCGATGCGCGCCGGGCTGATGGGATGACCCTTGATGTAGAAAAAGCCCCATTGACGGCAGGCGCGGTCGATCTGCTTGGCGACGGTTTGCCAGGCGCCGGGGTCATCGCCGTAGAGTGGGCTGATGTCGATGATGGGAAGGCTGTTCATACTGCTTTCCTGACTTGAGATAGGAACCCCATGTGGGAGCGAGCTTGCTCGCGATCGCGGTGGGTCAGCCAATATAGATATTGAAGGTCAGTCCGCAATCGCGAGCAAGCTCGCTCCCACAGGGGTTTGGGTTGGTCTTGGGTTATTTGGGAATCTCAGCCTTCATGCCTTCGACGTAATAATTCATCGACGCCAGTTCCGCGTTGGTGGCGCTCACGCCCGCCGGGATTTTCTCGACGCCGGCCTGGTCCTTGATCGGGCCGGTGAACGGGTGGAAGGCGCCGCTCTCGATGTCGGCGATGATCTGCTCGGCTTCGCCCTTGACCGCTGCCGGCACCAGGTCGCTGATCGGCAGTTTCACCGTGCCTTCCTTCAGGCCACCCCAGTAGTCCTGGGATTTCCAGCTGTGGTCGAGCACGCTTTGGGTCGCCTGGATGTAATGCGGGCCCCAGTCATTGACGATGGACGTCAGCACCGCCTTGGGACCGAAGTGGGCCATGTCCGAAGCGTAGCCCACCGCATAGACGCCGCGTCGCTCGGCGGCCTGGATCGGCGCCGGGCTGTCGGTGTGCTGGAACACCACGTCCACGCCCTGGTCGATCAGCGCGTTGGCGGCGTCGGCTTCCTTGCCCGGGTCGAACCAGGAGTTGACCCACACCACTTTGATCTCGCTGCCGGGGTTGTACTTGTTCAGGGCCAATTGGATGGCGTTGATGTCGCGGATGACTTCCGGGATCGGGAAGGAGGCGACGTAGCCGATCTTCTTGGTCTTGGTCATCTTGGCCGCGAGGAAACCACCGACGTAGCGACCTTCGTAGGTGCGAGCCAGGTACGTGCCCAGGTTCTTGTCCTGCTTGTAGCCGGTGGCGTGTTCGAAGATCACCTTGGGAAATTGCTTGGCGACCTTGAGCGTCGGGTTCATGTAGCCGAAGGAGGTGGTGAAGATCAGGTCGTACTTGTCCTTGGCCATGTTGCGGATCACCCGCTCGGCGTCGGCACCCTCCGGCACGTTTTCCACGTAGTTGGTGGTGATCTGCTCACCGAATTTCGCCGCCAGCTCCTTGCGCCCTTGCTCATGCTGATAGGTCCAGCCGTGGTCGCCGATCGGGCCGATGTAGACGAAGCCGACCTTCAGCGGGTCGGCGGCACTGGCATTCAGGCCTGCGCCCAGGCCGACGGCGGCGACGACGGCGCAAAGCAACTTCTTCAAGGGGCGTTTGTGCATGAACTCGAACTCCATTTTGTTGTGAGGTTGGCTGTGCAGCACCAATGCAAAATGCTGACCAACAAGACAACAAAATATGCGACACCTTGATGCCGTCATCGCGGGCAAGCCTTGCTCCCACAAGTGCAAGGCCAAACAATGTGGAATAAGGCCTTGCCCCAGCAGATGGGCAGCCCAACCTCATGGGAGGGCAAGCTCGCTTCACAAGTGCGACGCAATACCTGTGGGAGCAAGGCTTGCCCGCGATGAGGCTCATGAGAACAATAAAGGTGCACCCTGCCTGCAGACGCCACCCCCTGGTGCATCACACCGAACGAAACGTTCACCGCCTCCTATAGTCAGTAACTCATGACCCCGCCCACGGTGACAGGCCCGCGATGCTCACTTTGCTCAAGCAAGAAAAACTGCTGTTGCTGGCGCTGATCGCCGCGTGTATCGCCTATCCGCTGGAGCACTGGCTGCTGGGCAGCGGGCAAGTGGTGGCGTTGGCTGGCGGCCTGGTCCTGATCGGTTTCATCGTCGCGGCGTCCATGCGCGTGGCCCATCACGCCGAACTGCTGGCGGAAAAGGTCGGTGATCCTTACGGCACCATGATCCTGACGCTGTCGGCGGTACTGGTGGAGGTGGTGATCCTGGCGATCATGATGAGCAACGAGGCTTCGTCGACGTTGGTGCGGGACACGATCTACTCGGCGGTGATGCTCGACATCAACGGCATCCTCGGGCTCGCGGCGCTGATGGGCGGGATCAAGCATGGCGAGCAGGCTTACAACGACGATTCGGCGCGCACTTACAGCGTGATGATTCTCACCGCCATGGGGGTATCGATGGTGGTGCCGGAGTTCATTCCCCGCGAGAGCTGGAAAATGTATTCGGCCTTTACCATCGGCGCGATGATCGTGCTTTACACCTTGTTCCTGCGCATGCAGGTCGGGCCTCACAGTTACTTCTTCAGCTACAGCTATCCGGAAAAACGCCGCAAGAAAGAGCCGGTGGAAAACGAGCCGGAACCCATCAGCCTGACGCTTTCCATCGGCGCGCTGGTGTTTGGCGTGGTGGTGATCGGCGCCCTGGCCGAAGTCATGTCCAAGGCCCTCGACCTGGGGTTGGAAGGCTCGGGTGCGCCGCCGGTGGTCACGGCAATCCTGGTGGCCGCCATCTCCGCCGCACCGGAAATCCTCACCGCCCTGCGCGCGGCCCTCGCCAATCGCATGCAGTCGGTGGTGAACATCGCGCTGGGCGCTTCGCTGTCCACCGTGATCCTGACCGTGCCGGTGATGGAGGCCATGGCCCTCTACACCGGCCAGCCGTTCCAGATGGCAATGACCCCGGTGCAGACGGTGATGATCTTCATCACCCTGATCGTCAGCGCGATCAACCTCAACGATGGCGAAACCAATGCCATCGAAGGCATGACCCATTTTGTGTTGTTTGCGACGTTCATCATGTTGTCCTTGCTGGGTCTCTAGAAGAGCATCGCGGGCAAGCCTTGCTCCCACAGTAAATGGTGGGTGTTTATGAGGGCAGCCTTGCCGCGAGACCTGTGGGAGCAAGGCTTGCCCGCGATGGCGTCCGATCAGATGCCGGCGATCAACTCCCGTGCCGCCTGGCTGTGGTCAGCAATCAAGCCCTTCAAGTCCAACCCCTCGACTTGCCCGTCGATGACCCGCCATTGCCCACCGATCATCACCCGATCCGCCCGATCCGCGCCGCACAGCAGCAGTGCGGAAATCGGATCGTGGCTGCCGGAGAAACGCAGTTCATCGAGCTTGAACAGCGCCAGGTCGGCCTGCTTGCCCTCCGCCAATTCACCGATATCGCTGCGCCCGAGCAGTTGCGCCGAGCCCCGGGTCGCCCAGCCCAGCACGCGTTCCGGCGTGATCGCTTGCGCGCCGTAGCGCAGGCGCTGGATGTACAGCGCCTGGCGGGTTTCGAGGATCATGTTCGAGGCATCGTTGGATGCCGAACCGTCTACCCCCAGGCCCACGGGAGCGCCGGCGGCGGTCAGGTCCAGGGTCGGGCAAATGCCCGAGGCCAGGCGCATGTTGGAACTCGGGCAGTGACAGATGCCGGTGCCGGCGGCGCCGAGACGGGCGATTTCATCCGGGTTGAAATGAATGCCGTGGGCCAGCCAGGTACGCGGGCCAAGCCAGCCGACGCTGTCCAGGTAATCCACGGTGCGCAGGCCGAAGCGTTGCAGGCAAAACGCTTCTTCATCGAGGGTTTCGGCCAGGTGCGTGTGCAGGCGTACGTCGAGTTTTTCCGCCAGCTCGGCGCTGGCGCTCATGATCTGCGGCGTGACCGAAAACGGTGAGCAGGGCGCCAGGGCAATCTGGATCTGCGCGCCGTCGCCGCGCTCGTGGTACTCGGCGATCAAGCGCTGGCTGTCGTCGAGAATCACTTGGCCCTGCTGCACGGTCTGCTGCGGCGGCAAGCCACCGTCGGCCTCGCCCAGGCTCATGGAACCGCGGGTCAGCATCGCGCGCATGCCCAGTTCACGAACACTCTGCACTTGCACGTCGATGGCATTTTCCAGGCCTTCGGGAAACAGGTAATGGTGGTCGGCCGCGGTGGTGCAGCCCGACAGCAGCAACTCGGCCAAGGCCACTTTGCTGGCCAGGGCAAGTTTTTCCGGGGTCAGCCGCGCCCACACCGGGTAGAGGGTCGTCAACCAGGGAAACAACGGCTGGTTCACCACTGGCGCCCAGGCACGGGTCAGGGTCTGGTAGAAATGATGGTGGGTATTGATCAACCCCGGCAGGATCACATGCTCGCGCGCATCGAAGATGTCGTCACAGGGCTGGGCGGGTTGCTGGCCGGCGCTTAGCAGTTCGACGATCACACCGTCCTGCAGGACGAGGCCGCCACGGGCATCGAGGTCGTTGGCCGTGAAAATGGCGAGGGGATTTTTTAACCAGGTACGGGTCGCAGGCATGGTGGCCGGCTCCTCTGAAAGTGGGTTCAGGTTAGCCAGCTCAGTGATGCCCTGTCTGCTGATCCAGGGTCGCCGTGGGGGGCGAGGGTCGGAGTTTACTCAGGTTGCCGGACACATTTCCAGTGCCCAACTCAGGTTCCTATTAGGAGAGGGCTTGGTGGGAGTGAGCTTGCTCGCGATGGCAGTCTCACATCCAACATCGATGTCGACTGACCTGCCGCCATCGCGAGCAAGCTCGCTCCCACAGGGGATTAGCGGAGTTACCAAGGGATTGTTTCGCCCCGGTAGTTGACGAAATGATGCCCACCCTTGCCGGAAAAGGCATCGACCTGGTCGATCAGCCCGCGAGTGCTGGTCTCGACATCGATGTCCGCTCCTTCGCCGCCCATGTCGGTCTTCACCCAGCCCGGGTGCAGCGACAGCACGGTCAGTGACTGCTCGCCCAGTTGGCTGACAAAGCTATTGGTCATGGAGTTGAGCGCCGCCTTGCTGGCCTTGTACAGCGCCAGTTCCGGCGCGTCGGGCATGGTCACGCTGCCCAGCACCGAACTCATGAAGGCGAGCACGCCGCTGCCGTCGCGGATCTGGCCAACGAAGCGTTGGGCCAGGTTGATCGGCGCCACCGCGTTGGTGAAGAACAACTGGCCGACTTCGGCCAGCGTCGCACCGCCCGGGCTCTGGTTGTCCGGGCCCTTGACGCCGGCATTGACGAACAGCAGGTCGAAGGTCTCGCCCTTGAGCTGTTGGCTCAGGGCGATGACCGCTTGTTGATCGTCCATGTCGAGTTTTTCGATCCGCACCGGGCCCAGCGCCTTCAAAGCCTCTGCGTTCTGCGGGTTGCGCACGGTGGCGGTCACGTTCCAGCCATCGCTGAGCAGCGTCTTCACCAGACCGAGGCCCAGGCCCCGGGAGGCGCCGATGATCAATGCGTTTCTTGCCGAATTCATGAGAGGCATCCTTGAAAGAAAAAGGTCATGGATTTAATGGACAGCGTTGTCCGAGCCGTTGTTTCAGCTCGTGACGCAACGCGTCGAGTTCGGTGATGCGGGTTTCGATCAGGTTCAGTTTGTCTTGCAGCAATTGCGTCACGGCGCAGTCCGGGTCGGGGGCGTTCCACAGGGCGGCGACGCTGGCGCCGATCTCGCCCAGGGTAAAGCCCAGGCGCTGGGCTGTCTTGATATAGAGCACCAGTTGGACCACGTCGGCGGGGTAGTCGCGATAGCCATTGGCGCTGCGCGTCGCCGCGATCAGGCCCCGCTGCTCGTAGAAGCGCAGTGTGTCTCGACTGACGGCGCAGGCCTGGGCTAATTCACCGATGCGCATTGTGGAACTCCAGAGGACTTGACCTTGGAGCATACCCCAGGCTTTAGCCTTTTCGCTCCCCAATTATCTGGAGCAAAGTGTATGTGGACTTCGATGCAATACCGCCGGGTGGTGCTTGGCAGCGCCTGGTACGACCTGATCGTGTCGGCCGCGCTGGTCACGCCGTGGAGCTTTGCGGCACTGCATGGCGTGTTGGTGAGCATGACTCAGCTATTTGACCTGCCTGGGGACCTGCCGCCATTTGCGCCGGCGCATGTGTTGATGGTGAATTTGATGGGCTCGATTGTCTGCGTGTGGGCGGTGCTGCGGATTCGGGATCCGCAGGCGCTGTACGGGCGTTATGACGCGACGGGGCGGTTTCTGTTTTCGGCCTGGATGCTGTATGCGCTGCTTCATGGGGCCAGTGCGGTGTTGTGGGTTTTCCTGTTTTTCGAGGTGGTGTGGGGCTTGGTTCAGGTGTTGCCTGTTCGGGACTCATCGCGGGCAAGCCTTTGCTCCCACAGATCGCTGAAAATCTGTGGGACTCTTGAAAATCTGTAGGAGCAAGGCTTGCCCGCGATAGGCGCGCCGCAGTCTATCTCAGTGCCCCGCCTGCCAAGGCTGCCCCAGGGACACCGGCGCATACAGCCGGGTGCGCACGGCGTCCCGGGACAACAGCACCAGCACCACAATGGTCGCGGCATACGGCAGCATCGCCAGCAGACTCGATGGAATCGCCAGGCCCAGCCCCTGGGCCACCAGGTGCAGGATGCTGGCGAGGCCGAACAGGTAGGCGCCCAGCAGCAGGCGCCACACCCGCCAACTGGCGAACACCACCAGCGCCAGGGCGATCCAGCCGCGTCCGGCGCTCATGTTCTCGGCCCACATCGGCGTGTAGGCCAGCGACAGATAGGCGCCGGCCAACCCGGCCATGGCGCCGCCAAACAGTACCGCCAGGGTCCTCACCCGCAACACCGGCAGGCCCATGGCACTGGCGGCATCGGGATTTTCCCCGACGGCCTGGATGATCAACCCGACGCGGCTTTTCACTATCATCCACGCCACCAGGGCAAACAGGGCGAAGGACAGGTAAACCAGCAGATCCTGGGCAAACAGCATCCGCCCGATCAGTGGAATGTCACTCAAGTAAGGAATCGCCAGCGGCTCGAATCCCGCCAGCGGTTTGCCGACCCAGGCCGCTCCGACAAAGCTCGACAGGCCCACACCGAAAATCGTCAGCGCCAGCCCGGTGGCCACCTGATTGGCGTTGAATACCAGCGCCACCAGCGCGAACAACGCCGACAACAGCATGCCGGCAGCCATCGCCAGCAGCACGCCGAGCCACAGGTTGCCGCTGTTGAATGCGACGATAAAACCGATCACCGCACCGAACAGCATCATGCCTTCCTGGCCCAGGTTGAGGACGCCGCTTTTTTCGCAGACCAATTCACCCAGGGCCACCAGCAGCAACGGCGTACCGCAGCGGACCATGGCGTAGAAAATATTGCTCAACAGGTCGATATCCATCACAGCGCTCCTGCCTGTACGGCGGTGGTTCGGGTGCGGCGGGCCCAGCGCAGGTTGAGGCGTGGCCGGTACAGAATCAGCACGTCGCAGGCCAACAGGAAAAACAGCATCATTCCCTGGAACAGTTGGGTGATTGCCTGGGGAAGGTTCAGCGACATCTGCGCGCTCTCGCCGCCGATGTACAGCAACGCCATCAACAGGCTGGAAAACAGAATGCCAATGGGATTGAGCCTCCCCAGGAACGCCACGGTAATTGCCGCATAGCCGTAGCCCGGCGACACCTGCGGCACCAGTTGACCGATCGGCCCGGTCACTTCGCAGACGCCGGCCAGCCCGGCCAGTGCCCCGCTGATCAACAACGCCAGCCACACCAACGGTTTCTGGCGAAAACCGGCGAAACCGGCGGCGCGGGCATCGAGGCCCAGTACCTTGATCTGAAAGCCAACGAAGCTTTTCTGCAGCAAAACCCACACCGCCACCAGTGCCAGCAGGGCGAAATACAGCCCGGCGTGGACCCGGCCGTCCTCCAGCAGCAACGGCAGGCGACTGGCCTCGCCGAACATCGCCGACTCGGGGAAGTTGAAACCCGCCGGGTCTTTCAACGGTCCGTGAACGCAAAACAGCAACAGGTTCAGGGCGATGTAATTGAGCATGATGCTGGTGAGGATTTCATTGGCATTGAAGCGCGTGCGCAGCCACGCCGTGAGCCCGGCCCAGGCGGCACCGGCCAGGGTGCCGGTCAGCAGGATCAGCACCAGTGCCCAGCGGCTTTGCATGTCGATGATGTTCACCGCCAAGGCGCTGCCGGCCAGGGCGCCGAGCAGCAGTTGGCCTTCAGCGCCGATGTTCCAGATTCGCGCCTGATAGGCCACGGCCAGGCCGAGGGCACACAGCAGGATCGGCAGGGTCTTGACCAGCCACTCGGACACGCCGTACAGATCGCTGATCGGGGCGATCAACAGGGTGTACAGCGTTTGCAGCGGATCGTGCCCCAGGGCGATGAACAGCAGCGAGCCACAGGCCAGGGTCAACACGGCGGCCAGTAGCGGTGAGCACCAGAGCATCAGGCGCGATTGCTGGCCGCGAGGTTCGAGAGAAAGCAGCATGTAGAACTCCGTTTAAACCGGTGCGGGGGCAGGGGATTGAGGGGCGTCGAACTGGCCGGCCATCCAGCCACCGACGTCACTGAGCCGGGTCTCGACGGTGGGTCTCAAGGCCGACAGACGCCCGCCGCACAAGGCGCCGAGGCGGTCGCTGATCTGGAACAGTTCGTCGAGGTCTTCGGAGATCACCAGAATCGCCGCGCCTGCATCGCGCAGGGCAATCAGTGCGCGATGGATGGTCGCGGCCGCGCCGACGTCCACGCCCCAGGTCGGGTGAGCGGCCACCAGCAGCTTCGGCTGTTGCAGGATTTCCCGGCCGAGAATGAATTTCTGCAGGTTGCCTCCCGAGAGGCTGCGCGCCGGGGTTCTGGTGTCGGGGGTCTTCACGCCAAAGCGGCGGATGATCTCCTCGGCCAGGTGTTCGACCTTGCTGCGGCGAATCAGTCCGTGGCTGACCAGGCCCTGTTGGAACGCACTGAGCAAGGCGTTATCCGCCAGGCTCAATTGCGGCACGGCGCCGTGGCCCAGGCGCTCGGCGGGGACAAAGGCCAGCCCGAGCCGGCGACGGGCGTCGGGGCGTAGATGAGCCACGGGTTGCCCGTCGAATCGGATCGTTTCGCCTTGCTGGCGGGCAAGCGGCGTTTCTCCGCTGAGCAACGCCAGCCATTCGTCCTGACCGTTGCCCGCCACCCCGGCGATGCCGACGATTTCGCCGCTGCGCACCTCCAGGTCGATCTCCCGCAACGAGCAGCCGAACGGGTCCGGGTTGTGCCAGGACAGCTTGTTGATTTGCAGGAAGACTTTGTCTGCGCTGACCTTGGTGTAGTCCGTGATCAGTCCGGCCGCTTCGCCAACCATCAGTTGCGCCAGCTCCCGGTCCGAGCATTGCGCCGGCGTGCAATGCCCCGACACCCGTCCGCCGCGCAGCACCGTGGCGCTGTGGCACAACGCTCGCACTTCCCCGAGCTTGTGGCTGATAAACAGGATGCTGCAGCCCTCGCTCGCCAGTCGGCGCAGGGTCACGAACAGTTCTTCGGCTTCCACGGGCGTGAGCACCGAGGTCGGTTCGTCGAGAATCAGCAGGCGAATGTCCTGCATCAGGCAGCGAATGATCTCCACCCGCTGCCGCTCGCCAATCGACAGGCTGTGGACCAGCCGCTGCGGCTCCAGCGCCATGCCGTAACGCCGGGAAACCTCGCGGATCCGGGGTTCCAGCTGCGCCGGCGTACCGGCTGCCGCGCCCATTGCCAGGGCAATGTTCTGCGCAACGGTGAGGGTTTCGAACAGCGAGAAATGCTGGAACACCATGCCGATTCCCAGGCCGCGGGCCTGGGCCGGGTTGCGCAGGTTGATGCGCTGGCCTTGCCAGATCACCTCGCCCGAATCGGCAGGGGTGACGCCGTAGATAATCTTCATCAGGGTGCTTTTACCCGCACCGTTTTCCCCGAGCAGGGCGTGGATCTCCCCGGGTTGGATGCTCAGGTCGATGGCGTCGTTGGCCAGGCAACCGGGGTAGCGTTTGCTGATGTTGCGCAATTGCAGGCGCGCGATGGAATCGGGGTTGGACATGACAGGCTCGGGCCGATGGACAGGAATGCCTGTGGATAAAGCAATTTCCTGGCCATCAGGTCAGGAAATTNCCTCGGCCCGCGTCGCCAAGGCTCTCTGCANGTAGNCNGGGCATCTGCCGCAGGAAAATTCTGCACCGGCTTGGAGCGNGCAAGTTTTGCGCAGGCATCGGTTTGCCCTGAAATGGGTGGTTAAAAATTGAGCAAGCGGCTGCGAGCCATGCCCTTCTTGGGGTGGCAGGAGCCATGAACGGGTTATCCACAGGTTGCTCCACAGTTATTGTGTGCAAGCGGGAAACTCGGGCATAAGCACTGCGGGGCTTTCTTCTAAAGGTGATAAACCGCCGCAAGCGTTTGTTTTATGGATGGATTTGTCGGTTCCACGGGACTTTGGCTGAAAAATGAGCAACTCTCTGAAACCCGCATGACAGAAGGGTTACAGAGGGATGTGCTCAGGTTATCCACAGTCGGGTACACAGTGGATGTGGGCAAGTTGAACGATTGCGAGGCGCCCTGAAAGGTCGCAGGCTGATCTCAACGTGCCAGCAGAATCCGGCCACGGCTCAGGTCCGCCAGATGCGTTTGCAATGTTTCGATCTGCGCTTCGCCCACGGCCAGTTGAAGGTCTACGCCGTTGGCTGTAAAGCGCTCTTCATTGACCAACCCGGCGCATTCGGCGACACGCAGTTTCACCAGGGCCAGCTCGGCGAATCCGCAGGAACAGCGCAGCGCCACGCGACTGATCAATTCGATTTTCTCGGCGTTTTGCAGGCATTTGTTCGCGCCGCCGCCATAAGCCCGGGCCAGCCCGCCCGTGCCCAGTTGAATCCCGCCGTACCAGCGAATCACCAGCACCGCGACCTGATCGCAGGCTTGTGCTTCGATCGCGGCCAGGATTGGCCGCCCGGCGGTGCCTCCCGGTTCGCCATCGTCGTTGCTGCGGTATTGGTCGCCGAGTTTCCAGGCCCAGCAATTGTGCGAGGCATTCAGGTCGCTGTGCTGGTCGATAAAGGCCTGGGCGTCGGCGGGGCTGGTGATGGGCGCGGCGAACGTGATGAAGCGGCTTTTGCGAATTTCTTCGCGGTGTTCGCAAAAGCCGGCAAGGGTAAAGGGCATGGCGATCTTAGAGGGCAGGTGTCAGGCCGCAGCCTTTGAGAATGATGCGGATCAGGTTGTCGCCAGCCTCGACCATGTCCTGCTTGGTCAACTTGCTGCGCCCGGTCACGCGACAGATCTGGGTGGCGAAGTCGGCGTAATGCTGGGTGCTGCCCCATAACAGGAAAATGAGGTGAACCGGGTCGATCGGGTCCATCTTGCCGGCATCGATCCAGGCCTGGAATACGGCCGCCCGACCATTGAACCAGGCGCGATAATCCTGGTTGAAATACTCGGTCAGGCATTCGCCACCGCTGATCACTTCCATGGCAAACAATCGCGATGCCTGGGGTTGGCGACGAGAGAACTCCATCTTGGCGCGGATATAGCGGGTCAGGGCTTCGGCCGGATCATCCTCGGCTGTGAGGGTATTGAAGGTGCTGTCCCACAATTCGATGATGTTGCTCAGCACCGCCACGTACAAGCCGAGTTTATTGGTGAAGTAATAATGCAGATTTGCCTTGGGCAGCCCGGCCTTCAGGGCGATGGCATTCATGCTGGTGCCTTTGAACCCGTGACGGGCGAATTCATCTTCGGCAGCCTTGAGAATCGTCTCTTCGTTCTTTTGACGAATGCGACTGGTGGGCTTGCCACCGTGGGCAGGGACTTCAAAGGTCATGGGCGTTTCCGGGCTGGGTCTGTGGGCAAGCAAGTGCGTTGATAGCGCACCGGCATCGATCCGACAAGTGCCATCACACTAAAAGCCTGACTAAACACCTGTGGGAGCGAGCAAGCTCGCTCCCACAAAGAGCAAAGGGTTAACGGGTGGCCGCCAGGCTTTCGAGAAAACTCTCCAGCACCAGGTGAGGCCGACGCCCCTTGCGCGTGACCGACGCCAGGCTCAGGTCATAGAAACGTGCGGAGGGCTTCAGGGCCCGCAGCCGACCTTGCTGGACCCAGAGGCTGGCGTAGTGATCGGGCAGGTAACCGATGTAGCGTCCGGTGAGGATCAGGAACGCCATGCCTTCGCGGTCCGATGCGCTCGCGGTGCAATTGAGCGCCTGGTAATGGGCCTGTATTTCGGCAGGCAGGCGGAAGGTTGGCGCGATGGCGTCCTGGCTGTTGAGGCGAGCGTCCTCAAGTTGCTGGTCATCGACATAAAACAGCGGATGCCCGACCGCGCAGTACAGCAGTGATCGTTCACTGTACAGCGGTTGATATTCCAGCCCGGACAGGGCACTGGCCTGGGGAACTACGCCGACGTGCAGGCGCCCGTCGAGCACGCCTTGCTCGACTTCGTTGGGGGCGATCATGCGGATCTGGATCTGCACGTCGGGCCCGCGTTCTTTCAATTGCGCCAAGGCGTGGGTGATGCGCATGTGGGGCAGGGTGACCAGGTTGTCGGTCAGGCCGATGGTCAATTCACCGCGCAAATGCTGGTGCAGGCCGTTGACCTCGGTGCGAAAGCTTTCCAGTGCGCTCAATAGCTGCAACGCCGATTGATACACCTCGCGACCTTCCTCGGTCAGGGAAAAGCCCGCGCGCCCACGCTGGCACAGGCGCAGGCCGAGGCGTTGCTCTAGATCGCTCATCTGCTGGCTGATGGCCGAGCGGCCGATGCCAAGCACGGTTTCAGCGGCGGAAAATCCACCACATTCCACTACGCTGCGGAAAATGCGCAGCAGGCGAATATCAAAGTCGCTGACCTGGGCCAGTGGATCGGGACGACGAGCGCTCATAGTTTAGTGATCCACAGACTGAAGGTTACAAAAGTTGGATTTCACCGACTTTATCGCCGTGGCAACTTAGCTGCAAGAACGCTTTCGATTCCCTGTCGCTTATGACCTGCGAGGTTTTGTCGATGAACATGCCCGAACACGCTGCCGGTTCCCTGGCCAGCCAGCTCAAGCTGGATGCCCACTGGATGCCTTACACCGCCAACCGCAATTTCCAGCGCGATCCGCGCCTGATCGTCGCTGCCGAAGGCAGTTGGCTGGTGGATGACAAGGGGCGCAAGGTGTACGACTCGCTGTCGGGCCTGTGGACATGTGGCGCCGGGCACACCCGCAAGGAAATCCAGGAAGCGGTCGCCAAGCAACTGGGCACCCTCGATTACTCGCCGGGGTTCCAGTACGGCCATCCGCTGTCGTTCCAACTGGCGGAAAAAATCACCAGTCTGACCCCGGGCAATCTCAATCATGTGTTCTTTACCGACTCCGGCTCCGAGTGCGCCGATACCGCGGTGAAGATGGTCCGCGCCTACTGGCGTCTCAAGGGCCAGGCGACCAAGACCAAGATGATTGGTCGTGCCCGTGGCTATCACGGCGTGAACATCGCCGGCACCAGCCTCGGCGGTGTCAACGGCAACCGCAAGCTGTTCGGCCAAGCCATGATGGACGTCGACCACTTGCCTCACACCTTGCTGGCCAGCAATGCCTATTCCCGTGGCATGCCGAAAGAGGGTGGCATCGCCTTGGCCGATGAACTGCTGAAGTTGATCGAGCTGCACGATGCTTCCAACATCGCTGCGGTATTCGTCGAACCGATGGCGGGGTCGGCTGGCGTGCTGGTGCCGCCAGAGGGTTACCTCAAGCGCCTGCGGGAAATCTGCGACCAGCACAGCATTCTCCTGGTGTTCGACGAAGTGATCACCGGTTTCGGCCGCACCGGTTCGATGTTCGGTGCCGACAGCTTTGGCGTGACGCCGGACCTGATGTGCATCGCCAAACAAGTCACCAATGGCGCGATCCCCATGGGTGCGGTGATTGCCAGCTCCGAGATCTACCAGACGTTCATGAACCAGCCGACGCCCGAGTACGCGGTGGAGTTTCCCCACGGCTACACCTACTCGGCGCACCCGGTAGCTTGCGCGGCTGGCCTGGCTGCGCTGGACCTGCTGCAGAAGGAAAACCTGGTACAGAGCGTGGCCGAGATCGCCCCGCATTTCGAGAATGCACTGCACGGCTTGAAGGGCGCGAAAAACGTCATCGACATTCGCAACTATGGCCTGGCCGGCGCGATCCAGATCGCCGGGCGCGACGGCGACGCAATCGTGCGTCCATTCGAGGCCGGCATGGCGTTGTGGAAAGCCGGGTTCTATGTGCGGTTTGGCGGCGACACCCTGCAGTTCGGTCCAACGTTCAACAGCAAGCCGCAGGATCTGGATCGCCTGTTCGATGCGGTCGGTGAAGTGCTGAACAAGCTCGACTGATACGTCCTTCTATATAGCTTTCGATAACGGGCGTCCGGTCACGGGCGCCTGTGGATAAATTCTGGAGTCCCCATGAGCCTCATCCCGCATTTGATCAATGGCGAACTGCTGAGCGACAGCGCTCGCACCGCCGATGTGTTCAACCCGTCTACTGGCCAGGCCATCCATAAAGTGCCGTTGGCTGATCGCGCGACCATCCAGCAGGCCATCGACGCCGCGAAGGCGGCTTTCCCGGCCTGGCGCAATACACCGGCGGCCAAGCGCGCGCAGGTGATGTTTCGTTTCAAGCAATTGCTGGAGCAGAACGAGTCGCGCATCGCGCAGTTGATCAGTGAAGAACATGGCAAGACGTTGGAAGACGCGGCCGGTGAGCTCAAGCGCGGCATCGAAAACGTCGAGTTCGCCTGCGCGGCACCAGAAATTCTGAAAGGCGAATACAGCCGTAACGTAGGACCGAACATCGACGCATGGTCAGACTTCCAGCCTCTGGGTGTGGTGGCCGGTATCACACCGTTCAACTTTCCGGCGATGGTGCCGTTGTGGATGTATCCGTTGGCGATCGTCTGCGGTAACTGCTTCATCCTCAAGCCGTCCGAGCGTGACCCGAGTTCGACGCTGCTGATCGCACAGCTGTTGTTAGAAGCCGGTTTGCCCAAGGGCGTATTGAGCGTGGTGCACGGCGACAAGGCTGCGGTGGACGCGCTGATCGAAGCGCCGGAAGTGAAGGCGCTGAGTTTTGTCGGTTCTACGCCGATTGCCGAATACATCTATGCCGAGGGTACTCGGCGTGGCAAACGCGTCCAGGCACTGGGTGGGGCGAAGAACCATGCGGTGCTGATGCCGGACGCGGACCTGGACAATGCCGTCAGCGCACTGATGGGGGCGGCGTACGGTTCGTGCGGTGAACGCTGCATGGCGATTTCGGTAGCGGTGTGTGTCGGCGACCAGGTGGCGGATGCGCTGGTGGCCAAGCTGGTGCCGCAGATCAAGGCGCTGAAGATTGGCGCAGGTACGTCCTGTGGGCTGGACATGGGGCCGTTGGTGACGGGGCAGCATCGCGACAAGGTCAGCGGCTATATAGAAGACGGTGTGGCGGCGGGTGCTTCGCTGGTGGTCGATGGCCGTGGCTTGAGTGTGACCGGGCATGAGGAAGGTTTCTTCCTGGGTGGCTGCCTGTTTGATCGCGTGACACCTGATATGCGCATCTATAAGGAAGAGATCTTCGGGCCGGTGCTGTGCATCGTCCGGGTCAATAGCCTGGAAGAGGCGATGCAGTTGATCAACGATCACGAGTATGGCAACGGCACCTGCATCTTCACTCGTGATGGCGAGGCGGCGCGGTTGTTCTGCGATGAGATCGAAGTCGGCATGGTGGGCGTCAACGTTCCATTGCCGGTGCCGGTTGCCTATCACAGCTTTGGTGGCTGGAAGCGCTCGCTGTTCGGTGACCTGCACGCCTACGGCCCGGACGGCGTGCGTTTCTATACCCGTCGCAAGGCCATTACCCAGCGCTGGCCGCAGCGTGCCAGCCATGAGGCTTCGCAGTTCGCTTTCCCCAGCTTGTAACCGGTAAACACAGAGGCCGGCGCCCTTGGGCGCCGGCCTCTGTGTTTACGGGGCTTTTTGACTGATGTGACAGAATTATGAAAATAGGTGTTGACGGCAGATTCTGGAAGTCTATAATTCGCCCCACTTCCGGCGCAGTCGAAACGGAAAACTCCTTGAGATTCAATGAGTTAAGTAAGTTTCGAAGGTGTTG
>Ga0065714_10064625_pt1 | contig 27824 bp, 20 predicted proteins | sample MisRhiReplicate2_FD_59101 | JGI IMG/M metagenome (GOLD analysis project Ga0065714, IMG submission 59101) | Miscanthus rhizosphere microbial communities from Kellogg Biological Station, MSU, sample Rhizosphere Soil Replicate 2: eDNA_1 v2... | ecosystem: Host-associated > Plants > Roots >... | reverse complement strand
GCAAGTTGCCGCCCATGACATCGTCGAATGCAACGTCCCGCCCTACGAAATGGAATTCTGCATTGAAGTTTTGCGTCATGGTGCTGCCCGATGACGGCGCAACTGTTCGATAAGCCTCAAAGGAGCCAATGCATGCTCACCGATCACCCGCTTCTTTTTGCCCTGCAAGGCAGTGAGCACTATGCAACCCACGTCGCGCAACGGCTTGGCTGCCAACTGGCCCTGCATGAAGAGCGTGATTATGAAGATGGCGAGCATAAATGCCGACCGCTGGCGTCGGTTAACGGTCGCGAGGTCATGGTGTTCCATTCTTTGTATGGGGATGACCGGCAGAGCGCTAACGATAAGTTGTGTCGCCTGTTGTTCTTTTGCGCAGCGCTCAAGGATGCCGGCGCTCGCCATGTGCAGGTCGTAACTCCCTACCTCTGTTACGGACGCAAAGATCGTCGCAGCCAACCTCAAGACCCAACGATCACTCGCTACCTGGCGACCCTGTTTGAAGCCTGCCACGTAGATCGTCTGGTTGCCCTGGAGGTGCATAATCCGGCCGCGTTCGACAATGCCTTTCGCATTCCTACGTGGAACGTGCAGTGCACAGAATTATTCGCCGAGCATTTCGCCAGGTTCGTCGGCGACGCCGACGTGGTGGCGGTGTCCCCGGATTCCGGTGGTGCCAAGCGCGCCGAACAGTTTCGTCAGGCCCTCGAACGACAACTGGGACGCTCAGTGGGCAGTGCGCTGATGGAAAAGCACCGGGCTCACGCGACGCTGACGGGCACCCTCTTGGTTGGCGACGTATCGGGGAAAACAGCCATTGTTTTCGACGACCTGATCAGTACCGGTGAAACGCTGAAGCATGCGGGCCTTGCCTGTCAAAAGGGTGGAGCCACACGATTGTTCGCAGCAGCGACCCATGGCTTGTTCACAGCTGGCAGCCATCTGTTCGACCAGCCGCTTTTCGAGCACATTGCGATCTCTGACAGCGTGCCTCCATTTCGCCTGCCCCCCGAGTGCGTGACGCAGCACTTGCACGTACTCGACAGCACCGCCCTGATAGCCACCTTGCTGGCTGAAAATGGAGCATTTGGTACCGTCTGAGCAGATGAAGCGGCCGATCAAAGACATGGGGAGTGCCTGAAGTTGAAAAAGATGAAAATCAACACAGCATTCACACTGATGGCCAGAAGAACAACATCATGACCATCTCCTGGACCATGGTGATGGGCTTCACGCCGATTTTTGCCATGACCACCGGGCCCTGGAACTATTCGTACGCCGCGCTTTTAAAAACCAAGGAGTGTGTCATTTCAATCCCCACCGTCGATTTGATAGATCGCGTTATTGGTGTGGGAACCTGTTCCGGTGCTGACACAGACAAGTTTGCAGTCAGCGTCAACGTTGCCACGCAATAAGTGCATTTTCCGCCGGCAGAAAGGCGTCTGAGCGCCAGGCGCGCACCCGTGGGGTGTAGCAATCCACGGGCCGCGTTGCAGCGACCGAGATGGAAAAGATATAGCCTTGGATGGCGCCGGGAATGGGGCCGACGGAGTTCATCGGCAGGCATTCTGCCGGGTGTTCATCGCACAAGGCGGCATAGAGTTCCACCCTTACCCATTCCGGTGCGATCTCCCCCAGATAGACCGGCACGCTGATGTGCAGCCGCTCGCCGTCGTGTTTCGCATCGACCGTGCCGAAATGTATGTTGTCCCATCCCAAGGCAACCGCCTTCTGCCAAGCATGAAGCGCACGTGCGAGCTCGGCCTTATCCTTGCTACGGCATCGGAAAGCCTGGATCGCCGGTTGGTAACAACAATCCAGGTATTCGAGCAGCATGCGATTGCTACTGAATTGCGGCCCCAATTGCGACATGCTGGCGCGCATGCGTTGCACCCAATCTCGTGGAATTCCTTGCGTGTCGCGTGTGTAGAAGGTGGGTACTACTTCTTCTTCGAGCCGGCGGTACAAGCACTCGGCGTCGGCTACATCGTCGCTGGGGGCGTCGTCGCCGATCGCCCAACCGCAGGAGGGCTGGTACGCCTCCGCCCACCAGCCGTCCAGTTGGGACAGGTTCAGTCCGCCATTGACCAGAACCTTCATACCACTGGTGCCGCAGGCTTCCCATGGTCGTCGCGGTGTATTGATCCAGACATCGACGCCTTGCACCAAATGTTGGGCCAGTTCAATGTCGTAATCCTCCAGGAACACGACATGCCTTCGTAGATTTGGACGATGAACAAACTCCATCCATGCCTGGATCAGCTGCTTGCCCTGCTCGTCACTGGGATGGGCTTTACCGGCGATGATCAGCTGTACCGGTCGATGCTCATCCGTTAGCAGGCGACTCAGGCGCTCCGGGTCATGTAGCAACAGATTCGGTCGCTTATAGTCGGTGAATCGCCGCGCGAAGCCGAGCGTAAGGCAATTGGGATCGAGTACCTGCGCGGCTTCTTCGACCTGCTGCTGTGACTCGCCACGCTGTCCAAGGTGCCATGCCAAACGGTTACGCGTGTAATGCACCAGATCGCGGCGTTGCTCGGCGGCCATCGTCCACAAGGCCATATCATCACTGTTGGAGACCGTCCCAGGGAGAGACTCCACCGTGCCGAGCCAACGTTCCTTACCACAGGTGCTAGTCCATAGGTGATCGGACCACACAGAATCCCAGGATGGCACATGCACGCCGTTGGTAATATGCCCTACAGGTATCTCTTGAAGCGGCCAGCGTGGATAAAGATCACTGAACAATCGACGACTGACCTCGCCATGCAAACGACTCACTGCATTGCACTGAGCGCACCCACGCAATGCAAGAAAAGCCATGTTGAACGGCTCATCGTCGTCCGCCGGATCACGCCGGCCCAACGCAAGAAGTTCGTGCAATGAAATGCGACAGTCTTCGAGATACTCGCGCGCATACTTGTAAATAAGCGAGGGTGGAAATGAGTCGAAACCCGCCGCCACTGGCGTATGCGTTGTGAATACATTACCTGCACGCGTTGCCCACCATGCCTCCCAGAACGATGTTCCCATCTTGTGCATAAAGCGACGGGCACGTTCCAGCACAAGCAGTGCGGCATGACCTTCGTTAAGGTGGCACACGTCAACGTCGATACCCAGTGCGTCGAGTACCGCCCAGCCACCGATGCCGAGCACCACTTCCTGGAGCAAACGCATTTCCGAACCGCCGCCGTACAACTTAGAGGTGATACCGCGGTCGGCGGCACCATTGCGCAGATCATTACTGTCCAGCAGATACAGGCGCGTACGTCCGACAATGGCCTGCCATATACGCAAATACAAAGTGCGACCAGGAAGTTGCAGCACGATTTTCAGCCATGCTCCTTCATTTCCGATAGTTGGCTGAATCGGCAGGCTGGTGGCGTCGTTGTAAGGATAGGCCTCATGCTGCCTGCCTCCCGCGTCGATGTATTGCCGAAAATAGCCTTCCTGAAATAGCAAACCCACCCCAAGTATCGGAGCGCCCATGTCGCTCGCCGTCTTGAGGTAATCTCCTGCAAGCACACCGAGTCCGCCTGCGTAGAGCGGAAAGGCCTCACTCAGACCGTACTCCATGCTGAAATAAGCGATCCGCGCCGAATCGCCAGCCGCTTGTCGCTGTGCATACCAGCCTGAGTCGTCGAGATAACTCCGATGCTCTGCGATGGCGTGCGCCAGTTTCTGCGAGAAATTGGCATCTCGGCAGAGTTCGTCAAGACGCTGCTGCGAAGCATTCTGCAGAATCATCCACGGATTATGGGTACGCTCCCAAAGTTCTGGGTCAATCGATTTCCACAGGTCGTCGAGTGCATGATTCCAGGTCCAGCGCAGGTTAAGTGCGAGCTCGGTCAGTGTGGAGAGTTGCTCCGGCAACTCACGTGGCAAGAAGGCATACACGTCGACACCTCGATGTAATCGGCAGTTTTGCGGATCTTAATCATGCGTGCCATGAGGCAACGGTTTTACGATTTACGATTAAGTGACAGGCGCTTTTCCACCGCCAGAACATGCCGAGTCGTGGCGAGCACTGCATCCGGATTGAGGCTTATCGAGTCGATGCCAATTTCCACCAGAAATTCAGCCATCTCGGGATAGTCAGACGGCGCCTGTCCACAGATACCGGAGTGGCGGCCGTTACGTTTTGCTCCCTCCACTGCCAGGCGAATCATCTGTTTCACACCCGGATCGCGTTCATCGAAATCGAAGGCGACGATTTCCGAATCGCGATCCACGCCGAGCGTCAACTGAGTCAGGTCATTGGAGCCGATGGAGAATCCGTCGAACAGTTTGGCGAAGGCGTCGATCAGGATGACGTTGTTGGGGATCTCGCACATGACGTAGACCTCCAGTCCGTTTTCTCCGCGTTTGAGGCCATGGCTGGCCATCGCTGCCAATACTTTTTCGCCCTCCTCTACTCTGCGGCAAAAAGGGATCATCAATTTGACGTTAGTCAGGCCTATTTCGTCGCGTACCCGCTTCATTGCCGCGCATTCCAGCGCAAAACCTTCGGCATAGGCACTATGGGTATAACGGGACGCTCCACGAAAACCGATCATCGGGTTGTCTTCTTCCGGCTCGAAGTACTTGCCGCCCAGCAGGGTCGCGTATTCGTTGCTTTTGAAGTCGCTCATGCGTACTACGCAGGGTTTTGGATACACCGCCGCAGCAATAGTGGCGACGCCTTCGGCCAAGGTTTTGACGAAAAAATCCGCAGGATCATTGTAAGCAATACTCAGGGCAGCGATCTTCTCACGTGTTGCGTCATCCACCCTTTCCGGGTGTACGAGCGCCATCGGATGCACCTTGATGTATTCATTGATAATGAATTCCATACGCGCCAGACCAATGCCATCCACCGGTAGCGAGGCAAGACTAAAGGCCTGATCAGGATTGCCCAGGTTCATCATAATCTTTGTTTTTGGATGTCCCAGCTGGCTGAGATCGGTTTGCTGTATGTCAAAACCCAGAATGCCTTCATAGACATTTCCGGTTTCGCCTTCGGCGCAGCTAATGGTGATCGGTGTGCCGGTTTCTATTTTGTCTGCCGCGTTTGCGGTTCCCACGATGGCGGGAATGCCCAGTTCACGCGACACGATGGCGGCGTGACAAGTACGTCCGCCCCTGCTCGTCACGATAGCCGCGGCGGTCTTCATAACAGGTTCCCAGTCGGGTGCCGTGGTATCTGAGACCAGCACCTCGCCCGGTAGAAAATCACTTAGATGCTTGGCATCGTTGATGACACGCGCCTTGCCGGCGCCAATTCTGGTGCCGATCGCCCTGCCCTTAAGCAGCACTGTCGATCTTTGCTTGAGATGGTAAATCTCAAGCACGCTGCCTTTCTTTTGCGACTCCACCGTTTCCGGTCGCGCCTGCACTATATATAACCGGCCATCGATCCCGTCTTTGGCCCATTCCATATCCATGGGCTTGTAAAAACCGGCTTTGCTCGAATAGTGGTTTTCAACCTTGATGGCGTAGTCGGCCAGCACAATCACATCCGCATCAGAGATGCAAAAGCGGGTACGTTCTTCGCGGGGCGTGTCAATATTCTTGGTGTATTCCACCGCGATATTGCCGGTATTGAGCGTGTCGGTAAAAATCATCTTCTTTGCTTTACTACCCAGGCTGCGCTTCAAGACAGCACGATAACCCTCGAGAAAGCTGGGTTTGTGCACATAGAAGCTGTCGGGGTCTATCGTGCCCTGCACGACATTCTCGCCAAGCCCCAGCGCGGCATTGATGAAGACGACATCCCTGAAGCCTGTTTCCGTGTCCAGCGAAAACATCACGCCACTGGCCCCGATATCGCTACGCACCATTTTCATGACCACGACGGCGAGATAGACCTTGTAGTAATCGAAGCCATTGTCGTATTTGTAGTGAATGGAGCGGTCGGTAAAGTTGGACGCCAGACAACGTTTGTAGGCATCGAGCAGATCATCGTCAGTGGCAATGTTGAGATAGGTGTCGTTCTGCCCGGCAAATGAGGCCTGCGGCGAATCCTCAGCGGTCGCAGAGGAACGCACCGCCAATGAAATGCTTTCGCCGTATTCCTGTTTGAGTTGGGCATAACTTTGCAAAATCGCCGTCTTTAGATCTTCCGGCAATGAACAGCCATATACGATCGCCCTCGCCTTTTCCCCCCGCGCCTGCAAATCCTTGATGTTGTCGGGATCGAGTCCGTCAAGTGCCGCATGCAGAGGCTCCCAGGCCCTATTGTGATCAAGCACATAACGATACGCCTCAACGGTAATGGCAAAACCGTTGGGGATGCATACACCCTCAGTCGTGAGGTTCTGGTACATCTCTCCCAGCGAGGCGTTCTTGCCACCGACCAGCGATACATCGTTGATACCCAGCTCTTTGAACCAGCGGATATGTGAATGCATCACGATGTTTCTCCATTTGATGGGGGAAGACTTTGTCGGCCGCTTCTACTTGATATGACCTTTATGGCTTCATGCCGTCTGCGTTTGTTGATTTAGATCAATGAGCGCCCTTTGAGCGGCAATAGCGGGGAGTTTCAGCCCCCTTTTTGATGTATGCAGAGGGTGTACCTGGACACCAACTGGCAAGGTCGGCACCCGCCCGTTCCAGCTCGGCTCACCACGTCCGACCATCCCCTCAAGGACTACGCGTATAACGAAACCCGCTACAGTTCCCTTGCCGATACCGACGTAAAGACCGCCGTCGATTTGCTCGAGGCCACTTAGCGTCGGGTCGACGAGAAGTATCGCCGGTACCAAGACCTCGCTGCCCGCAATGGCAGTCGGTTCTGGTCACATACGCCGATTGAGCGTTGAATGATGTAGCCGACGCCAGCCGCAATCCTATTCAGGATCAAACCCATGACCCGTTCTATTCCTATAAACGCCGACGATCTGGAGCGAATACATAATCGATCGTTCGAGGAAATCGTCATCGGCGAGTCGGCCTCTCTGGAGCGCACCCTGACAGCTCAAGACATTCAGCTGTTCGCACTGGTCTCCGGCGATGTGAACCCGCTGTACGTCGATCCGGAATTTGCCGCCACCACCCACTTCAACACTGTTTTCGCCCATGGCATGTGGGGGGGCGCGTTGATTTCGGCGTTGATTGGTACGCGGTTGCCAGGACCCGGTTCGGTGCCCTTGGGGCAAACCCTCAAGTTCCTTGCTCCGGTACGCATCGGTGACACACTGACGGTCTCGGTGACGGTTACTGCTCGCGACGTAGCGCGATATCTGCTCACGTTGGCCTGTACCGGCATCAATCAGGAAGGCGTGGTAGTGCTGGAAGGTGAATCCCTGGTCCACGCGGCCGGCGGCCATATCGATGTGCATCGAGCCAGCCTGCCGGGTATAGAACTGCGCCACAGCGCCGACGGACTGAATCGTTTGTTGCAAGCCTGCCAGACGCTGGAGCCGATCCGCGTTGCGGTGGTACATCCTTGCGACGAGGTGAGTTTCGAGGCGGCCCTTGATGCCCGCGATGCTGGGTTGATCGATCCGATCCTGATTGGCCCAAGAGCCAAACTCGAAGCGTTGGCGGCCAAGGGCGACCACGACCTTTCCGGTCTCACCATCGAAGACGTCCCCCACAGCCACGCTGCCGCCCTGCGTGGTGCGCAAATGGCCCGTGACGGTCAAGTCGAAGCCTTGATGAAAGGCAGCCTGCACACCGACGAATTGATGTCCTTCGTGGTGCCGTCGTCGGCCCAACTGCGTACCAAGCGGCGGATCACCCACTGTTTCTTGATGCAGACGCCTTTTTATCCGCGCCCCTTCATCATCACCGATGCAGCGATCAATATCGTGCCGGTCTTGGTCGACAAAATGGACATCGTGCGTAACGCCATCGATCTGGCGCATATCCTCGGCGTTAGTAATCCCCATGTGGCGATCCTTGCTGCCGTGGAAACGGTGAATGCCAACATGCCCGCCACCCTTGATGCAGCAGCGCTGTGCAAGATGGCTGATCGCGGCCAGATCACCGGCGCGGTCCTTGACGGGCCGCTGGCGTTCGACAACGCCATCTCCCTGGCGGCGGCGCGTATCAAGGGCATTCACTCAGCTGTTTCCGGTAAAGCCGACATTCTCGTAGTGCCTGATCTGGAAAGCGGCAACATGCTTGTCAAGCAACTGGAATACCTGGGCGGTGCCTCCAGCGCGGGTATCGTGCTTGGCGCCAAAGTGCCGATTGTCCTGACCAGCCGCGCCGACTCCGTCGAAGCGCGCATTGCGTCCTGTGCCATCGCCGCGCTGGTCGCCCATCACTATCGGGTAACCCCGCCATGAACGACACAGATAACGGTGAAGTGATTCTGGTCCTCAATGCGGGGTCGTCGAGCATCAAGTTCGCCCTGTTCGACGCAACCTGCAGCCCTTTGGCTCGCACACCACTGTGGCGCGGAAAGGTCGAGGGCATCACGGGGCCAAACTCGGTGGTCAGCGAAAACGGCGGCGACGATCAGCCACTGACCCTCGATGAAAAACATCCTTATCACGATGCCCTTGGGTATATTCGTGAGCGACTGAAAACTCAACTGGCAAGCCGTTCGATCAGGGCCATAGCCCACCGCGTCGTGCATGGAGGGACTAAATACTCAAAACCGGTATTGATCGACACGCAGGTACTGGCCGACCTTAAAAGCTACATCCCGCTAGCCCCTCTGCATCAGCCCTTCGCCCTGGAGGCCATCGAAACTCTGCTGCAAACTCGCCCTGACCTGCCACAAGTGGTGTGTTTCGATACCGCATTCCACCAGACCCTGCCGGACGTGGAGAAAATCCTGCCACTGCCTTGGTCGGCCTGGGAAAACGGCCTGCGTCGTTACGGGTTTCACGGGCTTTCCTATCGCTACCAATCCATTGCGCTGGCCGAGCGCTATGGCGATCAGGCGCGTGGCCGGACACTGGTCGCGCACCTGGGCAGCGGTGCCAGCCTGTGCGGCATGCGGGACTTGAAAAGCGTCGCCACCACCATGGGTTTCTCAGCGCTGGACGGTTTGATGATGGGCTCCCGCTGCGGGGCGCTGGACCCTGGTGCGGTGATTTTCCTGATAGAAGACTGGAAGCTGAGCCTCGAGCGGGTCAGCCATATTCTGTATCACGAGTCTGGTCTGCTGGGAATTTCCGGCATTTCCAGCGACCCGCGCGAATTGCTCAAAGTCGAAGCCACTGAGCCTCGCGCGGCCATGGCCCTTGCGTTGTACCTGCGCCGCTTCATCCACGAAGCCGGTGCCCTTGTCGCGGCACTGGGTGGTCTGGACATGCTGGTGTTCACGGCAGGTATTGGCGAACACAACGCGGCGATTCGCTCTCGTATGTGCGCTGGCCTGGAGTATCTGGGCGTCGAACTGAACGAAACGGCGAACCAGGCCAATGCCTCAGTGATCTCGCCCCCGGTCAGCCGAGTCAAGGTGGTGGTCGAGCCCACCAACGAAGAATGGGTCACGGCGCTCGATGCCCTCCGCCTGACCGAGCCAGCCAATTCGCAACGGTAACTGAGCCTCTCACTGCCGAAAAAGCCTGAAGCCATGAAAGCGGATAAAGTTCTGCCAATCAAAGGCGAGTGAATCCCTGGCTGCCCTGCCCCTTGCCGGGAAACCGGCAAGGTTTTTTTGTCCGGGTGATCGGTGTGAACGTAACGGGGTTCAACGGCGTGCCGGCCAATCACTGAGTTCGACCCGCTCCGCGCCTCATCCCCTGAAAATATCGAACGGTTCGATCCTCAGGACCTTGCGAATCCCCAGGTAACTGGAAAAGCCAGCAATCAAGAGCACCAGTCCAAATGCGAGCCCAAGATTCCAGAAGGTGATGATTGCTGCGTAGTTGGGCAGATAGGTACGCGCAATGGCGATCATCAGGGTCACCAGACCGATGCCCAGCCCATAACCGGTCATGGCCGTAAACGTGGCCATGAACAGAATCATGTAGACCAGCTCCCGGCTCTTGGCACCAATGGCCTTGAGGGCGGCGAACTTGTCCAGGTTTTCCAGAATGAAGGTGTAGAACGTTTGACCGGATATCGACAGGCCGACCAGAAAACTGATGATGGTCATCATCAGGATGTTGGTGCCCACCCCGGTTTGATAAATGTAGTAATTGGCAATGCGTTGGTTGAATTCCTTCTTGGTCAGGGCGACATAGCCCAGTTGCGCAACTTGCTGCTTGATCGCGGCCTCCGCTTGCTTGCTCCTGGATTTGAGCAAGATGTAAGACACCGTGAAGCGGGTGGTCGGGAGGTATTCGATGGCTCGCCGGTAGGTGGTGTAAAGCGTCGGCACGCCGGTCAACCCGCCGACGAGGACCTTGGCAATGCCAACAATGGTGCCGCGGTGATCGTTGAGCTCAAATGAGGTACCGATCGTGGGGTTGCCCAGCTTCGAAAACTCGGCATCGTGGACCATGATGAACGCATTCTCGGCGTAGATATCCTCGATAGCGCCCTGCTCCAGCGCCGGTCGGCCGAACAGGCTCGTGTCGTCCAGGCCGATCACGCTGACCCCCTGGTAAGTGCCGTTGGACAGCCGCACCTGCGCATTGCCAATGAAGATCGGCACGGCATACTCAACTTGCTTCATGCTGCGCACGGCATCCAGTAGATAATCAGGCAAGGGGATGACGCTGGTGGGTGTGTTCACCGCGGGGTCGATGATCCACATCGGCGCACCGATGTTGGTCACCGTCGAGTAGGCCCTGTTCAGTATCCCGGCAAACATCGCCGTCATTTGCATCATCAGGAACACCGAAAAGGTAATCCCCACCAGCAACGCGGAAAACTTGGCGCGATCATTGACCAGCAATTTGTAGCCGATGCGCAGGATGCCGGCGTACTTCATGGGGCCGGCCTGCTACCGGCAACGTCTGGACGGTTCCACCACCCGCCTCCCAGGGCCACGAATAACCCGACAGTATCCTGATAACGCTGGGCCAGCGTTTGCAGGTAGGCGATGTTGACCTGATGCAGCTGCACATCGGCCACCAGCAGATCCAGGTACGTCACCAGCCCCGAGCGATAGTTGGCTTGCAATAACCTCAACGCCTCTTGGGCAGTGGATTGCGCCTCGGCCTGTTTCTGCAAGATTTGCGCATCGAACTCCAGTGCTTTTAGGACATCAGCCACTTGGGCGAAAGACTCCAGCACCACTTGCCGATAATTCGCCGCCGCTTGCTGATAGGCATCGATCGCGGCCTGGCGACCAAACCACAGACGACCGCCCTGAAACAGCGGAATGTCGATTGATGGCCCGACACTCCAGAATCGTCCGGCACTGGCGAACAGAGAACCGGTGGAAGACCCGGCGGTCCCGTAGGTGCCCGTCAGGCTGAAGCTGGGAAACATCGCCGCCGTCGCCACGCCGATATCGGCACTGGCCTGGTGCAACAGCGCTTCAGCGGAAAGGATATCCGGCCGCTGGCGAACCAGCTCGGAAGGTAGGCTGACAGGTAGATTCCTGGGCAGCGAAAGTGCCGTTAAGCGGATGTCGGGGAGTTTGACTTCCGCGGGCATCACACCTTCGAGCGTGGCCAGCAAATGTTCGGTCTGGCTGACTTTCTGTTTCAGCGCCGGCAACAAGGCTTCATTGGTAGCGATCAGGCTTCGCAAGCTCAGGGTCGCCGAATAGGGCACGGTACCGCTGCGCACCTGAACCTCAGTGGATTGAAGTTGCTGCCTTTGCAGTTCAATCAGTTGCTCTGTGGCCTCGATCTGCGCGGCATAGGCTGCACGGGCGATCGCTGTATTGACGACATTGGCCGTCAGGGTGAGGTAAGCCGCCTGCGTCAGCCAGGTTTGATGGTCGACTTGAGCTTGCAAACCTTCGATGGCTCGACGCTCACCGCCAAAAATATCGAGGGCATAGCTGATCGTTCCACTCAGGGTCATCACATTGAAGATTGAGCTGGTCGTGGTCAGCCCTTGCTGAAGGGGAACACTACGTTCGCGACTCGCACCAAAGTGCGCGTCCAGGTGCGGGTAGAAAACGCCGTAACCCGCCATGAGTATGTCCTGGCTTTGCCGCAAACTGGCCTCGGCCGCCTGCAAGGTCATGTTATGGATAATCGCCTGCCGTACCAGCGCATCCAGCGAAGTGGACTGAAAAAACCGCCACCAGTCCGGCGTGACCTCGCCTCCCGGTACAAAGCGTTGTACCTGCCCCTCTGCCGCGACAGTGCTCGGAACCGCATCGCGCAGGTAGCTCTCCTGCACGGGGGCCGCGGGGCGCGAAAAGTCCGGACCGACCTTGCAGGCACTGCTCAGCATCAGCAGGGTCAGCACGAGCCAGCGGCCCCATACGCAGCGAAACCGGCCTGCCCTGTCCATTATTTCTGACCTATGAAAACGTCCACCAACTGCCCCGGATACACCCTCGGGAGATCTTTTTTCTCAAACCGGAATATCACCGCCAGAACCCTCAGGTCGACTTTCTCCTGGCGCTGATTGGACAACTCGATTTTCGGCGACACATAGGGTTGTACACGGACGAACTCCAACGGCACTTTGACATCCGTGCCATGGATCAACATCTGCGCACGAATGTGCTCGGGAGTGGGCAAGCGAGCGATCAGGATCTCATCGACATAACAGCGAACCGCCAGATGCTCCTGGTCGGCACTCATGACAACCAGCGGACTGAACCCTTGTGTGTAAGTGTCGTAGGCACCCTGGGCCGACACATAACTGCCGACGGTGCTGTTGATTGCCAACACCACCCCGTCCGTGGGTGCCTTGATCACGTATTGTGCCAACGCCACGGCCGATGCTTTCAGCGCCGCTTGCGCCTGGGCCGCCGTGTCTTTGGCGGTATCGAGGGTGTCCTTACTGATCGACTTCGGATCAATGGCGTAGGACTCCAACCGCTTGTTGTATTGGTCCCGAGCGGTGGTCAAATTGGCTTGTGCCAACTCGAAATTAGCCCTGGGCAGCGCGTCATCTATCGTCACCAACGGCACGCCACGGGTAACCACTTGCCCCTCATGCACCAGCACTTGAGTCAGGGGCCCGGCCACCTGCGGATAGATCACGATGTTGGAGCCGCCAGATTGTTCACTTTCGATAATGCCATTGGCATAGATCGCGGTGTCGTAAGTACTGCTCGCCGGCGCGAACGCTGGCGGTAGCGTTTGGGGGGTGCGCCCAAACAGGTACGCGGCGGTCAACCCGCCAAGGACACCGAGCACCGCCAGCGCAAACAGTATGGGCTTTTTCACGGTGAGGTCCGCGCGGGCTCGGAGATACGACCGTCTTCCATATAGATGATGCGGTCGGCGTACTCGTTGATCCGTGCATCGTGCGTCACAATCAGAATGCACCGCTGCTGATTGAGGATCCGGGCCTTGACGAAGGCAATGATCATTTTTCCGGTATCACCGTCGAGGGAAGCCGTGGGCTCGTCCAGTATCAGGATCTGTGGCCCACTCACGATCGCTCGGGCAATGGCGACGCGCTGTTGCTCACCGCCGGAAAGCTTGACCGGCAGGATGTCCCCCCGATCCTTGAGGCCGACCACTTCCAGGCTCTGCCTGGCCTGTGCGATGGCATCGTCCCAGTCGTGGTGCTGGAGAATCAGGGGGATGGCGACATTCTCGGCAGCGGTTAATCGCGTAAAGAGGTGATAGTCTTGAAATACAAACCCGATGTTATTGAGGCGCAGCTCCGCCAATTGATCGCTGCTCAAATTCCAGATGTCCTGACCATTGATCATCACCGTCCCGGAATCGGGTCGCAATATGCCGGAGATCATGCTTAACAGTGTGGTCTTGCCACTGCCCGAAGGCCCCACGATAAATACCATTTCGCCAAACTGCGCGACCAGCGCCACCTGATCGACCGCTGTCATGCGCGCACTGCCTTCGCCAAACCATTTACTCAGCCCACTTGAAACGATTGCTGGATGATTGGCCGCGGCCGCTGGGACGGTACTCATGATCTCTCCTCCCAGCACACTACACCTGTCTTATGGCAAGCCCCGCGCCCTGTCAGGGCTTCGCACAAGCGTTTACTATTTGCGGCTCGCCCATGGCGTATTCATGGTTTTCTTCTTGAATGATTACGACACGACAAGGCCCAGCTTCCATTTGAGTATCTGGCGCTATCACAGCGGGGCCCTGATTTTTGTCAACTTATGACCACAATCAGCCCCTACAAGCACCGGTGCCCGGACAACAAGGCTCTCAACGGCCTGACATCAGTTTTGTGCGCTTTCAGGTTGACCGCCACCGCCATCCCGTAAAAACTCCTTGAGTGAGGTCAGCGAACGGGTATTGAGCACATCGCGTTTTTCCAACCAGGCTCGACGCGCCTGAGCGACGCCGTAGCGCAAATAGGAAAAATCCGCGGTGCGATGGGCGTCCGAATTGATGCTGATGAGCACGCCTTGATCCTTGGCGTATTGGCACTGAAGGTCAAACAGATCCATGCGCTGGGGTTGCGAGTTGAGTTCCAGGCAGCAACCACGCTCAGAGGCTGCCTTGATGATTGCAGGCAGGTCCATGTTCAGAGGCGCACGTTCATTGATCAACCGACATAGGGGATGTGCCAGTACGCTGAAGTAGCGATGATCCATGGCCCTGAGCAAGCGTTGGGTTTGTTGATGCAGCGTCAAGCCGAAATGACTGTGGACGGCGCCCACCACCAAGTCCAGGCGCCCCAGAATGTTGTCCGGCAGATCCAGGCGACCGTCTTCGAGAATGTCGACCTCAACGCCCTTGAGCAAGGTGATGCCCTGCAAGCGGGCGTTGAGCGCATCGATCTGGTCGATTTGCTTCAACAATCGATCAGTGTCCAAACCATGGGCCACCCTGAGGGACCGGGAGTGGTCGGTAATCGCCAGGTATTCCAGCCCGGCGTGCTGCGCCGCAAATGCCATCTCTTCCAGGTTATTGCCTCCATCCGAGTCACGGGTATGAGCATGCAAGTCACCTTTGAGGTCGATCAATTCAATCAGCCTCGGCAAACGACCTGTCAGTGCCGTCTCGACTTCACCGCGATCTTCGCGCAGTTCCGGCGTGATCCATACCAACCCCAAAGCCTGATAAACCGCCACCTCGGTGGCACGGGCCACGCATTCTTCAGCCTTGAACACCCCATATTCGTTGAGTTTGAGCCCCAGCTTCCGGGCCCTTTGGCGAATCGCGATGTTATGCGCCTTGCTGCCAGTGAAATACACCAGAGCGGCGCCAAATTGCGCCGGCTTTACAATACGCATATCCACTTGCAGGCCTGACCCCAGCACGACGCTGGCACGCGTGCGCCCTTTAACCAACACAGTGGAAATCTCCGGGTGCTTGAGGAAGTGTGCCGTGACGTTCACAGAAGGCGCTGCGGCCACGAGGATGTCGATATCACCGACTGTGTCGCGCATGCGACGCAGGCTTCCGGCCACCGTCGCTTCCTCGATACCCGCAAGCTGCTGCAAGTATTCGATCAGACGGTGCGCCACGGGCTCGACCAACGCCAGCGGCAAACGGCGATCTTTTCCGATCCCCTTCTGCGCGGCACTCAACAGGCGCGTTTCCATCTTTTCGCCGAAACCGGGCAGATGGCGAATGCGCCCCTGTCGAGCCGCCTCGCATAGCTGCTGCGCGGTTTCGATCCCCAAATCGTGATACAGGTGCCTGACACGTTTGGGGCCCAATCCGGCGATGGACAGCAGTTCAACCAATCCGGGCGGCAATGTCGAACGCAACCGCTGGCGCAAAGCACAATTTCCGGTGGTAACGATTTCGTTGATCTTGCCTGCCAGATCCACTCCAATACCGGTCAGTTTGGGCAGTGGTTCGCCACGCGCGATGGTCTCTGCCAGCTCAAAGGTCAACGCCCTTAAGGTGCGCGCCGCATTACGGTAGGCCCGGATCCGAAAGGGGTTGGCGTCATCGATTTCCAGCAGATCAGCAATTTCGTCAAAAACCGCGGCAATTTGATCATTGCCAATCACCTGCCAGCCCTTGAGCGAGGCCGATAGCAAGGCGGGTAACGGTTCCTGAGGCGGTACGGCGGTGAGCTTCATTGCAAGAGCCCGTCCAGTGGGATGAAAAACGCGCGTCTGAGCGTTGATATTGACTCACGACCTGACTCCAGACCGGCGGGCGAGCCCCGCTCACCTCTTCAGCGTATGCGACCGGGTGGTATCGCGGGAACCATGCGCCATGCTTCAGGACACTGGCGCACATAGGGATAGTAGCCTTTGGCGGAATCGCAGTAATACCAATTGGGCGGTGACTGCGCGGCGGGCGGTGCAGCCCTTGTGGTTCCGCCGGGAGGGAGCATTGCCGGCGGCGAATCGATGATCACTGTAGGCGGGTAGGCCGGGTAGTAGTAAATCGGGGCGGGATAGTAATAAACCGGATAGGCAGGGTAGTAATAAGGACCGGGAATACGCGCAGCTTCCCAACCGAGGCCCAGTCCCAGGCCTATTCCCCACCAAAATGGCCCTGCACCGCGGTGATGCGACTCGGCATTGGCCGGTAAGGCCAGGCTTGTGGCAATCAAGATTATCCCTGTCAACGCGCAACGTTTTACCGTGCCGATGTTCATGATATTCACCCAATCGAACAGTGAGTTAGCGCCGACTGCGGGTCTGTTTGGTCCTGGTCGCCGTCCATTTGCGGTCTTAACATGTGCATCGGCATCGGCGAACCGTCATAGCCAGCATTCCTTTGGCGGGGATGATTCAGCGCTAAATGCCGAAGAGGCACATGCTGTGCGTGTTTTGCGATCAGCCAATCCAGCGAATCTCCGGCGCCTTGTGCGAGACCGGTGCAGGCGCCGATTTCGGATGGCCAACGATAATGGGCGCCACTGGCGTCCACTCGGCAGGAAGGCCCAGTGCATGCTTTCCCTGCAGCGTATCAAGAAAACTTTGGGCGAAACCGATCCAGCAGGTACCCAGCCCGTCAGCGTACGCGGCGAGCATCAGGTTTTCGGCAGCCAATGCGCAGTCTTCGACGATCCACTGACCTGGCGCGTTTCCCGAAATAAGGATGAGTACTGGCGCGTGGTAGAAGATCTGAAAGTTCTCGTCATTGAGTAACGAATGGAAGTGCGCGGAATGGGGGCCAGCGGGCATCGTCTTGAGCATGTAGGCCTTTGCTTCTCGCGAGATCCGATCCAGCACTGCTTGGTCGCGGATCACCGTGAACGTCCACGGTTGTTGGTTCACCGCGCTGGGCGCCTGGGCAGCGGCATTGATCAAACGACGAATGACTTTTTCATCAATGGCTTCTGTCGTGTATTCACGCGTGGAGCGCCGGCCGGAGATCGCCTTGTCGATGTTCATCAGTGCATACCTCAACGTGGGTCATTCATAAAGTCGTCCACCCACGCGGACCTGCTGTTGATTTAAATCAAATCAAGGCGGAACCAGCCTCTGGTTTCGTCTGACGATTCGCGCATTTCGGCACGACGCCACGTCGCTCGAAATTGATCTGCATCAGATCGACGCTGTGCGCTCACTGCACACTGGATTTGCCTGGTTCGCTCTCGCGAGACGGGCAACGCGGGTGAAATGGCTCGCGCAGGAGCGCTGACATGTATGGAAAAACCCTGGTGCATCCCCAAAGCAGCGCCGCGCTCCGGTTTCTGATACGCGCCGTGTTGGTGGGCGTTTGCGGATTGGCCTGGGGCGCGGACAGCGCCGAGCAGAGCGCCGAACCGCGCGTCACGATCCTCGTTTACCACCGCTTTTCGGACACCGCGGACGACTCGATGACCGTGCGCATGAGCACCTTCGAATCCCAATTGCGTGTCCTGCGCGAGCATGGCTACCACATCGTGCCGCTGCGTGAGGTGGTCGACTGGCTACGCGATCCCGATGTGACGCTAGCGCCCAAGCCAGTGGCGATCACCGTCGACGATGGGCATCGATCGGTATACGAAAAACTGCTGCCGGTGATGCTGCGAGAGCGGTTCGCGGTCACGCTGTTTATCTACCCATCGGCGATCTCTAACGCGTCCTATGCCATGACCTGGGAGCAATTGCGTGCACTCAGGCAGACCGGGCTCGTGGATATTCAGTCGCATACGTTCTGGCATCCCAATTTCAACGTCGAGCGTCGACACCGTACGCCGGAGGATTTCCAGCAATTCGTCCGCACACAACTCGACAAGTCGCGTCAACGTATCGAGTCGCAAACCGGTGCCCATGTCGACATGCTCGCGTGGCCGTTCGGTATCTACGACGACGAATTGATTACGCTCGCCGCCGATGAAGGCTATGTCGTCGGTTTGACACTGGACGCGCGCAAGGCCGACCGGCACGCACGGCTGCTTGCACTGCCACGTTTTCTGATGACCGACGCCTACAGCGCCAACACGTTCGCTCGCCTGCTCGGCGAACCGTCCACTCAGCCAGTGCCCGCCGTGGGGAGCGCACCATGACCTTGATCCGCATCTTGAGGTGTTTGGCGATCCCGACGCTGTTCGCCGTCACTGCCCTGCTGGCTGATCAAGCCCTGGCCGTCACTGGTGTCGTGCTCGACTCGAACACCCGTCATCCGGTGGCCGGCGCGACTATCACGACGTCGGCCGGTGTGACGCAAACCGATGAGCATGGGCAATTCGAGACCGCTCACGCGGCCCAGAGCGTCGCGGCTCGCGCCCCAGGGTATCTGCGCACCGAGGCCACAGTGTCTGACGAAACGCCCGTTACGCTCGCATTGACCCCATTTCGTCCGAAAGCTGTTTACCTGTCAGTGTTCGGCGTGACCAGCGCGACCCTGCGTAACAGGGCCGTCAGCCTTGCCGACAACTCGGTGATCAATGCACTGGTCATCGACGTCAAGGGCGACCGCGGCCTGACGCCCTATCGCAGTGAGGCGCGCGAGGCGATTGGTGCAGCGGCCCGCGTGACCACGCGCGTACCTCAGGCGCGGGACTTTCCTGCGCTGCTGGCCAAGCTGCATGCGCAACACCTGTACCTGATCGCGCGGATCGTGGTGTTCAAGGACGATCCGCTCGCCGACGCGCATCCGCAGTGGAGCGTGCATACCGCAGACGGCCAACCCTGGCGGGATCGCGAAAACCTGCAATGGATGGACCCGTTTTCCCACGATGTCTGGCAGCACAATCTTGATGTCGCCGAGGAGGCGGCGCGGATGGGCTTCGATGAGATCCAGTTCGACTACGCGCGCTTTCCCGACAAGGGCGGGCTACGCTTTGCCCTCCCGAACACCCAGGCCAACCGGACCGCGGCGATCGTCGAGTTTCTGCAGGCCGCACGCACACGGCTCGCGCCCTATAACGTCTTCATCTCCGCGGACATCTTCGGCTACGTTTGCTGGAACCTTGACGACACCGCGATCGGCCAGCAAATCGAACTGCTCGGCGCGGTGCTCGACTATATTTCTCCGATGCTGTACCCCTCCAGCTTCACGTGGGGGCTGCCGGGCTGTACCAACCCGGCCGCCGACCCCGGCCAGATTGTCAGGCGCTCCCTGGCGGAGGCCGTGCAGCGCACCGGCCTGCCGGGCGTGCGCTTTCGTCCGTGGTTGCAGGCTTTTCGCGACTATGCGTTCGATCATCGCCCGTTTGATGCGGCGGCGATCAAGGCGCAGGTTGATGCCGCCGACGCAGCCGACACTGATGGGTGGATGTTATGGAACCCTCGCAATCACTACGAAGTCACCGACCTGCCACAGCGTTGATGGGGGCGCTGCTGCTCGCCATGGCGACGGCAGCGCAGATGACGAGCGCCAGCGATCTTGATGCGCCGACGCGCCTGCAAGCTGCACAGATCGTCGAAAGACAGATTGCCGCCGGACGCATTCCAGGTGCCGTTGTTCTGATCGGGGATTCCACGCATGTGCTGTATCGCCAAGCCTTTGGACAACGCGTGACGACGCCCTCCCCCGAACCGATGACGCTGGACACCGAGTTCGATCTTGCGTCGCTGACCAAGGTCATCGCGACTACCACGGCGGTTATGCAACTGGCCGAGGCGGGGCGCATCGACCTCGACGCCCCCGTTGCCCAGTATTGGCCTGTCTTTGCGATGCAAGGCAAAAACGCGGTGACGGTGCGTGAGCTGCTTGCGCACACCTCCGGGCTAGCGCCAGACCTGCCTGCGCGGCCCCCCCAACCTGGCCGGAAAGCCGTGTTGAGCGCGATCGCGGCGCAGCGTCCGCGCAGTGCGCCCGGCGAACGTGTCCTCTACAGTGACCTGAATTTCGTGGTGCTCGGCGAGCTGGTCGAGCGCATTACTCACTTCCCGCTGGACGCGTATTGCCGGGTACATATCTTCGGCCCACTCGCAATGCACGACACGGTCTTCATGCCGGACGCCGGACGAGCGGCGCGCAGTGCACCGACAATCGCTAACAAGGCCGGCATTCTCCGCGGGCGCGTGCACGATCCGACGGCCCAATGGATGGGCGGTGTTTCCGGCAACGCGGGGCTGTTTTCCACGGCGGACGACCTCGCCCGCTTCGCCCAGATGATACTCAACGAGGGGCGCGCAGGCACCGTGCAGATTCTGCGGCCCGAGAGCATCGGCGCACTGGCGGCGGCGTCCTCACCGCTCGCGGGCATGCCGTGGCGCGGCCTCGGTTGGGAACTGGCCGCACCGCTCGTGCCCAATCATGACCGCCTGCCGCCGATTGGCATCATCGGTCACACCGGATACACCGGTACCGGCTTGTGGATCGATCGGGTGACACGCCAATTCATCGTCATCCTGACTAACCGCGTGTACCCGGACGACCGCGGTGACGCTCGCCCGCTTCGGGCGCAGTTACAAGCGTTGCTGGCAAGTCGAGGCGCGCCTGCGAGCGTTGCACAAATCGGCCGGTCGCTGCCGTCTGCGGTGCCGGCGCTGCGTGCTGCCAATCGCCTGCCGACCTCGACAGGCCCGGTGCAGGTCGGTATCGACGTGCTTGCGGCGCAGCAATTTGCGCCGCTCGCCGGCATGCGCGTAGGTTTGATCACCAATCGCAGCGGCTTTGACGCCAAGGGCAGGCGTACCATCGACGTACTCGCGCATGCGCCTCGCGTCACGCTGGCGGCGCTGTTCTCGCCGGAACACGGGCTTAATATCGATCTGGACGAACGGGTCGGCGACACACGCGACACGGCCACGGGCCTCACCGTCCACAGTCTCTATGGCGCAGCGCAGCGCTTCCCGGTGGGTTCGCTTAATGGTCTGGATGCGCTGATTTTCGACATACAAGATGCCGGCGTGCGCTTCTTCACCTATGAGACGACGCTTGGCTACGCACTTGAAGCCGCAGCGGCGCGGGGCATTCCATTGTTCGTGCTGGACCGGCCCGATCCGCTCGGTGCACAGCGCTTTGGCGGACCGGTGCTGGACAGCCGCCGCGAATCGTTCACGGGCTATTTCCCTGCGCCGCTTCAGCCGGGCATGACGGTCGGTGAACTGGCGAATCTATTCAATCGCAATAAACACATTGGCGCGGATCTGCGCGTTGTGCCGATGCAGGGCTATCGACGCACAATGACTTTTGCCGACACCGGTCTTGGTTGGGTGCCGCTATCGCCGAACCTGCGTACGCTGTCCCAACTCGATCTGTACCCCGATGTCGGGTTGCTCGAAGGCGCGAATGTGAGTGTGGGGCGCGGCACACCGCATCCGTTCGAGTGGATCGGCGCACCGTGGATCGACGCGACCCGACTGGCACCCGCGCTGAATGCGCTTGATGCCGGCGCGCATTTCGAGCCACTCGACTTCGTCCCCACCGAGTCCACCTGGCGCGGTCAACTCTGTCATGGTGTGAGCATTACGCGCGACGCAGCCTCCGAGCAGCGTCCCGTAGCAAGCCTGGGACTGGCGCTGCTCACCACACTGCACGGGCTCTATCCCGATACGTTCAAGCTTGCGGCAACCCGCGATTCGATCGGCTCACAAACCGTGTGGCAAGCGATTCACGACGGCGCTACACCGGATGCAGCGCAAGCACTCGACGCCGCCGCGCTTGCGCGCTTCGCACGACTGCGGCAGCAGAACCTGCTTTATTGAGTGTGAGCACAGACGTCAATCCCTGTGTGTGAGAGGCGCCGTCGTGCAGTCTGCAACCGCTGCCGCGCGGCCACTGCTCGGAACCTTCATCCCTTTTGCCCCAGGTAGGCGATGAGCTTGTTCAGGGTGTCCACGTGTTGGTAATCGCTTTCAGGAATTGCAATTCCCAGACTCCGATTCAGAGCCTCGATGAAACGAAGCCAATCCATGGAGTCCAGATCAACCTCTTCGCGCAGTGACCGATCGGGACGTAACTGCTCGATTTCAAGTTCCGGGGCAATGCCTTTCAAGGCGCTCAATACCTCATTGCGGATCATTTGCGGGTTCATATGTCCTCTCCTCAAAGAGCTTCTGGCGTCTGCAACAAGCGCCGGACTTCGCCCAGAAAACGTGCGCCGTAATGACCGTCGCTGACTCGATGATCGGCGGACAAACTGCTAATGACGGTCGGCATGACACACAGCTGGCCATCTTTCACCCAGGGCCGCTCGCTGATACGACCGAAACCAACCAAGGCGACTTGGGGCGGATAGATCACCCCCAATACGCTGTCCACGCCCTGATCGCCGAGTTGAGTGACCGTTATGCCGGCGCCTCCCAGCTCGGAGCTGCGCAGTGATCCACTGCGGGCGCGCTCTACCAGACTGGCCAGTTCACTCATCAAATGCGTCAGGGATGTGTCCGCCACATGATGCAAAACCGGGGCGACCAGGCCACCCTGGCGCAAGGTGATTGCCACCCCAAGGTCGGTATCGAGTGCGGGCTTGAAGTCGTTATCCAGCCAGAAACCATTGAGCTGCGGATAGTCGCGCAAGGCTAGCGCTACTGCTTTGAGCAGCAAGACACTGGGCAGCAGGCGTTCCTGAAGTGTGTTTTGCGCATTGTGTGCCTGCAGCCAGGCCAAGGCTTTATCCAGGGCGATGGTTTCGCTGAGGTAGTAATGGGGAATCTCGCGTTTTGAACGACTCATGGCCGCTGCGATGGTGTGCCGCATGGCTTGGTCGGGGGCCGGCGGGTGCGCCACGCGGGCGGCTGTTTCGATGTCCTCCAGGGTAATGACACCGTGTGGGCCATGGCCTTTCAAATCACCGGTACTGACCCCTGACTCGGCAGCACGCTTGCGCGCCGCTGGAGAAATCCGCGGGCGCCTGCCGGACGGGGCTTGCTCTTCGATAAGCAGAGGCGCCGCAGTCGATGTTCGTCGCACACTTTGCGGACTTTCGCCCGGTTCCAACAACCAGGCGATGGCTGTACCGACAGGTACTTTGGTGCCGATATCGATCAGCAGTTGCGACACCGTGCCGTCATGCCAGCACTCGACGTCGATGGCGGCCTTGGCGGTATCGACGACGGCAATCACTTGACCCGGCTTGACCACATCGCCCGGGCGGACTTTCCACTCCAGCAACGTGCCTTCATCCATATCAGCCCCCAGCGAGGGCAATTTGAATTCGATCATCGTTAACCCTCCTGGGCCGAAACTCGAATACGCCACATCATTGCGCTCACCCTGATGTTCCCAGGCACAGTTCATGAGCGGCCGCGACGATCGTCGACACTTGTGGCAGGGCCGCCTCTTCCAGATGCCGGGGATAAGGTATCGGCACCTCGGCGCTGCACACCCGTGCCGGCGGAGCATCCAGCTCGAAAAAGCCTTGTTCTATGATCCGCGTAATGATCTCGGCGGATAGACTGCCGCTGCGCCACCCCTCATCGACCACCAAGGCGCGACGGGTCTTGCAGACAGAAGCCATCAGCGTCTTGTCATCCAGCGGGCGCAGGACCCGCAGGTCGATGACTTCGCAATCAATGCCCTCCCCGGCCAATACCTGCGCTGCCTCCAGGGTCTTGCCGAGTGTGCCGCCATAGGTGATCAAGGTCAGGTCCTTGCCGGCTCGGCGTACCTTGGCGGAGCTGATGTCCACCGTCTCCCACTCGCCAGCATCGTCCTCCAGGTTGTAGAGCTGGGCATGTTCGAATATCAGCACCGGGTCTGGATCCAGCAGCGCTGGCCAGAGCATGCCGCGCGCATCTTCGATGGTCGCCGGCGCCAGGATTTTCAGCCCAGGAATATGGGCGTACCAGCCCTCCAGGCTGTGCGAGTGTTGCGCCGCAAGCTGGCGTCCGGCGCCTGTCGCCATGCGCACAACCAAGGGCACGGAGAACTGTCCGCCGGACATGTGCCTCAAGGCTGCAGCCGTATTCATCAACGGATCGAGGGCGAGCAGACTGAAGTTCACCGTCATGATTTCTACAATCGGCCGCATGCCCCCCAATGCCGCCCCTATACCGGCCCCGACGAAACCCAACTCGGACAACGGTGCGTCTCGAATGCGCTCGGGGCCGAACGCCTCAAGCAACCCCAGGGAGACGGCATAGCTGCCACCGTAGCGACCGACGTCTTCGCCCATCAGAAACACCCGCGGGTCCCGCTGCAGCGCCTCACGCATCGCCTCGCGCAGCGCTTCGCGATAGGTCATGCGAATGCTCATGGCGCCGCCCTTGGGGTGTATACATCGCGAGACAAATCCTCGAGCGGCTCCAGGCTACCGCTTTCGGCATAAGTAATGGCGGTTTCCACTTCAGCGTCCACCTGGGCCAGGATCGCCAGAAATCCGGGTTCGTCTAAAAGGCCCTCGGCCTTAAGCTGCGCACTGTACGTATGGATGGGCCCGTGGGTCTTCCATTGCTCCACCTCGTCCTTGTCACGATACAACTGTGGGTCGAACATCGAGTGGGCACGAAATCGATAGGTGCGAAACTCCAGAAAAAAAGGCCCATGCCCCGCGCGGATGTGTTCAACCGCATCACGAGCGGCTTCATACACCGCGATCACGTCCATGCCATCGACGGACCGGGTATCGACTTTGTATGCCGAGGCTTTCGCGCACAGGTCAGTTTGCGATTGCGAACGGTCCAGGGCCGTCCCCATCGCATAGAGGTTGTTTTCGCAGCAAAACAGCATCGGCAGCTGCCACAATGCGGCCAGGTTGATGGACTCATGAAAGGCCCCTTCCGCCATCGCGCCTTCACCAAAAAAACACGCAGAAAGACGCGATCCACCTTGCATGCGTTCAGCGAGCGCCAGGCCGACCGTCAGTGGCAAGCCACCCGCCACGATTGCATTGCCGCCGAAGAATCGTGTAGTGGCATCAAACAGGTGCATTGAGCCGCCGCGCCCTCGCGAGCATCCTTCCAGGCGCCCATACATCTCGGCCATGATTGCTTTCATGGGGACGCCCTTGATCAGGGCGTGGCCATGTTCGCGATACGTCGCGACCACCGCATCGTGGGCTGCCAGTGCATGCAGAACGCCGACGGCTACCGCTTCTTCACCAATGTACAGGTGCAGAAAGCCACGAATCTTGCCCTCCCCGTACAACTCGCCAGCCCGCTCCTCAAGACGACGGATACGCATCATGTCCCGTAGCAGGTCGAGAGCAATGTCCTGGGACCGCGGTGGGAGGCTCATGACGGACTCTCCATGCTGGAAGTATCGCCTTCAGGCAAACCCAGTTCCCGGGCCTTGAGCAGACGCCGCATGAGTTTTCCGCTGCGGGTGTGCGGAAGCACCTCCACAAATTCCAGTTCCTTGGGCGCAACGACCGCCCCAAGGCGCTTGCGTCCATGACCGAGCAACTCGTCGTGCAGGGCCTGGCTGGCAGTGAAACCACTCTTGAGTGAAACAAAGGCTTTCACGGTTTCACCCAACAGCGGATCGGGCTTGCCAATCACCGCGGCCTCGGCTACGGCCGGGTGTTCCATGAGGGAGCTTTCAACTTCGAACGGACCGATCAGGTGACCAGCTGACTTGATGACATCGTCGCTACGACCAATGAACCAGTAGTAACCATCGGCATCGCGACGCACGAGATCGCCGCTCAGGTACCACTCACCGACAAAGCAGTGACGATAACGCTCCTCCTGCCCCAGGTAGGTACGGAACATGGCAGGCCATGGCTGTTTCAAGGCAAGGTCACCGACCTCATTGTCGCCCAGGAACACCAAACCGCCCTCTTCACCTCTTACGACGATGGCCGCCTCGACACCCGGCAGCGGCTTACCCATGGAGCCTGGTTTGATGGGCATGGCAACCGTGTTGGCAATCATGATGCCGCCGGTTTCGGTCTGCCACCAATTGTCGTGGATCGGCAGCCCAAGCACCTCTTTGCCCCACCAGACTGCCTCGGGGTTTAGCGGCTCGCCGACACTGGCAATAAACCGCAGACTCGGAAAACGATGGCCGCGCGCCAACGCTGCACCTGCTTTCATCAAGAGGCGAATGGCCGTCGGGGCCGTATACCAGACCGTCACCTGTTGCGTCTCAAGTATCCGGTACCAACGCTCGGCATCGAATTCATTGCCCTCGACCACACTGGTGACGCCCAGCAACAACGGGGCAAAGATCCCATAGGAAGTGCCGGTCACCCACCCTGGATCGGCGCTGCACCAATAGACATCATCGGGGTGCAAGTCCAAGGCGTATTTTCCTGTGACGCGGTGGGTCAGCGCCGCGCCATGGACATGCAACACGCCTTTTGGGGTGCCCGTCGTACCGCTGGTGAAGTGTAAAAGTGCGGGGCTGTCGGCTGTCGTATTGACAACGGTGAACGCCTCCTCTGCCTGCGCCAGCAGTTGATACAGGTTGAGCGTTCCCTCGACAGGCACCGTATCTCCACCATTTTCGTCATACAGCAGCACATGTTTGAGTGCCGGCAAACGCTCACGAATGGCCGCGACCTTGCGCCGGTAGAGGGTTTCGCTGGTCAGCAACACACTGCCTTCGCCAAGACGCATACGGGTTTCGATGGGTTCCGGGCCGAACGCACAGAATAATGGCGACACCACGCAACCGAGTTTCAAGCCGCCGAGCACGCCCAGATAAAGTTCCAACCCCCGGCCACAGAGTACAAATAATCGCTCGCCGGGCATCACGCCCAGCTTTTTCAATACATTGGCAAATCGGTTGGTCAGGATACTCAGTTGGGCGTAACTGATGTCGCAACTACCCCCATTGCGATCAAGAATGCGCAATGCCGTATGCCGTCGATGCGCACCCTGCGCATGCCGATCCACGGCCTCATACGCCAGGTTCAAACCGCCGCCCGGCAAACCGGCCAGGGCACTGGCTTCCACCTGCCAGGAAAAGGCCTCCCGAGCTTGCACGCTATCGAGCCAATTCGGCGCTAACGGCAAGTTGGCCAGGGTTTTCTTAATGATCGCCGGATGCATGATGGCCACCTTGAGTCGTCTTCGGTCCGTCCCTAGACCGCCAGGACACTGCAGGGCACCTGATACAGAATATGTTCGGTCGTGCTGCCCAGCAGTTTCTCCATTCCGTGGTATTGGACCCTGCCCATCACAATCACATCCACATTGTGCTTGTTGGCGAACTCGCTCAGCGCCGAAACGGGATGTCCCAGAATGAAATGTCGACGGTTAGCAGGCACACCGTACCGAGCGGCGAATTTCATAAACGATTTTTCCAGCTCTTTGCGCAGCCCCTTGGTCAGCTCCGACAGTTTTAAGCCACCGCCCAATTCCTCCAGGTAGTCTTGCGCAATGTCACAGGCATTCAGCAGGTGCAACTCGGCATCACACTGTATGGCGAGGCTGGAAGCCTGTTGGATAATGCGGTCATTCAATTCACTGTTCTCAGGCCCACCCGCCGAAGCATCAACCGCCGCCACAATCTTGCGCGGCAGGGCATGGTGAGCCCCGCCCACCAGATAAACCGGTACCGGACAGTGGCGCAGCAAGTGCCAGTCCAGCGGGGTGAAAAACGCGCGCTTGAGCGCTGATTCTTGCTGGATTTCCTTAATCAACAGGTCGGGCTGCAATTCCTTGACGTGATCCAGGATGTCTTGCTCCATGT
>Ga0065714_10064623_pt1 | contig 27897 bp, 16 predicted proteins | sample MisRhiReplicate2_FD_59101 | JGI IMG/M metagenome (GOLD analysis project Ga0065714, IMG submission 59101) | Miscanthus rhizosphere microbial communities from Kellogg Biological Station, MSU, sample Rhizosphere Soil Replicate 2: eDNA_1 v2... | ecosystem: Host-associated > Plants > Roots >... | reverse complement strand
TTTTATCCTGGTGAGGAAAGCTTTGATTTTGGTTTCTTCTTTTAGATTTTCCATAAGCTTATCAGGTTTTTTTGATATATGCTAATTTAAAAAATTATTCCGAATAAGATTAATTGTAACAGGACCTATACAATTTAGGGATGAAAATAATCCGACACCCACAATCTGTCACCTGAAGGGTAATTTGATTTTAAAATAAATCTCCCCGGGGAAGCAATCTTTATAACAGGGAGACTAGCATGATAGATTGCTTCATCGTTCCTCCTCAGCAATCACGACATTTTTGTTGAACGCTGTCAATGGTAGCGCAACGAAGAATCTTTAATATAATGACAGGTTTTGTCCACAGAAGCACTGAATCGTAATTTACTTAAAGGAATGAAAATAGGCAATAGCATTAAGATTCCCACCTGCGTGGGAATGACGGCCGGATTTTCTGGTCTTAGCGAGAAGCTAAGACCAGAATTGTTATCATTACGCTCCGATAGATATCGGATGAAGCGCAGCCGCGAACTTTCGCGAGAGAAATCTATTCAGAGGGTTCAAAGATTTCTCCGCTGCAGTCGAAATGGCGATTCTATCATTTCACAGAAACAATTTCTAGATTTCCGTTTTCCAGGCCTATTCCTTTCACTATAAGTTGAATTGGGCCATCTTTTTTGCCCGATTGAACTACCACCACCAGCTTTCCACTGAACAATTTCATGGTTGGTTTTACAAAAGACTCTAATGAAGTGGCATCGCCATTACAAACCGCTTTAAATACCCCCGCGCCTTTTACTTTAAAATTTAAAGCATCGGTAGCTGTTGGGCAAGGTATTCCATTTTTATCAACAACTGATACGGTCACAAACGATAAATCTTTACCATCAGCGTTAATTTGTTTCTTATCTGGTGTTAATACAATTTTATAGGGTTTGCCTGCAGTAGTGACATTTTCTTCTGCCACTGGCTTTCCGTTGTCATCAAGCGCGACTACTTTTAAGGTCCCCGGCTCATATTTAACATCCATCCACATCAGCCTATAACGGTTCTGCGGGCTTGATTTATCTTTTTTCCTTACACCCAAACTTTTTCCGTTTAAGAAAAGTTCGGCGCTATCGTAACTGGTGTACACAAAAACAGGCGTGGTTTGGCCTTCTCTTCCCTCCCAGTTCCAGTGTGGAAGTACATGTAACGTGGGTTCCGTTTTATTCCAGCGGCTTCTGTAAAGGTAGTAACGGTCTTTAGGTAAACCAGCAAGATCAGAGATTCCAAAATACGAACTTCTTGATGGCCAGCTGCTATCATAAGGGGTTGGTTCGCCTAAATAATCGAAACCTGTCCACACAAATTCTCCAATTACCCATGGTTTATCATCCTGCATTACAAAATCATCGTCAGGTACGTTAGACCAGCTGCAATATTCAAGATCGTAAGAAGAGGACTGAAAATCAGGATATTGTTTATCAAAACCTTTTACAACAGGAAATTTATAGATCCCCCTTGAGCTTACGGTTGATGCAGTTTCTGATCCCAAAATAAATCCCTGCGGAAAAACCTCATTGGCTTCTTCGTATAGGTGTACCCTATAATTTAAGCCCGGAATATCCATCAGCGCTCCAAAACCCGATTGCATGGTAGCCTTCACCTGGTCCATTCCTACTGTAACTGGTCTTGTTGGATCTTCCCGATGGAAAATTTCCTGCAGCCATTTTGCCCTTTTTACCCCTTCGGCACCAAATTGATCCGGTACTTCGTTACCTGAACTCCACATTACAATACAAGGATGGTTTTTATTCGCCTGCACCAGGTTTACAATGTCTTTTTCAGCATCGTTATTAAAATATAGGTGATAACCGTTTTCTACTTTGGCTTTTGCCCATTCGTCAAAACTTTCGGCAAGGAACATAAAACCCATTTCATCACAAAGTTCCAGTTGCTCTGGCGAAGGCATGTTATGCGAACTACGGATGGCATCGCAGCCCATTTCTTTTAAAATGACGAGTTGCCTTCTTAATGCAGCTGTATTAATGGCCGTTCCAAGCGGCCCCAGGTCGTGGTGTAAACAAACACCTTTAATTTTTCTTACTTTACCGTTTAAACTAAAGCCGATGCCCGGGCTGAAATTGATTGTCCTGATCCCTAATCTTGTTTTTACGACATCTTTCAATACATTTCCTTCATAAACACTTGATACTGCGGTATACAGATATGGGTGTTCCGGACTCCAAAGAATAGGGTTATTGATCTCTAAATTCTGATCAGCCTCATTACCAAAAATACCTTTTGCCGTATCGATAGCTACCTGCTTACCCAAACTATCTAAAATCTGAGTAACCAAACGAATACCTTTACCGGTTAATTTGGTTTTTACATTTACTTTGGCAAATTCTTTTTTAACAATTGGCGTAGTAGCGGTGATTCCCCACTGATCGATGCTTTTTTCTTCTTTAATGATTAAATGTACGTTACGGTACAAGCCTGCTCCCGGATACCAACGCGACGATTTTGCCATATTCTTCAAGTGAACGGCCAATAAATTATCATTCACTTTAAGGTCCTTGGTAATATCGATATAAAAGTAATTGTAACCATAGTTCCATTCGCCAACTAACTTTCCATTAAGGTAAACACGTGGTTCACTCATGGCACCATCAATTTGTAACAATACTTTTTGGTTTGCTTTTAGTGCAGGAAGACTGAGTTTTTTCCTGTACCATCCTTCACCAATATAAGGTAAAGCTCCGGTTCTACCTGTTTTTTCACTGGCTTTGGTTTCCCCATTTTGGGTAATTGCGGTTACCTGTTTATCTATTTCTTTATCAAATGGTCCGCTAATGGCCCAATCGTGTGGAACAGTTACGGTTTCCCAGCGACTATCATTAAAACCAGCTTCGGCTGCGCTAGGAAAATTTCCCTTTGAGAATTTCCAGCCTTCATCTAAAAGGATTTCGGATCTTTGGGCAGCTGCATTTAAATAAGCGAGACTAACCATAAAAATGGTAAAAAGTATTTTCTTCAATAGGAACATATAATTGGCGGTTATTTTAAATAAATAGATTCGATAGCAATATTGATCGGTTTGGTATTAGCTCCATAACCAAAAGTGATTTCGAGCTTTTCAGCATTTTTTAAGTTGAAAGCAGCCTGGCTAGGTGATTGATAATAAAGTGGCAAAAAGCCTGGATAAGGACGCGGAAGCAATAACTGCGCATCATTTTTAAGCTGAATTAAAGGAATTTCGATCAGTTGGAAATCTTTTCCTGCAAGGATTTCTGATGAGTAGAAATGGGCATCGGTATCAATCAAGCCTACCTTAACTTTAGTGTTTTCGGCATTTGCCTTTATTTTGATGACTATTTTTTTCAAATTATTCAATTCCGAAACTCTTCCAGTCATTTTATCAGCGAAAAAGCTTTGAAAACCCATCAGCTGGGCACTTTTGGGCATATTGATAGATAACTTCATACTTAAAACAGATGGATTTTCATCTGAAAGGTATTCTACTTTACCATTTCCCCAATCGGGATTATAAATATTGCTGTTTTTCCCATCTAAAGCTGCATTAAAGATTTCAACTATAGCATTTTTGGCTGCAACATAAGTTTGATAGCTTTCGGTTTCGAGTTTATCCCATGCATTTGGATTTCCATTTACTTGGGCAGGAAAAGTAATGTAATCGCCATTTGCCTTATGGATGATGATCTGGTAGCTCAATAAGCCATTTCTCGTCAATTCAGCAGGAATTGTGGCCGCATATTCGTATTCCCGAGTTTTCTGTAGAGGAATATTTTCCCTTCGGTTTGCGCCATTAAACTGAATAAAAGCAGAATCTTTTACGCCCAGGCCCGTAATTTCTGCATGGAACTGAATGGCTACACCAGCCGAAATTGTTCTTAAAGGCTGATGTTTAACAAAAATATCTCCTTTTGAAGCTTTTGGGGCAACAAATTCACCCAAGGCAATATTCTGATAACTGCTTTGCCCATTTAGATTGGTTTTCTGATTTTTCTTAATCAACAGATAAGTACCTGGAGAAACACTAAATCCATTTTTAACAGCTACTAAACTAACCGTATTACCCTGATTTAATCCCATAACTGTAAAATTGGAACCTAAATCGGGCAGATCAATATCAATTGGCAAGGTAGACCATATGATCCGTGTAACTTCTTTTTCAGGCGACGCTTTTTCAAAAGGATCCCTGATCTGAACCGCATCAGGCATCACTTCCAAACGCCATACCCCAGCAGCAACCTGATCGATAAAGTAAGCTCCCCTGCCATCATATCGAACAACTTTTGAGCTTCCAATCCCCGCAATATGCTTTAGTTTTTTGGCATTAATTATTTTTGAAGTGGTGGAATTAGTATAGTAAAATTCTTCGGCAGTATTCATTTCGCTCAATGAATTTTTATAATCGATTTTGAACGGTCCAAAAATATTGCCGTTGTTCAACGTATCTAAACGGGCTGTTTGATGGAAAACCTTTGAAGCAATTAACATGCTGATTGCTTTTGAAGGCGTGTAGGCGAGGTTTAAATAATGGGTTTGATACTCGGTATTGGCATAAGCGGTTGCCATGGGATCGTAGGCAAATTGTGTAGCCCATTGAAAACCAGCTGCCCTGAAACTTCTGGCCATTGCCGGATACATGATTGGCGCTATTACATCACCTGCATCAAACTCGTACACCGCTTTAGCGCGGTTTTTAAATGCTGGAATGGTATCGAAAGGAATTTTGTACTTCGCCACATTGGGTAGGTAATTGCCTTGCAAAGTATGCCCGGCAACCAAACCTGTTGGGTACCACTGGAAGGTATGCCCTTGGACATTTGCCTTTACAATGGCATCGGCGTACCAGGGCGATTCGCTGATGTTGTAAAAAATAGGTTTAGTCCAGCCGGCACTTTTTATAGCGGCGGTCATACGGTTTACATATTCCGTAGCTCTTTCTTTTGGTCCGCTGTGATGAGGTTCGTTATTGACTTCTGTAGCCAAAATATCGGCATCCTGTTGATAGGTTAAACCGGTGTAAGGATTTTTGTGTCTGAAAAACTGTTTCAGGTAATTTTCCTGGGCTTTAAAAGCTTCTTCGGTTACTACCGATTTATCTTTACCGTATTTATTGGCAAAACTTCCTGTATTTTCATCATTCTCCGGATAACCGTTCCCCCAAAAAGCAATTGGTGTAACTAAAGTTTTAATTTTACGTTTCTTAAGTTCGGCAAGCAGGAAATCGAAAAGACGCAAATGTTCGTTATTGATCAGGTTTCCTTCAGCATCCGATATTTCCTGATCCCAAACATGTACACGGAAGGCATCTAAACCCAAACGCGAGAAGTGATATACATCGTCTTTTATCGCTTGTTCGGCAGTTACGCCCATCCTTACAATGGCCCGATTGCCATACGCAAAGGGTGCAGTATAGTTTGTACCGAAAAAAGCAGCTTCTTTATGGTCTTTCTCCCAACGGATTATACCCGATGCATCTACATAAATACCCTGTTTATTTTGGGCATGGGTAAGCGTTGCCATAAGGGAAAAAGCAAAAAGAAGAGACAGTTTTTTGAGTAGAATCATAAATAAAAATTTTGTTAGTTGGGATTTGCAATCCCGACTTTATTAACTACGGATTTAAAATCCATACCAATTATAGCTTTTTAAATGTCCTCACGCACCAAAACTTGTATGGTTCGTAGAGACACGAGCCATCGCATCATGTCTCATGCCTGTCATCCCCTTTATTGGCTGGAGGTTTAAGGTAGAAACCCATCCATTGCAACAGTTGGTTTGCCCGAATCATCAAAAGCACCCAATTTATAACCGCTCCAGCTATTGTAAGATTGTGGTTCCCAATAGAAAACCCCTAATCCTTTATTATTTGGCAATGATTGATTCTTCGCGATTAAATCTTTAATAAATGCTTTGCAGGCAACTGCTTCTGAAACTGGCATTCCCAATTCGCAAATCATTACTTCCGATCCATAACGCGAAACCATATCCGTCATATTAGCCAAACACTGGGTATTTTTTTCCGACCAATCTGCAACGGTAGGATACATAGACATGCCGATTACATCCCATTTAGCACCATTATTCTTTAAGCCATCAAATATCCACCTAAATAAGCTGTTATCGTAACCATTGGAAATATGAACCACCACTTTTGAGGTCGGATTTACCGCTTTTACACCATTATATCCCGAGAGCACCAAATCTGCAAAGTTTTTCATACTTGTAGATGCTTTTCCATCGTTCCATAACATGCCGTTATTGGTCTCGTTACCTACCTGTACCCATTCAGGCACAATTTTATTGTTTTTTAAAACCGTTAAAACCTCAACAGTATGGTTATAAACTGAAGTTTTCAAAGTAGCAAAATCTTGCGAAGCCCATGCGGCAGGTTTGTTTTGCTGTCCGGGATCAGCCCATGAATCGCTGTAATGAAAATCGATCAGTAAACGCATGTTCATTGCTTTTGCCCTTTTCGCCTTTGCCAAAACATCGGCAGTATTGCAATAACCTGCAGCTGGATTTACCCAAACCCGCAATCGAATGGTATTGATGCCTTTATCTTTTAAAATCTGAAGCAGATCTTGTTGTGTTCCGGCAGCATTGTAAAATTTTTTGCCCGCAGCTTCCATTTCGGTAAGCCAGCTTACATCGGCCCCTAAGGCATAAGTACCTACCGGATCGGGAGCAGGATAAATCTGCGTTTCGCCTTTTATTGTTTTTTTGCAACCTGTATTGATCATGCAGAGCATTATTGTTATAAGGCCCAGCCATTTTATGGTTTTTATTTTTTTAAACATCTCTATATTCTTTAAATAAGTATTGAACTTAATCTTTGCATTATAGTCTATTCTAACTCAGCCGTCATTCGCGCGCAGGTGGGAATCGTAAATACTCCAAATAACCTGCCAGCGCTTTAAGATTCCCAATCGAGTTGGGAATGACGAAACGAGAAATTTATTTAATCGAATAAGTATAATTTCCGTCACCGGCACTTAAATCTAATGTAACGGTGAAAACACCTGTTTTGGTCACCGGGATGTTAATGCCGCCCCAGGTTGGTGCACCTGCATAAATTAAAGCCCCATTGGTATCTATTTTATAACTGATATCGTAACCGCCATTACAGGTAAATACGAAAGTTTTTCCAGCGGTTAAGGGAACATTTGCGGCAACCCATTTACCGGTTGTTGCATTATATATCAATGGCGTCGATGAGGTGCTCCAGGCATTGTCATCACCTGAGATAAAAAATTTAACTGGCGTATAGGTGATGGTTAAAGCATCTACGTCGGCATTCACTTTCATATAAGCTGGTGCTGGAGTAAGGTATAAATTACCGCCGGTTAAGCTCATGGTTGTTGAAGTACCTCCCCAACCATAAACTTTACTTGCATCTTTTGTTGATACCAGTTGAAAAGCATCGCCACCATAGCCATCGGCATTTGGTAAATTCAAATATCCCTCATATTTAAAATTGAATTTAGCCGAGGTTAATACAAAACCATTTGTCCTTGCGGTTGGTGTTTTCCAGGAATTGCCTCCTTTTACCATCAACGCTGGATATTCGATGGTAGCTTTGTATGGATTAACCGTCATGGTAAGGCTGGAGTAAATCGGTTTGATGGTAGAAGCAGCTCCTGTATTTTGCGTTACTTCTGCTTTTAACCTTACTACAATGGTACTTACCGCGCCTGTTGGCAATAACAATTGATTAGCCAAAAGCGAATTAAAATCGGCACCCAAATAAGCTTTTTCAAAAGTACCTGTTGCAAGTTTAACGCTTATTGCATTTGCCCATGCATTTGCTCCAAGGGTATCTGCAGGTACATCAAACTCTAAAGAGTAAGTTGGAATCACACTTACGCCAAAGTTTGCCGCCTTAAAACTGAAGGTAACCACATTGTTGGCATCCATGGCTGAAGTTAACACCACAGCGGCTGTAGAGCTTTTAAAAGCAAGACTACCTGCACTAGGTGGGGTAACTACATTTGTACTTTCCTGTTTTTTACAGCCAAATAACAGACTGATTAAAAGCAATGTATATAGAATATGAATAGATTTTTTCATGATAATTTAGATTAATAACCTGTATTCTGACGAAGATTTGGATTGGCCGAAAGATCGGTTGGTGGCAATGGATAAAGATTGTATTTGCTGTTTACGGCTGTACCACCTTTAACACCACCTTTCCATGCCCATAAATAGGCTGAAGAGGTAAACTTTCCAAAACGGATCAGATCTGTTCTGCGGGTGGCTTCGTACCAAAGTTCACGGCCGCGTTCATCTAAAATAAAATCGGTGGTTAAAGCAGTTGAAGAAATATTTCCGGCTGTACTGCCACTATAAGCACGGGTACGCAATTGGTTAATGTAGGTTAGGGCCTGCGTTAAACTGCCTCCTGATCCGCCACGTAAAACAGCTTCAGCATAAGTTAAATAGATTTCGCCTAAACGGAAAAGAGGAAAATCGATATCCGAAAAATCTTTGGCAACATCCTGATGGGGAGCTGGGCCGCCAGCACGGGTTTTGTTACGGTATTTGGTACTGGAGTAACCATCAGTAGAAGTATACAGATCATTTACCTCCATGTTTTGTCCCGACATATAAAACTGTGCCCTTGTATCTGTTGCACCTGTTTTATCAACAAAAAGATTTACAAATTGCTGGGTAATCCTTAATCCGCCCCAGTTACCATTTGATCCTGATACATCAGCAGGAACACCCGCAGGCCCATGCATCAGGTAAGTGGTACCACCATAATTCTGGGTACTTGTACCATCGTAATTAATGGTGAAAATATTCTCATCCGTATTTAAATGGTTATCCGCAATGGTTAACTCGCGGTAATTGCCATGAAGTGTATAACCCGCAGCGATAATTTTGTTGCAATAAGTAATGGCATCAGTATAACGGGCGGTACCTGTATATACTTCTGCATTTAAATATATTCTAGATAATAATGCCCAGGATGCCGCCCTATCAGCACGACCATATTCATTTCCTTTAGGTGCAGCTAAATCATTTTCGATGGCTTTAAGCTCTGATTCTACATAAGCAAATAAATCTTTACGGCTAATCTGTTTTGGTAAGTCCTTGCCTCCTATTTCGGTAGTTTCGGTAACCAACGGCGGATTTCCATAAATATCCATCAATACAGCGTACTGATAAGCCCTTATAAAACGGGCCTCTGCCCTAAACCTGCGCACCTGATCGGCATCAGCGCCTACTATTCCTCTCTTGCTTAAATTATCATCAGAAGATTGGTTGATGAAATCGTTACAGAGCGTAATTTGAAAAAATGAACGATAATATAAACCGTTGATGATCGAATTGATGGATGACCAGGTCATTTCATGCAATCCCTGGATTCCGGCATCGTTCTGCCACGACCAAACGGCTTCATCTGTAGTTAATTCCTGCAAATTCCAGTATAAACGAAGAAAATCAGAATTACCTTCATCTTTGATAATTTCTACCGGAATATCAGGCTGACCAACAGAAGCATTCCCGGTAAGGGCAAAAGCACCATAAACCTTGGCCAATGATTGTTTATAACCCGCTGCAGAGGTATAAACCTTATCAGCAGTAAGATCATTTGTGGGAACCAAATCTAATTTGTTGCATGATGTGGTAAAAATTACCGCAGTGCAAGCCAGCATAAATAGTTGTAAAACACGTGGTTTCATATATTTTTTATTAATACAGTTCATCATCTTAAAAATTAACATTTAGGCCTAAAGAGAAAATTCGCGGACGTGGATAAATGTTGTTATCTACTCCAGATGCGACCTCGGGGTCTAAACCTTTGTATTTAGTAATTACAAACACATTTTGCACGCTGGCCGTTAAAGCTAAGTTTGCTTTGGTTTTTAAAATCTGACCAAAAGCATAACCCAGGTTAACATTGTCCATTCTCAAGAATGATGCATTTTGAACATAATAATCGCTCAATAACTGCTGTGTTTTAAAATTGGTGGTGAGGTAATTTGGTGAAGCATTTAAAATAATGGCCGTACCTAAAATCTGGTTTAAATTACCGCTCTGGCTATAATTATTGTTGTAAACATAGTTTCCTAAATTCGCCCTCAAAGTGAAAGATAGGTTCCATTTTTTGTAGCTTAAGTTGTTGCTAAAACCTAAAAATACTTTAGGATCGGCCTGTTTCCCTTTTTTGAAATCGTTTTGGTTAATTACCCCATCGCCATTCTGATCTACATAAACGCCTTCAATCGGGTTTCCGTTCTGATCGTAAGTCTGTTCGAACAGATTGAAAGTATTTTTCGGTCCGCCAACTGCATTGATAAAGGCATTTTGTCCCCCAACGCCACCTGCAATCGTTCCGCTTGGGAAACCTGCATAATTCGGATCGTTAGGTACCACCGTTAAATTGGTAATGGTGTTTTTGTTATAAGTAGCATTAAAACTAAAATCCCAGTTGAAATCTTTTTCTTTTACCGGATTAAAACCAAGGGTAAGCTCAACACCTTTGTTTTCCATATCGCCAACGTTTACAATGGCCGTGGCCGCAAAGTTTGTTCCGGCAGGTTGTGGTATCAGGTTTAATAAATCACTGGTTTTCTTTTGGTAAAAATCTAAGCTACCTGTAATGCGGTTATCGAATAAGCCAAAATCTAAACCAATATTGGTTGTTGCTGTTTCTTCCCACTTAATGTTGGCAATGTAGGCGCTTGGACGGTACATTTGGTAAAAAGTATTTCCAAACTGGTAGGATGCATTTAAAGCACTTAAACCATAGGTAGACATGTACCCGTAATTGCCAATCCCATCCTGTTGCCCTGTAATACCATAACTTGCTCTTAGTTTTAAGGCAGATATGGTTTTATTATCTTTCAAAAAGGCTTCATTTTTAACTGTCCAGGCCAGTGCCACAGACGGAAACACCCCATATTTGTAGGCGGGCCCAAAACGTGACGAACCATCGCGGCGTACCGTTGCCGTTAAAAGAAAACGTTCATCATAATTATAATTCAATCTTCCGAAATAAGAGATCAAACGATACTGAGGTTTGTTAAAAGCAAAAGCCGGATCAGAATTGGCCACCTTATTGCCATTTGCATCAAAACTTGGATAATAATATTGTGTGGTTAAATAATCATTATAAGAATAACCTGCTGTTGCATCTATCCTACTTTTAATCGATTTAAACTCTTTAATATAGTTCAGGTAAAAATCCAGCACGGTATTTCTCCTGTTCTGTTTGTATTGGTTGTTTACGCCGTTACCAACGCCATTTACGTTACCGACAAATGCCTCTGCTGCATTTGGATCAACGAAAACAGTACCTTTACCCGATGCTACATCATAAGCCGCATTTAAATTGGCGTGTAATTCTGGCAAAAAGTGAAAACTATAATCCAGTTGAACGTTGCCGATACTGCGCATTGGTTTAGCACGGTCTTCTCTTTGCTCCAACAAACCAACCGGATTACGGCCAACCAGATTAACTAATCCTGTTGGTGTAGTAGAATCTAACCATTCCCAATAGCCATTATAGTCTGATCTATTGGCATAAGTAGCTTGTGTAGGGTCGAAACTCACTGCACCACCAATAGCGGCCGTATTGGCAAAACGTGTTTTCTGCATGCTACCCTTTAGGTTGATATCCAGTTTGAGGTGATTATCAAAAAACCTTGGATTGAAAACGAGGGCAGCTGAAGTTTTCTGCAATTGATCAGTTCTTAATACACCGGTTTGGTTTTGGTAACCGATGGATAAACGGTAAGGGAGTTTTTTCACTCCTCCGCTAATGCTGATGTTATTATCGGTAGAAAAACCATCCTGATAAATCAGATCCTGCCAATTGGTATTAAACGTACCCAATTGTGCTTTTTGCGCCGAAGTACCTTTTGCATTTACAATCGAACGGATCTCATCAGCACTTAACACATCCAGTTGTCTGGTTAGTTTAGACACCGAGTTTACAGAATTGAAAGTCACCTTGAAGGCATCGCCCAAACCCTTCTTCGTGGTAATGATGATTACCCCATTGGATGCCCTTGCACCATAAATGGCTGCTGCTGAAGCATCTTTTAAAACCGTGAAGGTTTCAATGTCATTTGGATTGATGAAACTTAATGGATTTGAAGCACCCGAAACACCCCCGCTTTCCAAAGGTACTCCGTCGATCACAAATAATGGATCGTTACTGGCATTTAGTGATGAACCACCACGGATACGAATGGTGCTCCCACTTCCCGGCTGACCGCTGTTTGAAGTAATGGAAACACCCGATACTTTCCCTGATAACATTTGCTCCGGGGTGCTGATACTTCCTTTTTGAAAATCCTTTACACCAACAACAGCTACAGAGCCGGTAAGATCCTGTTTTCGCGTAGTTCCGTAACCTACCACCACTACATCATTTAAAATAGAAGCATCTTCTATTAAGGTGATGTTTAAAGTGGTGCTTTTGGAAACAGGAACTTCCTGAACTTTATAACCCACAGAGGTAAATTCGAGGATGCCGGCTTTCGCTGGTATTTTGATACTAAAGTTTCCGTTAGCATCGGTAGAGGTGGCAATCGCGGTTCCCTTTAAACGAACGCTTACACCAGGCATGCCTAAATTGTCGGGCGCTGTTTTAACAACCCCAGTAATGGTGGCCTGCTGTGCAAAAAGATATCCATGGGTAAAAATCAATAGTAAAAGCATTAACATTCGCTTGTTACTCTTGAAGAAAGATGTAAAAATGTGCATAGAATATTATGGTTAGAATTAACGACACAAATGAAGGCTTTATGGCTTTATCCGCTTTGTGCTATTGTTCATTTCTTTTGTGCTAATCGACATATTATTAGTTTGATTAGCGCATTAAGCATTTTTAATAGGATCGTTCTAAACACTTTGCGTCTTCCTGCGCAGGTGCCCCCCTAATGCAACCTGCAAATCAGCGAGAGCATTAAGATTCCCAATCAAGTTGGGAATGACGATACGCGGTTAACCCATCACCCATAAAAAAGGTTCACAAAAATCAATTATCTTTATCGCCTTAGAACCATCCCACCAAACAATCAAATGAACGCGTTAACGAGAACCATTCTCCTTCCCCTCCTTGTTTTTTTAACAGGAAATATCAGCGCGCAAAATTTAAAGTTTAAACACGTAAGTGTAGAAGACGGACTATCTAACAGTACTATCGAATGTATTTTTCAAGATCATCGGGGTTTTATCTGGTTTGGTACACGTGATGGTTTGAACAAATACGACGGCAATCAGATCATCGTTTTCAAACACAGCAAAAACGAAAATAGCATCAGCGATAATTTCATCAGGTGCATCTTTGAGGATAAAAATCGTACCCTTTGGATCGGTACATCAGATGGGCTGAACAGTTTTAATGCCGAGAAAAACAGTTTCTCCACTTATCGGTCCAAAGACAAAAAAAGCCAGACCAATAATATCATTACCTCGGTTAAAGAAAACGCAAAGGGAATTTGGATCGGCACTTACGGTGGCGGACTAAACTTGCTTGATCAAAAATCAAATACTTTCGGCCGGTTTCAATACCAGTCGGATCAGAAAGAAACCGACCGAAAGTATTATATCAATGATATATACTGTGATGCTAATGGAGATATCTGGATGGCAACTGATGCAGGCATCCATGTCTTAAACTTCCAATCAGGTAGTGCTAAAGCCATTAAAACATTAGAAAATGAATCGTTTAGGGTCATTAAAAAAGATCCGGATGGCTCCTTTTGGTTCGGGACGGAAGAAAACGGTTTAATCCATTACGACCTTGTCAAAAATGCCATTAAAACCTATCAGCACCAGGAAAAAAACAATAATAGCATTGGTAGTAACCTGGTGAGGGCCGTTGTTTTTGATAAGCAAAAAAACATGTGGACTGGTGGCATTAATGGAGGTTTAAACCTTTTCAACCGCAAAACAGAAACATTTACACATTACCAAAACGAACCAGGCAATACCCTTAGTTTATCACAACGCACCGTTTCGGCACTTTTTGTCGATAAACAAGGAAATTTATGGATCGGTACTCACCGTGGAGGAATAAATCTGTATAGTCCGCAGGCAGAAAAATTTAAACTGGTACGCCAGGAACCCAATAAAAACAGTTTAAGTTATAATGATGTAAGGGCATTTCATGAGGATAAAGCCGGCAACATCTACATCGGAACAGATGGTGGCGGACTCGATATCTACAACAAAACGAATAAAACCTTTATCCATCACCATTACAATCCTTTCAACGCCAATAGCATTGGAGCTGATGCCATTCTCGATATCACCGAAACCAAAAACGGTATGCTATTGGTTGGTACCTGGGCAGGTGGTCTAAACCAGATGCACAATAATGGTTCTTTCACCCGTTATAAACATAGTGCTAACCCTAATTCTATTTCATCTGATTATGTACAAAAATCTTTCGAAGACAGTAATGGAAACATTTGGATAGGCACTTATTATGGCGGCTTGAACCTTTTTGATATGCAGACCAAACAATTTAAACGCATTACTGAAGGGAAAAACGGCAGTAAATTAAGCGGAAACAACGTTGTTGCCATTAATGAAGATCAATACAAAAACCTTTGGATCGGTACCGATGACGGTGGTTTAAACTGTTATAACCTCAACACCCAGGTGTTTACACATTATTTTATGGGCGATGGAAAAAGACCCGATCTGAGGGTAATTTTTCTTGATAGCAAAGGCAATTTATGGGTCGGACAGGCCGGACTTTACCGTTTTAACCGTGTAAAAAACACCTTTGAGCTTTATACGACCAAAGCAGGCCTATCAACTGAATTTATAAAAGGAATTACGGAGGATGACAAAGGTAATTTTTGGATCTCTACGGCACATGGCCTGACCAGGTTTAATCCGCAGCACCAAAATTTTAAAAAATACAATACAGGCGATGGTTTGCAGGGACTTGAATTTGAAACCAACGCTTATTTAAAAACACGCAATGGTGAAATGTTTTTTGGTGGGATAAATGGTTTCAATTCATTCTTTCCTGACGATATCCAGACCAACAAGTTTATCCCACCGGTTTACCTGACAGAGTTCCAGATTTTTAATCAGAAAATCCTTCCCAGCACCGAAGGATCTGCTTTAGAAAACGACATCAGTTACACCAAAGAAATCAATCTGGATTACGATCAGGCGTCGATATCGTTCCGTTTTGCCAGTTTAAATTATGTGGCCAACGAAAATAACAACTACGCATATCGGTTAGAAGGTGAAGATAAAGACTGGATTTTTGCGGGCCATGCGAAACAGGCATCTTATACCAATCTGGATCCGGGAACTTATACTTTTAAGGTAAGGGCTTCAAACAATGATAATGTTTGGAATACCAACGGAACAACTTTAAAAATTATCATCTCTCCTCCTTTCTGGGCAACCTGGTGGTTCAGGCTAATTGTCATGGCCACAGCCCTGTATTTAATATATTTAGCACTGAATTTTAAACGCAGATTAGAGATCAGAAAAATCGAAGAAGAAAAAAGGGAAGAAATGCACCAGACACAGCTTCAGTTTTTCACCAATATTTCGCATGAGTTCCGCACACCGCTATCCTTAATATTAGGGCCGATTGAGCGCCTGCTTAAAGAAGATACGCAGGAAAGTTTCCAGAGTTATTACAATACCATCCACCGCAATGCAAACCGATTATTGAGGCTCATTAACGAATTGATGGATTTTAGAAAAACAGCTTCAGGTGCTTTAAAACTTAATGTAGTAAATGGAAATCTAAATCTTTTCATTGATGAAGTAGCTGAAGAATTTTCGGAAATGGCGGCCGAAAAGTCAATCAGTTTTACAGTAGAAAAAGAAAATCTCCCAGCCGATATCTGGTTTGACAGGCAGGTGATCGAAAAAATCATCCTCAACCTGATCAATAACTCCATCAAATATACCAAAACCGGTGGAACACTTAAACTACAGGTATTTACCGATCTGAGCAATCGCAAACCAGCTTTCGAAAACAAATTGGTAATTAAAAGTGATTATGAAGCCAATTCCTACATCTATTTCCGCGTAATTGATAGCGGTATAGGGATTTCGAAAGATTCTATTCAGCATTTATTTGAACGTTATTACCGGATTACCGAAACGCATTTGGGCTCCGGCGTAGGTTTGGCTTTTGTAAAAAGTTTAACCTTGCTGCATAAAGGTTTAATCCAGGTATCGAGCGAACGGAACGAGGGAACTGAGATTATCATAGGTATACCAGGCAGCAAAACAGATTATACAATAAATGAACAATATAGTCAAAACAGCGAATCTGGTGGCACCCGTTTAGAAAGCATCAGCTATCGATCAGAAACTGAAGTATTACCACCAACAACCGAACAACTACCAACAAACGCCAGCACCAACATTCTTATTGTAGATGATAATGACGAGTTGAGGGCATTTTTAAAGGACACTTTAAGTCCGGTTTATACCATTACCGAAGCTTCGGATGGCCATGCAGGACTTGAGCAGGCACGAAAAGATCTGCCCGACTTAATTATAAGTGATATAATGATGCCTGGCATGAATGGAACCGAATTCTGTAAGCACATAAAAGAAGATATAGAAACCAGCCATATTCCATTTTTAATGCTAACAGCCAAAAATAGCATTGAGGCCGAAATTGAAGGCGCTGAATCGGGTGCAGATCTTTATTTTACCAAACCAATCAATATCAATCTGCTACAGCTCACCATTAAAAATATTTTTGAGCAGAGGCAGAAACTGAAAGATCATTATCTAAAAAATAAGGATACCGAACCCAAAGCACTAGCCCATTCTGAAAAGGACAAGGCCTTTTTAATAAAATTGCTATCGATTATTGATGCCGAAATGATCAACCCTGAAATGGATATCGATTATTTATGTAAGGAAATCGGTATGAGCAGGACCAAGCTTTACCAGAAAATAAAATCGATCACGGGACAATCTATCGGCGAATTTGTACGCTCGGCGAGGCTTAGAAAGGCAATCGAAATCATGAAAACGGAAGATGTACTAATGACAGAAGTGATGTACCGAATTGGCATACAAACACAATCTTATTTTACAAAGGCTTTTAAAAAAGAATTCGGTGTAACGCCAACTGGTTATATGCAGAATTTAAAATCTTGAAATAGCTTATTATGTAAATATTAGGCTGCGAAAGATCGTTATTCCCAACTCGATTGAGAACCACGGAGTGCTCATGAATGCCGATAAAAAAAGAAAAACTTATGAATAATCGTAATGCAAGCGCTTTAAGATTTCCACATGCGTGGGAATGACAACCGCAATAAACCGAAATCTTGTAGGAAAAAGTAAAAAAGCCCTTCAATCCTGAGAGGGCTTTTTCATAGTCGTCTATCCCTATAAGTAGGAATTTCAAAACTAATTAATGCGATTTATACTTTTAGGGGTTGAATAAACTGAACAGATTTTTTTTTAAGCTTAATTCATCTTTATTTTTTAGGCTTTATAAAAAAACGACCTTAACAAATATTACTCCACTCCTCTTGCATTAGTTGAAATAGCGTACAGCGATTTTGAAGCCGTAATAAAAAGCATATTTCTCTCTTTTCCACCGAAACATATATTACCACACCAATTTTCAGGTACATCAATATGTCCTATTTTTTCGCCATTGGGCTTGTAGATATTCACCCCTTTTCCGGTTACATAAATATTTCCCTTACTATCTAAAGTCATTCCATCAGAGTGCTGGTTAAGGATTAACTGCTTATCCGATAATTTAGCATCTGCGCCAATGGCATAACGGTAGGTCTTATTTTCATCCATATCGGCAATGTACAGGAATTTTCCATCTGGAGTACCAACAATACCATTAGGCTTAATCACATCATCTGCGACAACAATTGCTTCTTTTTTTCCTTTCGGCAGATAATACACCTTTTGGCCCTGAATTTCGGGCGATTTCCTTGCCCAGTAATCGCGTTGATAATATGGATCGGTAAAGTAGATACCCCCACTATTATCTATCCAGATGTCGTTTGGTCCGTTTACCTTTTTTCCATCATAATCGCTGAAGAGTACTTTTATCTTTTTGTTTTTATCAATAGACCAGATCTGGTTATTTTCGTCGGCGCAAACAATCAGATTTCCTTTTTTATCAAAGTAAGTCCCGTTTGCCCTTCCTGATTTATCCATATACAGGCTCAATTTACCGTCAATACTATATTTCCAGATTTTATCATTTGGCTGATCAGTAAAAAAAACATTCCCTTGTTTATCAACTGAAGCACCCTCGGTAAACTTAAACTGTGCAGAAATCAATTTTAAACTATCCTGAACAAAAAGGTTTTGTTCTGCACTTTGTGCAAAAGAAGCTAAGCTTATGGCCGAAAAGGCCAAAGAGAAAAAATATTTTTTCATTTTGTATTATTATTTGATCTGACCTCGCAGGTTTTGAAACCTGCGAGGTCTATGTTCGTAAATATATCAACTTACCCGCCTGCCTTTCAATAACATGTTTAATGCATCATTCAGCGTTCCCGCTTTTTGCACTTCGCCTTCATTTACAAAATAAATTTCATCGGCGTTTTCGATGGTGTTTAAACGGTGTGCAATAATGACAAGCGTGGTTTCTTTCGATAGTTTATTTAAAATGCTTCCTAAAAGCTGTTCAGTTATGGTATCTATATTTGCAGTAGCTTCATCAAGAATCAATAATTCAGGATTTCTAAGCACCGCACGCATAAAAGCAATCAGCTGTTTCTGGCCCAAACTTATACTGTCTGATCCTGAAGTAATCTGCGTATTTAGTCCTTCATCAAATATGGCTAAAAGTGCATTCAGGTTGGCTTCTTCAATTATTTTCTCCAGCTTTTCATCACTCACGTCTTTATATTGACTATTACCGTATAAAATATTCTCTTTTACGGTTCCGGTAAATAAAAATGGCTCCTGCAATATAAAACCAATTTTTTGTGTCCGTTCTTCTGCAGAAAATGACCTGATATCCTTACCATTTAATAAAACGGTACCTTTTGTAGCATCGTATAAACGGGAAATTAATGAAGCAGTTGTGGTTTTTCCACCTCCAGTGGGTCCAATTAAAGCATAAGTTTTACCCTTTTCAAACTTTAAATTGATGTTATGCAAGATTTCTTTACTGTCATCATAAGAAAAGTGCACGTTTTTAAATTCCAGCAGCGTACCTGAAGTAACCGTTTCATTTAATGTTATTTGTTTTAAATTGCTTTCCAAGGATAAAATTTGCGAAACTCTATCCCAGCTGGCCATAGCTACCTGAAAACTGGTCCAGAGGGCGGCCAACTGCCTTAGCGGATTATAAAAATTGGTGGTATAAGAAATATAACTCACCAATAAACCCAAGGTAAAATTGCCCTTAGCAATTAAATAAATACCAAATAGTAAGGTAATTAATTGCGCTATGCTGGATAATAGCCCGTAAACAGGCACAAAAATATTGTTGGCTAAACCCGCACCGATAGCTGTTTTATAATTTTTGGTATTGGCTTCGTTAAAACGTTTCCTAAAATAATCCCTGCGGTTAAAGGCGATAATTACTTTAAAGTTGTTTAGACTTTCCTGTATTTCAGCGCTCATTCCGCCGACGCTTTTTAAATTTTTAGCATTTTTTCCTTTTACCCAAGGCGATAAAGCCACAGTAAAAAGTACAATAACCACAGCAGGTGCAAGCGTAGCAGTACCCAATTCGAGGTTAATGGAAAGCAGAAAAATACCAGCACCGATCATGGTTACAATACTGCCGATAAACTGCATTAAAGATTGTGAAAAAAACTGGTTCAGTTTGTCTGTATCGTTATTCACTCTCGAAATCAGGTCTCCCGCTTTGTTCTGGTTAAAAAAAGAAACGGGTAATTCCTGTAATTTATTAAAAATGGCATTGCGTAGGGTATATAACATTCGCTGGCCTACCCCGCCCATTAACCTCGTTTGGGTATAACCTGTAACCATTGCGATCATGTACATCACCAATAGTATACCGCCAAAAATAAGTACACCATGAAATTGTTTGGTACGGATATAGGTATCAACCGTATGGCCAACCAGTAACGGACCCAAGAGCAATAACCCTGAGTTCACCAAAATGGCGATCAATGCCAGCCAAAGGTTTTTATGCTCGGCAGAAATCAGTTTTAGCAAGCTTTTCAGCGCTTTATAAGTAGATTGCTTTTCCTGCCCGGTGCTAAGCTGATTAAGATTGTAGTTCATAATTACTGGTGCTCTGTTGTGAATTGTAAATCTGAACATATTCAGGACTGCTTTTTAACAATTCCTGATGGGTTCCTTCTGCAATGATTTCGCCTTGCATCAGCAAGATTACTTTATCATAATGTTCAACAGAAGCTATTTTTTGGGTGATGGAAAGCAAAGTTAAACCTGGATAATTTTGCTGGATATTTTCCAGGATCCTTTTCTCTGTATTGGTATCAACACGAGCTGTAAAATCATCCAGTAATAAGACCTTAGGATTCACCGCTAAAGCCCGGGACAGCATAATCCTTTGTTTTTGTCCGCCAGAAAGGCTATTTCCGCGTTCTGAAACAATCGTGTTCAGTTGATCGGGCAAGGCATCTATAAAATCTTTCAACTCGGCTGTGGCAATTGCTTTAGCCAGCGATTCATCTGTAACCGTATCGCTAAAGGCAATGTTTTCCCTGATGCTCATGTTAAACATAATGCTATCCTGGAATACAAAACCAACCTGTTTATGAAAATCTTCTTGCTTATACTGTTTAATGTGTTCACCATCAAACAATACAGATCCAGTATCAGCATCAATCAAACCTGTTAAAATATAAAGCAGTTGAGTTTTACCAGCAGCTGTAGGACCAATAATGGCCGTTTTCGAGCCTGCTTTGGCAGAAAAAGAAATTGATTTTAAAACTGGTTTTTGGCCAAAGCTTAAGCTAATATCTTTCACCTCTACATCACCTTTTAAGGAAATGCTTAATGTTCCAGTATGGTTAATTTCCGTAGCATTGAGTACACTTTCTATCCTTTGGTAAGATGCTGTAGCCTGTGCAATAACATTACTCATAAAACCGATTACCAAAATAGGAAATACGATTAGTGTGAGGTAACTGCTAAAAGCGGTAAACTCTCCCAAAGTCATCGAATTGTTAATTACAAAATGACCACCCAGTACCAAAATACACAAACTGGACAAATTTGCCGTAAAAACGATAATTGGAATCAAAGCTGCAAACATCCTGAGGATAGATATCCCCAAATCTCTGGCTTTGGCATTTGCATCTAAAAACTTATTGTACTCAAGCATCTGCGAATTGATTATACGGATCAAAGCTGACCCCATAATACTTTCGCTAATTACCTTATTGAGCCAATCGATTACTTCCCTGCTCTTTTTAAAAAGCACCTTAACTTTGCTCAACACATAGAAAAATGCACCGCCAATAATCGGCACTATGGCGATTACACAGAGTGCCAGTTTCCAATTGATCATAAGCAACAGAATACTTGCCCCAACAATTAAAAAAATAGACGAACAAATAGAAACGATAGCCTGCGAAACAAACATTTTGATCGAATCAGCATCAGCCGTAAGGTTGGTTAGCAGTTTTGAAGGATTAGCCTGAATAATGTAGGCATGGCTTTGCCTCGAAATCTGATCAGATAACCTTTCTCTTAAATCTTTGGCCACCCGTTCAGAAGCATAGGTTTGCACAATGCTTTGTAAATAAGTAAAGATAAAAACCAACACAATGGCCAGCGAAAACTGAAGCAGGATGGATTGAAGGTTAAAGGTTTTGTTGTTGTAAGAATCTATACCACTGGCAATAATCTTCGGTAAGAGTAAGTTGATACCGTTACTAAGCAACGCAAACAGGATCAGCATAAAAATTAAGCCCCTGTAGTTTCCAAGTAAATTGAAAATACTCGGCTTTTTGGCTTCTTTGGTTTTTTTCATATCAATGAAGATACCTTAAATTGTAGGTCCAAATTTAGCCGAATTAATTGATATCGTTTGTAAGAAAGATATTAAAGAAGAAAGATATTTATGAATGAGCGAAATAACTGTATAACAATCATATACCATTCAGTCATTCGCTCACTCAACAATTAACCGATTTAACAGTTAAAAAAATTAACCACTTACTTACTTTCCTTCAAAACCATATCAATGGTAATGGCAGTCGCCACAATTGCGACTTTTTGATTGCTTTCTGCATAACTGGGATCGATAGAAACATTGTATTTATCGGCTGTGGTAAAAACCTCTTTCAAAGCGCCAGCCCATTTTTTGTTTATTTTACCCATTTCGGCACCCGCATTATTGGTGATGGTAAAATTCCACGCCTTCCAATCGCCAGATATTTTTGCAATCTCCTCTCCTGAAGTTGGGCTAGAAATGGTAAAAGTTGGTTTAAAAAATTTAAATTTTTGTTTAATAATACCCACTTCAACACCAAGCGGATCGGTAACAATAATTTTCGACATCCAGAATGTCCAGCCTCTTGTAATGGTAGCCTGCAACTGGTCGTTGGTGTCGGTAATTTCTAATTTAAAAGGCATCATACGCTTATCAACTAATAAGGTTAGCACCTTGTGCCAGCCAGAAATACGCTGTTTAATAATCCCGATCTGCGTGCCCTGATCATTGTAAACTTTGTACTCGTTCGCAAACTTTAAAAAGTTTACTTTCTCATCAATAAAATACTCGTCGCTTAAAAAAAATGGAGGAATCTGTTTCTTCATAATTAAGATATATTGTTAGATAAGCCGCTAAAATATATATTTTTTTCATTCCTATTTGAAGTAGCCGCATTCTGCCACTTGTTGCCATACTGAAGGATGATTTATTGTAAAAAAATCAATATGAATGACAGCAATTAATCTATTCGTAAAAATCTCCCTGGAGTTACCGTCATTTTGAGCGGAGTACAACGCAGTCCAGAACCACGATTGCTCAGCTAAGCTAAATCTATCTAAATAGATCTCTCCATTTCGCTACGCTACAGTCGAGACGAACTTTCTAATTGGAGTATGTCTATTGTAGCCCGTCAATTGTAGCGGAGTCGAAGGGCTTATAAAAAATGATTTACTAAAATTACACGAACAGATTTAAACCGATTTGCCATTAAACATTGTTACCTTTGCAGCAAAAGCCATTGAAGAAAATGGTTAAACCCCGATAAAATGATTGAAATAGGAAAATACAACGAGTTAAGGATTTTAAGCAAAACAGAAGCTGGATTAAACTTAACTGACGGCGATAAACTAGTAGTGCTACCTTACCAGTACGTTCCGAATGGTGTAGAAATTGGCGATAACATTAATGTATTTGTATTTGTACAGAAAGATGGCCGCTTAACCGGAACCACCCAGAAAGCTTATGCTGAAGTGGGCGATTTCGCTTTTTTGAAAGTGGTTTCTGATGGTGATGATGGCGTTTTTATGGACCTCGGTATTGATAAAGATGTATATGTGCCAGATCGCGAGCAAAAAAGGCCAATGCAAAAAGGCTATAAATATGTTGTTTACCTATATTTAGATGAAAGTAACGATCGCCTTTTGGCTTCGTCTAAATTGTACGATTTTGTTGAAGAAGATGGCTTCGATTTTGAAGAAGGTGATGAAGTAAGCTTGCTAATCACAGAAGAAACAGACCTTGGTTACAATGCCATTATCAATAATACCTACATTGGTTTACTGTATAATAATGAGGTTTTCGACAATGTTCAACCTGGCGAAATACGCAAGGGCTGGATCAAGAAAATCCGCGTAGAAGGCAAAATTGATTTAACCCTGCAACCTAGCGGTTATGGCCATATCCTCGATTCGAAAGAGATGATATTAAAAGAACTCAAAAAAAGTGGCGGAGTGATTGAACTGGGTGATAAAAGTTCTCCTGAAGATATTTACCACCGCTTTCAGATCAGTAAAAGTGCCTTCAAAAAAACGATTGGCTCATTGTACAAAGAACGTTTAATTGTACTTTCTGACGATTCGATCAGATTGCTAACCGACGAAGACGCTGAATAATTATAAATTTATCGGTTACTATAGCATCTGCTGAGAGCGGAACATTTATTTTAACAGCTAGTGTCACAACGACCGAAAGAACAATATTTATCATGGTTAGTGCGATAACAAACAGCTCAGAAAATTCTCGGTGTTTTCCGTGTCTCCGTGGCAAATATATTTTTCCAGATGGACCGCCAGACCAGTTCTTTCCATCAATTGCTATTGCACCGGCCTAAACAAGAAAACTTATACTGGTCGGTACGACACCAACCAGTAGAGATAGATCTAATTCAGGTTAAATTTATCATTGGTAATTTTAACCATATTCGAAGCTGAAACGATATTCACGATCATAATTCCGATCACAATAGCCAGAATGACTTGCAATGTAGAGTAAACTTTCGTTCCCGAAATAAAAATCCTTGTACCTTTAATCAGCTCATTCCCTACTTTAGATTGTATTTTAATCAGTGCCGAGAGCTTGGCCAAGGTTTGATTAACTGCGTTTTTTCCTGTCGATTCGTAAATTGTTCTACCTTCTTCAGCACCTGCTCCATTTAACATTTTGGTTTCTAAATGCTGCTGCACAAGTAATGCCATTTTAAGCTCATTTAAATAGCTTTTCTCCTGCTTTACCAAAAAAGTACGTTCGTATTTACTGATCACCGAATCTATTTTTCGGTTATGTTTATTCATTTTTACAAGCAAAGTTGAACCCTGCAAAGCATCGTTTCCGAGTAATATCTCGTGAAGGATGGCATTTTTATAGTATAGATTTTCAGCAATGAAATATAAGTCTGTAGCCGGAACAAGTCTGTCGTTATACATCGAGATAAACGAATCATTGATTTTCTCTACGCTTTTATCCTCTAAAAAACGGATCATCAAAGTGCAGCACATGATACAGAAAAGCAAAAAAGCAGTTTTCAACTTGTTTTTAAGGGTAAAGGCAAATTTCATATTATAGTTAGTTAGTATCTTCGTCTAAAAATAATCCTCCTGTGCCGTCTTCGCAAAAAGCTGTGGCGCAAAATTGACTAAATATAGCTCTTTTTTTGCCCGGGTCACAGCCGTATATAACCAACGCAGAAAATCAAGATCAATCATTTCTTCCGTAAGATAACCCTGATCTGCAAAAACAGCATCCCACTGGCCACCCTGGGCTTTATGACAGGTTACCGCATAAGCAAACTTAATTTGTAGGGCATTATAAAAAGGATCGGTTTTGATGGCCAGCATCCGTTGCCGTTTATTGGCAATATGCTCATAATCTTCATTAAGCCCGTCAAAAAGCTTCTTATTCTGTTCGTAAGGAAGATTTGCACTTTCTAAATTTAAAGTATCGAGCATTACTTTACAGCTAATCTGTCCTGCAGCGGGGAAATCCATAAACTCTAATGTGGCATCGGCAAAACGGAATCCATAACGTTCTTCTTCTCCCCTCACACGAATTACTTTCGCCATATCGCCATTAGCAATAAAAGCAGTATCCTCGTTCTCAGGCAGCCAGAAATAATTATTCCGTACCACCATAATCTGATCACCTCCTGTTAATTCTTCTTCGCGGTACAGCAACCTTGCTCTAATCTGCTGGTTATACACATTGGCCGATTTATTGGAACGGCAAACCACCAGGGTATTTTCCATACCGAATTTTCGGTAAGCATACTCCAAGCCTTCTACTAAACGTGCACCGGCCATGTTATAAATATCAGTATAATTTTTAGTCAGAAATTTAGGTAACGGGTTTTCAGGATTTTTGGCAATCTGGTTCCTCAACATCGTGGCATTGGCTAAAATACCCGATTTTTTCCCTTGCCGCACCACTTCTTTCAATTCAACCGACGAGACAGTTAAAGCAAATTTATCTTTAAGATACTGTTCATTCAATGCCGGGCTATCTAAACTCCCCACAGGAGGCAATTGTGCAGTATCTCCCACAAAAAGTAGGAAACAGTTTCTAGTATTGTACACAAACTCGAGCAGGTCCCGTAAGATCGAAGAGCCTGTTTCATTAAATTCATCAGCAATCATCGAAGCCTCATCAATGATAAAAAGTGTATTCTCGGAGAGATTTGGTGCCAGCTGAAACTGCATTTCTGGCGATGCGGCAGAACGTTTCCTGTAAATACGTTTATGTATGGTTAAAGCTTTACGAAATGAGTATTGGCTCATCACCTTTGCGGCCCTTCCTGTTGGCGCAAGCAATTCACTACGTAGGTTAAATTGCCTCAAAACTTTTACCAAGGCTGCTACAGAGGTAGTTTTACCCGTACCTGCATAACCTTTCAGCACAAAACAGCGGTACTCATCCTCCTGTTGCAAAAACACCGACATCCGCTCGCAAAAAAGCAATTGCTCTTTGGTTGGTGTATGTTCGTATGCTGAGGCAATAAGCTGGCTTTTATCCTGAATCATTTAAGGCTAATTTCTGAATGGCTAATTGGTAACTGAAAACTGTCAACTGAAAATGGGCTAACTGTTTACCGCTACCGTTCTTAAAAACAATCTTTTTTGTTTTGAAAAGCAGTTGCAATGCTAATCGGTTCCGATAGTCCGTCTTTCCGCTATATCCATGATGAAAAAATCGGGGGATGTCGCTGCAATACGGTTGAGGTGTCAAAGATAATGCTCTTTACTAAGTACTCCTTACCTCAACAATAAAACAATGTAACAATTAAGCAATTTAATTACAGAAGTAGTGTTTCAATACGATGTGCCATTACCATATTTTGTTTTTTACTGTAGCTGAAAATGGTAAAATGGCCATCCTGAGAGGCTACCAAACCAATGGATTGAGGCTGATCGTTAACAAACTGCGCAACAGAAAAATGCCTAGTGCCACCCAGCTGTCCGGGATAAAGAATTTTATCTTCCCCACCAACAATCGGCTCTGAAAAAGCAATCTGCTCTACCGTTGGTTTGCCTTTTGCACGACCGATTTTGGCACCAAATGCAATCAGATCAAATTCTTCGTTGATGATCGTTGCACCATCAACCGCGGTTAAACCCGCCAAATGTTCTACCTCACGACGAACAGCGCCCTGCGAGAAAATTTCACTCTGATTTCCGTGCTGTTTCGCTAAGTTTGACAGTCCACAAAATGGAGGTTCTACCAAATACTGTATCGGGTGGATAATAGATTCCTCCCATTTCGTATCTCCTTTAGGTACTATCAACAGTGCCCCACCCCTGCCATGCGCACGCATCGAAACTGAAAACTGGATCAAAATATTAATCGGATCATTCCAGCTGGCCAAAACAGTCAGATCTAATAAAGCCTGCAAAATAGGCGGACAATCTTTATTTGTACAGCTTCTATCATCAACAATACGGATTTGCTCCCCCTTTAGCACAGCAACATTGGTAAACTTGCCAATACCATAAATCCTCCGGTGTTTAATTACGATTAATCCCGGTTCAGAAACATCAACTACAAAACAAAAATTCGGGATATTAAGGGTTGTACCCCAGATGTAAAGTTCCCCATCTTCTTCCCAGACGCCTAAGTGAATTCCAGAACGTTCAATCCCAGGGGCTATTTTGGTCAAGGTATTCGCATTTAAGGCTAGTTTTTTGGCAAAACGCAATGGTTTAGAGGTTTGCTCAGGAGGCAAAAAAGCAATCGAAATCCGTGGCGAATGCCCTTCTTCTTTACGCAAGCTGCTCCAAAAAGCAACATCAATTATTGCTTCAATTATTTTTTGATCTGGTTGAGTAGCCAAATCTATCTCACCCTGTTCAATTGCATTTTTATGCAGTTTCACAAAATGTTGCTCAATAGTTGCTGCAATCGTGTTTGCCGCTTTATAGGTAGGCTTGTAACTCATGTTCCGAATTTAAGCCGAATATTTCGATTTTTGAATATCCTAAAGGTTTGATTTTGGTAAAAAAACACAGCTGTTTTTACGACAGATT
>Ga0065714_10064622_pt1 | contig 27902 bp, 27 predicted proteins | sample MisRhiReplicate2_FD_59101 | JGI IMG/M metagenome (GOLD analysis project Ga0065714, IMG submission 59101) | Miscanthus rhizosphere microbial communities from Kellogg Biological Station, MSU, sample Rhizosphere Soil Replicate 2: eDNA_1 v2... | ecosystem: Host-associated > Plants > Roots >... | reverse complement strand
TGCACGGCTTGCTCTACCTATTGATGGTGGGGTTGCCAGTGCTCGGCTGGGCGGTGCGTTCGGCAGGCAACTGGCCCGTCATCCTTCTGGGCGACTGGAGCTTGCCTGCGCTGGTTCCGGAAAACCCGGTGCTCTACGCATGGCTTCGGCTGGCACATGGCGCTCTGGCGTGGCTGCTGTTCGCGATCATCCTGGGACATCTGGGCGCCGCATTGATGCATGCCTGGGTACTAAGAGACGGTGTTTTCTCCAGCATGGCCCGAGGCGCCAGCGACGAACGAGCTAAAGCTGGATCCGGCTCGCGGCCCACGTCTTGATGCGTTTGAATATCCCGCGCTGGCGTTGAACCGATAGCGGTCAGCCCTGACTGGCCGCTCTCGCCTTTTGGCGGAATAACCATCACTGGTTCTACCGGGGGGCGACTGTCAGTCGCAGATGACATGCCGCTCGCAGGCAAGTCGGGTGCATTCCCTAAAAAGCTTGGCGGCAGGCCCGGGGTCACGGTTATGGGGATAAAAACAGCCGATCCCGCCGAAACGTAAGGGCGTGCCGAAGGTGAAGCTTCGAATCCCGCCCTGACCAGACAATTGCCGAGCCGTCTCCATCGGCAGCAAACCCACAGTCTTCTGGTCCTGCATCAACGCTACGTTGGTAAGCACCGACAGCGACTCGATTACATTGGCTGGCAGCGGTAAATCAGCCTCGGCAAAAAGCCCATTGACGGTACGACGTAGTGACGAGCCGGGTGGCGGCAAAATCCACGGATAGGCCTGCAAATCGGCCAAGCTCGACACGGCCTGATCGTGTAGCGGGTGTCGGCTTCCGGCAACGATCGACAAAGACTCCACGTAAAGCGAGTCAACGCCCAACGTCCGGCTCTCCTCCCGCCCCCGCCAGTCGTCAGGGATCCTCCCGATCACCAGGTCCACCTCACCCACTATCAAGGCGGGGAAGAGTTGATCGAATTGCCCGATCCGCACCGACACCAGCACCTGCGGGGCGCGCTCCTTGAGCAGCCGTAGCGCGAGCGGCAACAACGATGCCGAAGCTGAAATTAGCGTGCCTACAACCACATGGCCTGCCCCCCCCTCGTGATGAGCCTGCACTTCATCAGTTAGCGCCCTAAGCTCTGCCAGCATTGCACGGGCTCTGCGCAGCACTACCTCGCCCAGCTCCGTCAGGCGCACGCCGCGATTGCTACGTACCAACAACGGCGCGGTGAAGTACGACTCTATCTCATGGATAACTTTGGTGACGGCAGGTTGAGTCATGTTCAATATCTGAGCGGCACGCAGTAGTGAGCCGCTCTGCACGACCTGGTCAAATACCACCAGTTGGTAGAACTTCAGCTTGCGCGAAACCGTGAGTACGCTTGATTTCATGACGCTCCTCGGCAACCACGACTTTTTTCCGATCAGGTTGCCGCTCGTTCGCGATGGCCAATCAGATGCCGAAGAATCCCCGGGCGTTCTCGGCGCAGATACGCGACTTGTCCTGCTTGCTCAACTGCGGATGCTCCAGTACACCAGCGCCAATTGCCTGTTCGCCTAGCGGGAAGGGAGAGTCGGAGCCGAGCATGACGCGGTCTGCCCCCATCACGTCCACCAGCAAACGCAGCGCACGAGGGTCGAAGACCGCCGAGTCGACGAAGAAACGTTTGACATAGCTAGACGGCAGTTCCGGGCAATCCTCTCGGACAATATCTCTATGGCGCCAGGCGTTATCTACCCGTCCCAGGAGGAAGGCGAAGCCGCCGCCGCCATGGGCGAAACAGATGCGCAGGGACGCCGGCAAGCGTTCGAAAGCGCCAGACAGGATCAGCGACAGGATACCCAGCTGTGTTTCCGCCGGCATCGCGACCAGCCAAGGCAACATCCATTTCTTCATGCGCTCGCCGCCCATCATGTCCCACGGGTGCACCAGCAACGGGATATTTTCCACCGCACAGTGGTGCAGGAAGGTGATCAGGCCCGCTTCGTCCAGATCGTGGTGGCCCACGTGATTGCCGATTTGCACGCCGACATGGCCACAGGCCTTTGCCCGGCTGGCCTCAAGGCAGGCCGCCTCGATATCTTGCAGGGGTACCTGGGCCAGCACCTTGAGACGATCGGGTATCAGGGCCGTCATCTCCAGGGCCCGATCGTTCATCATCTGTGCCCACGGCAGCGCCTGCGCGATAGGTTGGTCGTAGCCGAACATCACAGGCGTTGCGCACATCACTTGCACGTCCAAGCCCTGCTCATCCAAGTGTTCGATGCGGCGCTGCGGATCCCACAGCACATCATGTACCGGACGGAACGGTTTATCTCCCAGCATGATCTGCCCCTGACGCCCCTCGGTATGCAGCCAAGGGCCACGCTGAGGACTCAGGCGGGCGGCCTCGGCTTGAGTAATGCGGGGAAAAAAGTGCGAATGGATATCGATTTTCATAAGCCGTGGACCTCACGCAGCGTCTTGTGCCAGGTCTGCCAATCGCGGCCTGGGTGGATTTCGCCGCAACCAGGGCAACGACGCTCATCATCGGTGGTGGTATAGAACTGGTCGTATACCGGTGGAAGATCGGCAACGATGCTCTTGAGCCTCAACTCATAGCGCCGGACCACGGTGCCGCAGTGCGCACAGGACCACTGCAAGGCGTCGGACTGCCCTTCCGGGCGGCGATGCTCCACCACCAGACACAGACTGCCGGGCTCAGGACGCTGCGGCGAATGGATAACGTGGGGGGCCATCAGGTAGATGTCGCCTTCCTTAAGGTCGACGCGCTCGTAGCGACCTCGGTCCCAGACGTTCAAGTAGGCATTGCCCTTGAACTGGTAGAAAAACTCCTCCACCGGATCGTCATGGAAGTCGGTGCGCTGATTAGGCCCACCCACCACGGTGACCATGTAATCGCTGTCCTGCCATATCTGCTGATTGTTCACCGGCGGCTTGAGAAGGTGCGCGTGCTCGTCGATCCAGCGGTTGAAGTTGAAAGGGGCGCTGAAGTGATGCTTGTCCATGGTTGTTTTCTCCCTACGGTTCAGCGACGACGCGGCGCGTACGCTATGGCCTTGATCTCGATACGTAGATGGGGGTGTGGCAATTGGTGTACGGCTACGGTGGTGCGGGTCGGGCCGCTTTCGTCAAAGTATTCGGCGTAGACGTCGTTGTATCCGCCGAAGTCGTTCATATCGACGAGGAAGCTGCTGATCTCCACCACGTCTGCAAGGCTTGCACCTGCAGAGGCGAGGATGTCGCGCATGTTCTCGATCACTGCGCGGGTCTGCGCCCGAATGTCTAGCTGGGTGGTGCCCATGGCATCCACCTCTACGCCGACAAAACTGTTGTCCGGGCGCCGTGAGCTGGTACCGGATACGAACAGGAAGTCACCCGCACGCTTGATATGCGGAAAGCGCCCACGCGGTGTGGCCTTGCCAGCAACGACAGTGGCGTTGAGGTCACTCATGGCTGACGCCTCCGTGGTCACCGCGGACGCTGAAGCTGCTCTGCCCAACGCCATGGACATCGACACTGACATGCACGCCTGGGTACAACGCCACCGCAGCGCAGGCGGCGCCTGCCATCACCAGGCTACCCGCGGGCAATTCGAGTTCGGCGGCGTGCAGCAGGCGTGAGGCGTGCACCAGGCTGCGCAGCGGATTGCCGAGGATTGCAGCCGTGGAGCCGGCCTGAGCCACACGCCCATCCAGGCGCATCACTACGCCGGCGTTGTCCAGCCCAGAGAAGTTGCTCGACCAAGGGCCAATGGTGAGGCCGGCCGAGGAGCAGTTGTCCGCCACCACATCCTCCAGGCTGAACTTGAACGCCTGGTAGCGTGAATCGATGATCTCCAGCGCCGGCGCCACGGCCTCGACATGGTTGCTCACTTCCAGCAGGGTCAGCGGGCGATCGATCGCACGGCGCGTTAGAAAGCAGACCTCCGGCTCGACACGCGGATGAATGTAGCGCGCCAAGTCGATCAGGCCGCCGTCCTCTTCCACCATGGTGTTGCTGAGCCACCCCCAGATCAGGCTATCCACCCCCATTTGCATCATCTTCGCGCGGCTGGTGAAGCCCAGCTTGATGCCGATGCTGTGCTCACCATCGGCATAACGACGCTGCATGGAGGCGCGCTGGATCCGGTAGGCGTCATCCAGGGAAAAGGCGGTGCTGCCACTGAACTGTGCCAGTGGTTCGGCGCTTCGCGCCGCCCGGTCAAGGGCTTCGGCGATACGAGCAATATCGGTATTCATGCACGCTTCTCCAGCGATGGCTTCAATAGGTCGAGTGCGACGTCAACGATCATGTCTTCCTGGCCACCGACCATCCGCCGCTTGCCCAGCTCGACGAGGATGTCCACGGCCTTGATGCCATAGCGGGCAGCGGCCACTTCGGCATGGCGCAGGAAGCTCGAATAGACCCCGGCGTAACCCAGGGCCAGCGTTTCACGGTCCACCCGTACCGGGCGGTCCTGTAGCGGGCGCACCAGGTCGTCGGCGGCATCCATCAGCGCGTACAGGTCGGTACCGTGCTGCCAGCCAAGCTTGTCGGCAGCGGCGATGAACACTTCCAGCGGTGCGTTGCCGGCGCCGGCGCCCATGCCGGCGAGGCTGGCGTCGATGCGGTCGCAGCCCTCCTCCACGGCGGCGATGGAGTTGGCCACGCCCAGACTGAGGTTGTGGTGGGCATGGATACCGGTCGACGTCGCTGGGTCGAGCACAGCCTTGACCGCACGGAAGCGCGCACGGATGTCGTCCATGTTCATCGCCCCGCCCGAATCCACCACATAGATGCAAGTGGCGCCGTAGCCCTCCATTAATTTGGCCTGCTGCGCGAGCCCTTCAGGTGTGTGCATATGGCTCATCATCAGGAAGCCAACGGTGTCCATGCCCAGTTCACGGGCATATTCGATGTGCTGGCGCGAAACATCTGCCTCGGTGCAGTGGGTGGCCACGCGAACAATGCGAGCACCGGCGTCATAGGCGCTCTTCAGGTCATGGAGGGTGCCAATCCCTGGCAGCAGCAGCGTGGCGATCTTGGCGTGGTTGACCGCGTCGGCCGCTGCTTCGATCCATTCGAGGTCGGTGTGGGCACCGAAACCGTAGTTGAAGCTGGAACCCTGTAGGCCATCGCCATGGGCGACTTCGATGGAGTCGACCTTGGCGCGATCCAGCGCCGTGGCGATGGCACGCACGTCATCCAGCGAATACTGGTGACGGATGGCGTGCATGCCGTCGCGCAGGGTTACGTCACTGATATAGAACTTCTTGCCGTTCATGCCGACGCCCCCATTGCTTGTGCCATGCGCTCGGCGGTGGCCAGCGCGGCGGAGGTCATAATGTCGAGATTGCCGGCGTAAGCCGGCAGGTAATGGGCGGCGCCTTCCACTTCAAGGAACACCGACGTCTTGAGACCGGTGAAGGTGCCCTGCCCAGGCAACCTCAGGCCGCACACGGGTTCGAACTGCACCTGCTGTTTGAGGCGGTAGCCCGGCACGTAGGCCTGCACTGCGCGAGCCATTTCCTCGATGCTCGCCGCGATGTGCTGTTGGTCGGCGGTCTCGCTCAGCACGTACACCGTGTCGCGCATCATCAGCGGCGGTTCCGCGGGGTTCATGATGATGATCGCCTTGCCCTTGGTCGCGCCGCCTATCACTTCGATGGCCTTGCTGGTGGTCTCGGTGAATTCGTCGATATTGGCGCGAGTGCCGGGGCCGGCGGACTTGCTGGCAATCGAAGCAACGATCTCGGCGTAGTGCACCTTGGCCACCCGCGATACCGCCGCGACCATTGGGATGGTCGCCTGGCCACCGCAGGTGACCATGTTGACGTTGGTCGCCTGCAGGTGCTGCTCGAGGTTTACCACCGGCACGCAGTACGGGCCGATGGCCGCCGGGGTCAGGTCGATGATGCGCAGGTCGGCCTTGTGCTGGCGCAGGAAGGCGTCGTTCTTCACATGGGCACCAGCGCTGGTGGCGTCGAAGACGAAATCGATGTCCCTGAACACCGGCAGGCGGGTCAGGCCCTGCACGCCTTCGTGGGTGGTGGTCACGCCCAGGCGGGCGGCGCGGGCCAGGCCGTCGGAGGCCGGGTCGATGCCGACCATCGCTGCCATCTCTAGGTGCTTGGCGTTGCGCAGGATCTTGATCATCAGGTCGGTGCCGATGTTGCCGGAACCGATGATGGCTACTTTGCGTTTCTGGCTCATTTAGGGCCCCCTTACTCGGCTTGAGCAAAGGACGCAGTGACGCGGCCCAAGCCCTGGATCTCAGCGGTAAACACATCGCCCGGGCTCACCGGCACCATAGGTCCCAAGGCACCGGTCAACACCACGTCACCGGCACGCAATGGCTCGCCGAGACGGACCATGGTATTGGCCAGCCACACCGCCGCATTCAGTGGGTTTTCCAGGCAGGCTGCGCCGGCTCCGACCGATACCGGTTCGCCGCGTGAAGTCAGGCGCATGCCACAATTGACCAGGTCCAATTGCCCCAGGGATACCGGCTGACTGCCCAGGACAAACAGCCCGGACGAAGCATTGTCGGCGACCGTGTCGAGCAAACTGATGTCCCAGTTGGCGATTCGACTGCCGACGATTTCGATGGCCGGCAGGGCGAAAGCAGTGGCACGGATAATGTCGGCCAAGGTGTGGCGCTCATTGCACAGATCGCGCTCCAGAACCAGGGCGATCTCTGCTTCTACCTTGGGCTGCTGGCATTCACTCCAGCTGATCAGCTGGCCGTCACCTCGGGCCATCTGGGCAAACAGCCGACCAAAGTCCGGTTGGTCAACCCCCAACTGGCGCTGGACAACACTGGAGGTCAAACCGATCTTGTGACCTACCGGGTTCCAGCCTGCGGCAATGTCGGCGGCGTTGTTGTGCTGTTGCACGGCGTAGGCCTGCTTTAGCGCGGGTTCATCTTGCTCGGCAGCCGCACGCTCGATGAGATCGCGTACTGGCGCACAGGGCCTGCCCTGTTCACGAGCCTGGCGCAGACACGCTGCTGCTTCAGCGATTGCTGGATGCATGGAGTTCTCCTGTCCTTACGGATTGACACAAATGGTGGTGAGCTCGGAATAGAAATCCAGCGAGTGGCGCCCTCCTTCGCGGCCAAGCCCAGACAAGCGTGCGCCACCAAAGGGCGTACGCAGATCGCGCAGGAACCAGGTATTGACCCACACCATGCCGACATGGATACGTCGAGAGAGACGGTGGGCCCGCTTCAGATCGCGAGTCCACAGAGAAGCAGCCAGGCCGTAGGCCGAATCATTAACGCGTTGCAGCACTTCCTCGTCGCCATCGAAGGGCGCGATATGACAGACCGGACCGAACACTTCTTCGCGAATGCAGCGAGCGTCATCGGCAAGGTCGGTCCAGATAGTCGGCTGGATAAAAGCGCCCTGGTCGCGCTCGTCGCCAAATGTCGGCACACCGCCGCCACTGACCACTGTCGCGCCCTCTGTCACAGCCAATTGGAAGTAGCCCAACACCTTGTCGCGGTGTTTATGGGAAATCAGCGACCCCATGTTCACGCCGTCTTCGTCGGGATAGCCGATCTTCAGCTTCTCGGCGCCTGCTTTGAGCGCCGCGACAAAGCGCTCGTAGATCGACCGCTCGACGTAGACCCGCTCCGTGCATAGGCAGACCTGGCCAGAGTTGGTGAAACTGGAACGCAGCACACCGGCAACTGCCGCATCAAAATCGCAATCTGCAAAAACGACTGCGGCATTCTTGCCACCCAGTTCGAAAGACACCTCACGTACGCCCTCGGCAGCAGCGCGCATGATGGTCGAGCCGGTGCGCGACTCACCGGTAAAGGTGATGGCATTGACGCCAGGGTGGCGAGTAAGAAACTCACCGGCAGAATCAGGGCCAAAGCCATGCACAAGATTGAATACACCGGCGGGCACACCGGCCTCGTGCATGACCTCGGCCAACAGCGTGGCACTGGAAGGCGTATCTTCCGACGGTTTGACAACCACAGAATTACCACAGGCCAACGCTGGCGCGACTTTCCAGGTAAGCAGCAACAGCGGTAGGTTCCACGGCGAGATGATGGCCACCACGCCGTGCGGCTTACGCACGGTATAACTGAACACATCCGTGCCATCGCCGGTGCGCATTTCAAAAAGCTCGCTACCGCCTTGTCGCACTAAATCAGCGAAGGTACGAAAGTTCTGCACGCCCCGTGCAACATCCAGGCTGCGCGCCTGATGCACGGGCCGACCAGTATCAGCGACTTCGGCAGCCACGAAGTCTTCAAATCGACGCTCGATGCCATCGGCGATCCGCTCTAGCAGATCAGCCCTCTGGGCAGTGCTGAATCCAGCCCACGGCCCCGACTGAGCGCCTGCCGCCGCTTCGACGGCAGCATTCACTTCATCTTCACCAGCCTCACATACCTGGCCCAATAGGCTCCCATTGACAGGAGAGATGTTGTCGAACCTGCGGCTGCTCTCGACGAAAGTCCCAGCGATATAGTGACGTAGCAAATGTTTGGACACAGCGCCCTCCTGAGCAGGATGTTTTCAATGAGTCTAGTGAGGTCATATATAAATTAATAATCGAAATATCGTCTTCATGTATTAGAACTCGGAATACATGAATTTCAGGCAAAGCTATGGATGTGAATGCGCTTTAGTAATTCACTGCAACTTTCATGTTAACGATGCCCGCAACTTAATTGCGGCACCAAACATCTTCGGATTTTGCTTGTAAGCCTGCAGGTGATGCTCAAGCCGCCGCGACTTTTCATCTCAGCCAGCAGGCCAGCGCGTTGCAGTCAGCCCGAGCGTGCAGCATCGCTTGCGGTGGTGCTGCACGCTTGAGCAGCACTCCCGCTGCGGCCCTTTCAAAGGTACCGGGCGAAGTAGGCCTGCGTACTTGCCCGGTTGGCCGCGAGCTTGTGCGCAACGTCCAGTGCCATGGGGTCGGGATAGACCTCGGTGGCACCGCTGGCCAACCCCGCTACGATCGCGTCGGCCACGTCCCGAGGACTGGCCTTGGCACCCGCAACGCCACGGCTCATCGCGGTATCGATCGCACCGGGGAGCACTGCCATCACCTGCACCTGGCCGGCCAGCTCCGCCCGGGCGGCCTCGGTCAGGCGCAACGCGGCCGCCTTGGACGCACACAACGACCCCATGGCTGGCAACGCCACCCGCGCCAGAATCGACAGCACGTTGACGATGGCGCCAGTTCGCTCGACAAGCGTCGGCGCAAAGGCACGCATCATCGCGAGCGTGGCGAAGTAGTTGACGGCCATTTCCTGGGCAGCGGCTTCGGGGTCCTCGGTGCCCAGCAACCGCTGCTGCCTATTGAGGCCAGCATTGTTCACCAGGATATCGACCCGTACCCTGCTCGCCACCTGCGCGACTTGCTGCTGGTCGGTGACGTCCAGATCCACCGCCTCCACCTGCGGATGATCGAACAGCAGACGCTCAGGGTTACGGCAAGCGGCGTAGACACGACTTGCACCCGCAGCCAAAAACGCTTCGATCAAGGCAAGGCCCAACCCTCCGTTGGCGCCGGTGATCAGGACCTCCTTGCCCACAGTCGTGATGGCGCTCACAGGTGCTCACTTTTGGCCCAGCGGGCCATCAGCGTGTTCGAAGGCAGCGATTCATCGAGCAATTTCTTGGCCGTTTCGATGCCCGCCACCGGTAGCCCTTCTGGATCGAGCAGGCCGATCTGTACCAGCACAGAGGCCTGGTCCCAGTAGATATGCTCGTGGTATAGCTTGTTGCCGCGGAAGTTGACCACCGCCACCATGGGTACTTCCACGTATTTGCCGGTAGGTGCTATCCCAGGCAGCATGTAGTCCATTTCGCAGGTGTGGGTGAAAGACATGATGAATTCATCGACGACCTGGTAGGCGCCGACCGTGCGAGAAACCGGAATCATCTTGGTGTCCTCGGGGTTGGCGTGGACAAAGTGATGCTGATAGAAGCGTCCGAGTTGCTTGCTGCCCACCCCGCCGGTCAGCGTCGGAATGTGGTTCACGTAAGGCTCGGCGATCATGGTCTTCAGGGTGGCCGGCACGTCTCGGGTAACGAACTCATGGTGGATGTGCTCGTCCCACAGGTCTGAAAGGTTGTAGGCCGGCCCGATGTACTTCTTCAATGCGCCAATGGTGCGCCCATGAGCCATGAGGGCCGAGGGTTTGTGAAAGTGATCGCTGCCCAGGCGGGCAAAGGCATGGTCAGCACCCTCGTAGGTATACAGCTCTACGCCTGGGCGGCCACGCAGCACCTCGGCGATACGCGCACGGGTCGTGGCGTCACACAGCCCGTCCAGTTCGCCGTGATGCAGCACCAGCCCACCGCTCAGGCCATCGGCTTCATCCAGGTATTGCTCAATACCCATGCCGTAGTAGCCCACCGCAACCGCGACATCAGTACGGGTGGCGGTGAGGTAGGCCAGTTTGCCTCCCAGGCAATAGCCCACGAAGCCCAGGGCGGGCTCGGTGACCTCGGCCAGATCCCGCAGCGTGTCGAAGGCGGCGGCGATGTCGTCTACGGCCTTGTCCAGGTCCAGTGCGGTGTAGAGGCTCAAAGCCTTATCGAAATCTGCGGGGGTGTAGCCCAGGTCGATACCCGGCTGTAGACGCCAGAACAAGTCGGGCACCAGAACCACATAACCTTCCTCGGCATACATCTGCGCCACCTCGCGCATGTTGGCGTTCACGCCAAATATTTCTTGGCCCAACACGATGCCTGGCCCCTTGCCTTCAGGCGGCAGCGCCAGATATCCCTTGAAACTTCCAGCCTGGTCTCGTGCCTGAATATCGATGTATTTGCTCATCTCATTACTCCTTCTACGGTAAGCGGACAGACATTGCTCTACATGAATTCTTGGCGAAGCAGCTTTGATGAAGCATTGCCAACGGCGCCATCTACAGCAGCTTGAAAGGGAATTCGGTGATCAGGCGAATCTCATCCATGTCACCGCGTGGCTCAGCCGAATTACCGCGGTGCACGCCGTACCGCGCTCTCAAGCTGAGGTTTTTTGCCGGCCCGTCTTGCACGACATATTGCATCTCGATATTGCGTTCCCAGTGGCGCCCCCCATCTCGATGTTGATTACAAGTCGCGGTCGGCCGGGTGGGCTACGATTCGCCGATATTCATCTATGGCGAGCTCTACCAAGGTGCCAGGAGGCAAAGGCTCTGCTGTCTGGGCAATTACCACTGGCCCATCGCTCAGCTCGACACTAGCCAGGTGCAGGAGCTCTGCGGCAGCGATCCCGATCCGCGCGCGCACCACGGTAGCCTGAGCAATCCGGGCGACCCCGGCAGAGACTTCCTGCCACTGCGCCTCACCGCAGCGCGGGCAGCTGTAACGCGGCGGGAAACTGGCCTGGCCGCAACCGACACATTGCTGGATCATGAACGCCATGCCACACCCCCTTGCCACCGTTCGAGCACCACCGCGTTGGCGCACATGCCGTAGCGATACTGGACCATGCCATAGCCGGTCACCACCGCCAGGCGCGCATCGCTGACCTGGCGTTGACCGGCGTCGCCAAGCAGCTGGGTAATGGCTTCGACCAACCCATGCATACCCCCCGCCGCGCCCGCCTGGCCGGCCGAGAGCTGCCCGCCCGAGGTATTCACCGGCAGTTCGAAACGGCCTATCCGCCGCAGCGCTCGCCGGTAATCGTCGTCGGGGACGAAGCCCAGGTCGGCGAGCTGGATCAGGGCCATGACCGGATAGTCGTCATACACGCACGCCAGGTCCATGGCATCAGGCCCGGTATTGGCGCGGTCCCACAGCGTGTCGGCAATCTTTGCCAGCGGCGTCTGCAGGCCATCGCCAGCCTGGTGGTCATCGTTGTGCAGCGCCTTTACTGCACGCACCGCCACGTTGACCGTGTTGCGGGCGAGGTCGGCGCGGGTCAGCAGGATGGCGTTGGCGCCATTGACTACCGGTACGCAGTCAAACCGGCACAGCGGGTCGGCCACCATGGGCGCCTCAAGGTACTGCTCGATGGTCAGCGGCTCGCGGTAGACCGCCAGCGGGTTGCGCTGCGCCCAGGCTCGCTGGGCAATGCACAGCTCTGCATAGTCTTCGCGGCCAAGGCCGGTGCGTTGCGCATGACGCTGGGTGAGCATCGCGAACACCCCATTGGGCCCGCCGTGCTGAAGCGGCTTGAGGTACTCCTCGGTGGTCCGGTTGTAATGGTCGACCAGAGTCTTGAAATCCTCCGGGGTGAACGTATCACCGGCCACCAGTACGATCACGTTGGCATCACCGTGCTGGATGGCACGCACGGCATGCTGCAGCATATTGATCGCGCTAGCCCCGCCATTGCGGTCATCCATGCACCAGGTCAGGGTCAGCCCGAGGCGCCACGCCAGATCGATGGCGTTGTCCGGCCGGTGGGTGAAGGATGCCACGCCCAGGCCGTCGACCTCATGCGCTGCCACGCCTGCCTGGCGCAGCAATTGCTGCACCGCCCTGCCGAGCAGTTGCGACGTCGACTCACCCGTGCCGCGCCGGTTGTAAGGTACTTCCAGGGCCCCGGCGATCAGCGCCACGGCGTCATTGCTTGCTGACCGGTTCATGACCGCCCTCCTTTGGCCCGCACGCGGGTCTCCTTGGTGAAACAAAGAGAGATGACTGTGATCAGCCCCAGCGCCATCATCATCAGAGAAACTGGCCAACTAGCCTGGTAATGCGCCAGCAAGGCGGTAGCGATCATCGGCGTCAGGCCACCGGAGAATACCGAGGCGACTTCGTGCCCGAGAGCCATTCCGGAATAGCGGACCTCAGTGCTGAACAGTTCGCCCATAAGACTAGGCTGCGTACCGATCATGGCCCCGTGGCAGATGGCATTGCCAATGAGGAAGGCGAGCCAGATCCAGGCAGGCTCTCGGGTCTCGAGTAACCAGAAGAATGGGAATGCCATTAGCACCATCCCTAAGGCACCCACCATATATACCGGCTTGCGACCTATGCGGTCCGACAAACGCCCCCAGAACAGCATGGCCACCAACTCCACGCACGTGGAGAACGTGACTCCCGCAAGCATCACACTATTGGGCACGCCAAGAAACTTGCCGTAGACAAGAGCGAACGCCAGCATGATGTAGGAGCCGCCGTTTTCAGCCACTCGCAACCCCATGGCCATCAGCACTTCCCGCGGATATCTGCGCAACACATCCAGCACGGGCATATGCGCCGTCTTGCCCGTTGCCTCAGCTCGCTGGAAATCCTGACTCTCTGGCAATGTCCGGCGAATGTAGACGCCCAGGACGAATATGACGATCGAGATAAGGAACGGAATGCGCCAACCCCAGCTGTGGAAATCCCGCTCCGGCAACAACTGGACTAGATAGAACACCGCTGCGGACAAGACGAACCCACCGCCCACTCCGATCTGACTAATCGAAGCGTAGAAGCCGCGGCGCTCAGGTGGCGCCGACTCGCTGATCATCAGCACGCCACCGCCCCACTCGCCTCCTGCTGCGATGCCCTGCAAGATACGTAACAGCAGTAGCAACGCGGGCGCCCACATGCCCGCTTGAGCGTAGGTGGGCAACAATCCGATCAAGAAAGTTGCCCCGCCCATGATAGAGAGCGTCCATACCAAGGCTTTTTTGCGACCGTACTTGTCCCCGATATGGCCGAATATCACCCCACCGAAAGGCCGCGCGAGAAAACCCAACGCAAACCCGGCCAGTGCCGCGATCGTACCCACCAGTGGATCGGTGCCCTTGGGGAAAAACAATTCCCCGAATATGAGCGCCGCCGCTGTGCTGTAGAGAAAGAAGTCGTACCATTCCAACGCCGTGCCAGTGACAGAAGCCAAGACGATCTTGCGAAAGGTCTTGCTGTCGATCGGTACTCGGTTATCAACTGCAGCGGAAACATGACTGTGCTCCGACTGGTTATCTGATAGTTCAAGCGAATGCGTGCCCGTCATGGCCGTCTCCGTCAATGACTGAATATTTATGAACGCTATTTTTATTGTTATTGCATCGTTTTTTATTGCACGGCAGTCAAAGCTAAATGATTAGGCGCGTTTAAGCCTGTAGCCGGAGCACTCTAGGTCCCATGTGCTGGCGGTAACGCCGAGTTCTCTCAATTTATATTTCTGAACTTTGCCGTTTTCGGTTTTCGGCAACTCGATAACAAAATCTAAGTAACGCGGCACGGCGAAATACGCCAACCGTGACTCACAATATTGCGTCAGCTCCAATGGATCGAGCTTAGTCCCCTCCTTGATGACGATAGATGCCATGACTTCATCTTCCGCCAGTTCAGATTTCACCGCATATACCGCCACGAGCTCCACCGCGGGGTGGCTCGACAGAACCTGCTCCACCTCAAAAGACGAGATGTTCTCTCCACGGCGACGGATTGTGTCCTTCAAGCGGTCAACAAAGCGGAAATAGCCGTCGCTATCGCGCACAACCCGGTCGCCGGTGTGATACCACAGGTTGCGCCAGGCTTCGACAGTCTTTTCCGGCATACCAAAGTAGCCGCAGGCGAAAGCGAAGGGCTGCTCAGCGCGCAATACAAGCTCTCCTGGTTCGCCATCCGCTACCGGCTGATCCTGGCTGTCTACCACCCGGGCACTGAAGCCTTTGGCCAATCGGCCCATAAAACCAGGCCGCTGATTCTCCAGAGTCCCTCCAATCACGGCATTGGTTTCGGTAGCCCCATAACCATCGATGAGGCCGATGCCTGTGCGTTGAATAAACGGGGCGTGGAACTGTTCAGGGACGCCTGGGGCTAGCGCGACACGCACGTTATGCGCGCGCTCGAGCTCATTGTGCGGACGGCTGAGAAGGATAGGCACCATGGCTCCCAGCAGATACGTCACTGTGGCCCCGGTTTCCGCCAGCGCCTGGTAGAAGCCGCTAGCGGAAAAACGTTTGTCTACCACCAGCTGTGCGTCGTGCAGCAAGGCCTGGAAAAAGGCGTTCAATGCATTGGTATGGAACAACGGCAGGCATGTATACAGCACATCCCCGGGGCGCACCTGTAGGTCGCCACCGGTATTCAGCCCCCACCAAAAGAATTGGGCGTGCGGGCAGATCACGCCCTTGGACAACCCGGAAGTCCCGGAGGTGTAAAGGATAACCAGCGGGTCGCCATCCTCGAGCACTGCAGGTGGGGCCATGGACGCACTGCGAGGGGGCATCGACCGCACCCTTAACCGCTCCTGCCAAACCGCGTTGACATCGCCTTGCGGCGAAAGGACCCACAGGGCTTCGACAGCAAGCGCAGAGTAATCAAGTGCCGCGAGCACATCCAGATTGACCTCTTCACTGACCAACAAGCGCGCCCCACTATTAGCCAGCACATGATTCAACTGCATGCCCCGACAGGCGGTATTAATAGGCACCGCAACCGCGCCCAGCCAACCACATGCCAACAGCACTTCAAGGAACTCGGCGCGGTTGGCGCACATCAATCCAACCCGATCTCCACGCTTTATCCCATATTCCGCTAGTGTTGTGGCACGCCGTCCTATCACGTCGACAAGTTGCGCAGCAGTCCAAGTGCAGCTTCGGTCGGAAAAAAGCGCCGTTTCAGGGCTGCGTTCAATACGTTTCGACAGCAGCACCGGAAGTGTTAATGCCCCGCCAACTGCTTGTTGTTTGCAAAAACCTGCGTCCATCACTCAAAGCCTCAGATTGTTGTATCGCCTCGCTGTTGTTCCGAAGTCTATGAACCTGTACTCTATAAGTCAAATTCATGGCAATTATACAATTGATAAACGGTATTTATACGAATGCGCAACTTGAATGATGTCGATCTAAATTTGCTTAGGGTTTTTCAGGCCATAATGGAGGAACGCAGCTTGACACTCGCGGCTGGACGCCTGGCGATTACACAACCTGCTGTAAGTTACGCCTTGGGTCGACTTCGCAAGCTTTTTGATGATGCGCTATTCGTACGCACGCCGGAAGGCATGATGCCGACCCAGACCGCCGAGCGGATTGCCCTACCGATCGGACGGGCACTCAGGGCAATACGCGATGCTCTGAATGAAACCGAACCCTTCGATCCTGGTACTAGCGACCGGGAGTTCCGTTTGTGTATGTCAGACATCGGCGAACAGGTGTTCCTGCCGTCGCTTTGTGAACGGCTTCAAACGCTTGCGCCGGCCATTAAGCTCTCATCAGAGCTGGTACCCGTCGCCATGGTGGTCGAGCGGATGCGTATGGGGCAACTGGACTTCGCAATTGGTAACCTGCCCACACTGAAAACAACCACCCGGTACCAATCCCTGTTCCGAGAACAATACGCCTGCATGACTCGCAAGCGTGACGGACTTCCGGCCGGGAAAATCAGCGTGGAGGATTTTCTTGCCCTCTCCCATGTCAGTGTCACCTCCACTGACAGCAGCCACTTAGCCATCGAGGACACTCTGGCCTCACGTGGCCTGAATCGACACATCGCTTTGAGGGTACCCCACTTTACAGTTGTGCCGCAGATACTCAGGCATACAGGGTGGATGGTCACCCTACCTGAAGGCGTCGCACATGCGCTGAATCATTCGAATGATTTCGTGATTTACCCGCTGCCAGTGGAGATGCCGGGGGTCGAGTCTACCGTTCATTGGCATGGTGCCTACGACGCTGATGCCGGCAATCAATGGTTCAGGGCATTTCTATTTGAAACCTTGCGCAGATAAGGCTATTGCAGATCAGGGGTAGTCACGGAGGCCAAGTCATAAAGGGGCTAGCAGCATACGTCGGCGGGTATTGCTGGCCGGGCTGCGCTACGCGCAGTCTGCGCAGCACGGCAAGGGTATACGCGCCCGCATGGCACGGTCATAGAATGAGCCGCTTCCGAGCCAAAATGGACGGGCAAAATTACCTAACTCCTCATTAGGATCATTTACGCGCCAGGCTACGCCATGTTGAGGGCCTCCTTCCTGCGCTTCGGCTCGGGCGCCAGCATAATGCTCGGCCTGACGTTCATCGGTTTGCGTGCAAATGAAGCTGACGACACGGCTCACTTTCAGGAGCAGCGGAATGCGTCGATTTTTTAATTGCAGCCACGGTCCACTACTGCTGGGCCAAGCCAGGCGCACCATTCAACCATCCCATAAACGCCAATAGTGATTGGCATTTTAGTCCGGAGAAGCTTTCATCTCCTGATCAGCCAGCAGGCGAACCGCCGTCGTGAACTAGCCCAGCGATCCAGTCAGCGAACGCCTGCACAGCTGGTGATAGAAAGCGCTGATGTGGATATAACAAGTGCACAGGAACCCGGTCAGGCTGCCAGTCAGCAAGCACTTCGACCAGCCGCCCTTCTCGTAGATGTTCGGAAACAACATTCTCGGCGAGTTGCACGAGCCCAAAGCCTTCAAGGCACATTTTGATGTAGAGCCCAGTCTCGTTGACGGCTGCTGTGCCCTTGACCGGTACTGAGATTTTCTCGTCGCCACGGGCGAAGCGCATCTCACCTGCTTGCCTTGCACGGCCCGAGAAGTAATGGATGGCCCGGTGACGAGACAAATCTCGCGGAGTCTGCGGAGTACCGTTCTCTTCGAGATAGGCAGCAGATGCACAGGTCACCCAGCGAAAACGGCCTAGTGGTCGCGCAACGAGCGTTGAGTCATCCAGCTCGCCTGTACGAATGACGCAGTCGACTCCCTCCTGAAGCAGGTCAACCTGCCGATCGTTGACGCCTATCATCAGGTAAATATCCGGGTAGCGCCGGTAAAAGTCTTGCAGGTTTGGAATGACGATGAAGTGGGCAATGCCGCCCGGCATATCGACGCGCAAACGCCCCTGCGGCCGTTTCACGGAATCCGTCAGGCTTGTCTCCGTGCGTTCGATCAGTCCCAATATTTCCCTGCATTGCGCCAGATATTGGGCGCCTTCAGGCGTCAGGCTAACCCGCCGCGTTGTTCTGTTCAGCAGGCGCACCTGCAGGTACTTCTCAAGATTTTTAACGCTGCTGGTCACCGTTGAGGCCGGTAGAGAGAGCGTCTGCGCCGCCTGGCTAAAGCTTCCTGCCTCAGCCACACGGACGAAAACCTGCATTGCTTGAATACGGTCCATGACGGGTAACAGCCTTGGAGCGGTGAAAGGAGGCATTATTATTCGCATAAATTGAATAATAAAAACAGTTCTACCATCTTTTTCCCGCAGTATCGAATTGCGTACATTGCTTCCAACGAAATTTGAAGAGGGGTACTGAAATGGGTGAATACAACCGCAGCATAGTGCAGGCTCCAGCCGCTCCGGCCGGACGCACACTTATCCGCGGCGCAACTGTGCTGAGCATGGACGGCGACATCGGCAATCTGGCGCGTGGCGATATCCTCATAGAAGGCAGCACCATCTCGGCCATCGATGAAAATCTCGAAGCCGGCGACGCTGTTGTGATTGAGGCATCCGGCATGATCGCCATGCCGGGCATGGTCGATACCCACCGTCACTCCTGGGAGGGGCAACTACGGCGAATTAATCCGAACGCCGCAACCCTGGAGGATTACTGCAACGCCACCCACTTTTCGTTCGCCAAATATTATCGTCCGGCGGACATGTATATCGGCAACCTGCTGAGTGCATTGGGCTGTATCGATGCTGGTATCACGACCCTTGTCGACAACTCGCATAACAGCCGCACCGGTGCGCACTCCGATGCCGCAGTAGAGGCGCTGTTCGATGCAGGCATACGCGCCGTACATGCTTCGGGAGCGCCGGTGGCGGGTGACTGGGACAAAGCCCACTGGCCGGGCAACCTCGAGCGTCTGCAGGACAAATACATCAAGAACGGTGACAACCCGCTGCTCTCACTGGCAGTGATGGCGCAGCTGGAACCTGAGCTGTGGGCTGAGGCCAGGCGCCTGGGATTACCGATCATCACCGAGTTTTTTGGTGGGGACATGGCAGCTGAATTGGAAGGCTTGCATCGCGAGGGGCTGCTGCGCTCTGACAACATCTTCAACCACTGCACCGCGCTGCCGGACGCCGGGTGGAAGATCCTTCGCGAGGCTGGCGTGCGGGTCAACGTATGCCCGCGTTCAGATGCCCACTACGGCATTGAAGATGGAATGTTCGCCATGCAGGCGGCTCAGCGTCATGGCATCAGCCCTGGGCTGAGCGTCGATAACGAAACGTCCTACAGCGGCGACATGTTCATGGAGATGCGGGTAGCGTTTTATCTGCAGCGCGTCCTGGGCATGCATCAGCAGCGCTGCTGCAGCGAAGACCATCATCCGGTGGTGACCCTGCCCGCCCATGTTCTGCTCAAAGCCGCGACTGTCGACGGCGCCACCTGCGCTGGCTTGCATGACAAAATCGGCAGCCTGGTTCCCGGCAAACAGGCTGACCTGATCCTTATCAACGCGCAGGACATCAACCTTTATCCGTCAGGTAATGCCTTCGGCACCGTGGTACATGCGGCAGAGCGCAGCAATGTCGACACTGTCATGATCGGCGGGCGTATCGTCAAGCAGGGCGGCAAGGTTCTGGGTGTGAATAGCGAAAAGCTGCGCGCGGCGATCGACGAGTCGCGTGAGCATCTGTTTGCTGCTGCTGGCTATCAGCCGGATATGTTTGCCGAGGCATTCTTGCCGCTTGAGTCAGCCAAGTAAGGAGGCGTTAAATGAATGCAGCCTACTACCTACTGGCTATCTGCGCGGGGCTTGGTATCACCCTGCAGACCACGCTGAATGGCCAACTCGCTAAAGGTGTGGGTGGAGATTCCGTAGCGGCGGCACTGTTTTCTTTTACTGCCGGTGCGCTATGCCTGGGCATCTTTTCGTTGATGCGTGGCGGGATAGTGCCTTCAATCGCGGCTATCCCTGCCCAGCCTTTGTGGAGCCTTCTAGGTGGCCTGCTAGGTGCCGGCGCGTTGCTCAGCTACGTGGTACTCGCGCCAAAAATAGGCCTTTCAGCGCTGCTTGGCCTCGCCATCGCCGGGCAGATCATTTCGTCCCTAGTTATCGATCACTTCGGACTGCTCGGGGCAGTCGAGAGGCCGGTATCTGGTTTCAAGTTGGTCGGGGTAATCGTGATGCTCGGAGGCTTGGCAATCGCCCTGTTTGGTGACCGGTGGTCAGGGCTTGTATCCAGCTGATTCCCGTGGTTATGCGGCCGCCACCGACCTCACGTATGACCCGATGGTTTTCACCACCGGGCAGACGGTCGACTATCACGGACCAATTCAACGCAGGGTGCTGAACTCCATCGCGCTGCTTGAACAGGCACAGAAAAAGCTTGAAGGAGGATTTGGCTGATCTCCCAGCAGCGAAGGATACGCAGAGCGCCTCGGGCCGTGAGAATAAGCTTGTCCATTCAGATCGAGTATTTGTTGTCCACGGCCATGACGAGGGAACTCGTGAGTCGGTGGCTCGATTCCTTGAAAAGCTTGGATTCGAGCCCGTCATTCTCCATGAACAGGCCAATCGTGGTCGGACCGTCATCGAGAAGATTGAAGCACACCGAGACGTAGGATTTGCGGTGGTGCTGCTCACGCCTGACGACCAAGGCTGCGTAAAGGTCGGAGAATTAAAGCCGCGCGCCAGACAGAACGTCCTGTTGGAACTTGGTTATTTCCTGGGCTACCTGGGGCGTGACAGGGTCTGTGCACTCAAGCGTGACCAAGTGGAAATACCCAGCGACTTCGCAGGCGTAGTCTGGACTTCCATGAGCGACGAGGGTTGGAAGCAAGCCTTGAGCCGGGAGCTACAGGACGCCGGCTACGAAATTGATTGGAATAAAGTAATGCGCTGCTAGGCAGAAGGCTAAGCCCTGACCTCAAGCGGGCTGACAAAGGTGGCGGTGGGGTGTAATCTAAGGTGATTGGCTCCGAGACTTTGTTGGCAAAACGCCTCCCCTTGGAGACGCCTGAAAGCTCGCCCTAAAAGCGGGCTTTTTCGTATCCGCCAGCATTTCCACCGATCGTGCGCTCACAAGCTCAGTCTTCGGCCCAGGCGCGCTCTGCCCCCGGTCACCCTAACTAGCTCTGCTGGTCTTTAGGCTTTCAGCGATTTTGGCCTCCAGGGCTTCTAGCGACACACCGCGCCGCCGCACAATTATTTCCGAGAACGCCGAGATTTCTTTTAATAACCGCCCGGCCTCCCCCGAGATGAATTCCAGCTTTTTGTCCAGAGCAAGGTAGGTGGGACGTCATTTTGCTATCTGCGTTGGAGCTAAAGGCGAGCCAGTTGCGGTCCTCAAGTAACGTGGCAAAGCATCAGGCGGCAGACGACGCTCAAAATGCTGATCGATCCGCCGGCGATCAGGCGTATCGGCATCGTCACACCCGGTCTCCATACGTTGGCAATGGTCAACGGGTGTCAACCCTCAGGGCCACGTGTAAGATGTACCCTTGAGCGACAGCGCAAAATGCTGGTGGAATGCCAATGGAGTACATTCAATGGTTCCGATTCGTGAAAGTGGCACACGCAGGGCAACGGAATACTTGATCCATGCCAATATTGGTGAACTGAGCCCCGTGCTGATTTATCACCACATTAACGCCGGTTTCACCTTGTTGGACGTTCAACAGATGTTGTTGGAGATTACACCACACTCGTGCGGCCCAACACTGCGCCGAATATTAGGCAAGCCTACTTCTGCCAAGCTCCGCGCAGGACGTCTCCCAGTACGCCTGAATTCCCAGCAGAGCGCTGTGGCCTATATGTACGCCAAGATTTTTGAGTTATCCCTTAGTATTTTTGGTACGCGCGAACTCGCTGAACAATGGATGAGATTACCGTGCCGCTTCCTAGGCGGCGATGTGCCACTTGATGTGATACATAATCCCTATGCACACCGCTTGATCGAAACGTATCTACAGCGCGTAAAGTTCGGGATTTACCAATAGCATTTGGCACACAAACATCCTATTCATGTGCTGTTCGAGCAAATATTCTAATGAGACATTCCGAGTGATCTAACTGTGTAATGCCGCTACAAGTTGCATTATGCGTAGCATTTAAATGAGTAGTTCTGCCATCCCTGTAAAACGCCACAAGAATTCAAAAAAGCACCTGCATTAACACCAATATGAGAGCAAGCTTTGATCAAGAATATATACCATAGTGAACCGCACTTGCACTTGTGACTAGCTAGAGTAACTGACAAGCGCTGCATCTCCATAACGTGACGAAGCTTTATTAAGCTTTGTGGCATTGACTTAAAAAAGACGTTTGGGCATAATATTTTGGGTCGTAGGCTTCGGAGCTCAAAGTAATGAAAAGCAAAATAACCGAAATGGATGTCGCACGAGCAATTCAGCGTTTAAAGACCAAAGGGATGAAACCAACCCTCAATTCCATTAGAGCCGAACTGGGAAATCAAGGATCCAAGACAACCATCTTACGGATGGTGCGAACTCTTAGCGAGCAAAATAAATCTACCAATCTTTCAAATATCGTACCTGCAGGCACTGATGGCTCATTAGCAACTGCCAGCCTTTCATTAGAAGAGCCTTCTGCAATCGTTGAAAGTCTAGAATCACTGGGAGAGGCCCGAGTGATAGTCAACAAACTGTGCTTAACTATACAGCATTTAAAAACCGAACTAGCCATATGTCAATCCAATAACGAAGCTTTACGCACATCTCAAAAGCAAGCGTTAGAGGCACTGCGCGCATCCATTAAACTGTAATGGTGCGCGGGCAACACCTGTACACCTTTCTCTGTATACGTTTTAGCTGTTTCTCCCCATCGATATTCTCGGCGCTTCCTTTATCCGCTCTAGTCCTTAAATACTTTGCCAGATTCATGCGTTCTAGCCAGTTCATTTCTCTAATGACGCAACGCCACGTTAGCCATACATCTGAATAATCTCTTCCCGCTGGACTGTAATACCCTTCATAAACAGCCTCCCAGAATTTGATTACCCCATGTATTTCATAGGACGCGGAATCAAAAAAAACACCCCCTACTTTCTCTACAGCGCCGAAGACCACACTGGAGAACTCCTCCTGCAGGATAGTCCACTTTCGCTCAATAAGTAGTTGAGCAACCACATCTAAAAAATCCTGGTAAGCTTGCCCTCCTCGTAAGTCAATCGCGGTACAAGTGCTCGCAATAAATATCGCTAGCCTATCGAAACTTTTATATTTTTGCAGTTCCTTGAACAAGTAATAACTACTCGACGGAGATACCGCTCCGTAGCGATTGAGCACATCAATTCGTGTTGAGTAGTCGCAGTCTTCCTTTAGAAGTTTCCACAGTGGATGGTGATACACATCAGATGCTTGAGGGCATGCTAGCAGTAGCTTGTTTAATGTGCTGTGTTGAGGCTGATGCCCTCTCAAAAACAATCTCCATGGTTTTGGATCCAGAGATCCTGATTCCATACCGTGGATTTGCTCAAACCACCTAGCCATTGCGTAGCCAGTGCGAGCAATCCTCGCCTCGTCTGCAATGGTCATGGCCATCGCCATCACTCTCAGGTAATCAACGGGCTGCTTACGTGGTCGCGCCACATCGTACTCCTAAATCGAGGTCCTACCGTTCGCACCGATTCTCAATGCGCGGGATGCAGAATCTTGTATGGTATTGATTCCCATCGTTTTTTTTGTTCATAAATTCAGTTTTTTTGCCTCGTGACTGCTCAATTCCTGCCCCCCTAGAATGGTATACATCGGCTTCAGTGTACCGCTGTTCGTGATCCAATGCGGATCTGCGGAATTTGCCAGGTGGAGAGATAAGAGAATTGAGCAATGGATCAGATTCTGGAAATTGGTGAGTACGTAATCGTAAACGGCGTGATTGCTGTTATTTGCGAACTCATCGGCTCTGAAAATCTAAAGGTGAGAGAGCACGAGTCGGGTTTGTTATATACAGTGAATGTAGGTGATATCAGAGTGATTCCGAAATCATCTAAACAACCTGAGAACTTCCGACTAGACCCGACAGATCCTGCTACAGCACAGTCCTTAGTGCAAGCTGCTGAGCGAGCAGACGTGATCATGAAGTATAGGAGAGGCGAATTAAACGTTAAACAAAGCGGCGAGTTGCTCGGCATAAAGAAAAGCCAATTTTATAAACTCAACAAAAACTACAGCGAAGACTTTGGTCCATCTAGCATAGTACGCCAAACCGCTGGACCGAAAATTGGCTCTACCCGAATCAGTAAGCATATATCCAGCATCGTGGACGAATGCTTTGATAAACACTACAACGGGCCAGCAGCAAGTTATTCAGCAGTTTGGAGACAGGTTCAGGCGCAGTGCTTCAAGGAAGGGCTGCAATGCCCAAGTCTTGGAACCGTTACCCGATTAATCAAGATGCACGATCAAAAAGAAAGAGAGCTCAAAAAAAATGGACAAGATGCAGCACGCCAAAAATATGAGCCAAGGCCTGGAGTCGTTGAAGCAAGTGCCCCACTAAGTATCGCTCAAACGGATCATACAATGGTGGATCTGCTTTTGCGTGCTGAGCACGACAGAAGCATAATTGTCGGCCGCCCGTGGGTAACGCTAATCATTGACATATACAGCCGTGTTATTCTCGGCTACTACATCTCAATGTTTCCTCCGTCCCTAATTTCGGTACAGCAAAGTTTAGGGATGGCCGCGCTTCCGAAAAAGATGGGTTACTTTGTTAGCGACCTCGATTATGTGGAGTATCCTTATTACGGCCTCCCCCAAATAGTACTCATGGACAACGCCAAAGAATTCAGATGTCTGACATTGCGTGCAGCTATGAGCAAGTACAACGTTAAACCAGAGTACAGGAAACCGTATAAAAAGCATATGGGAGGACACATCGAACGCTTGATCGGTACGTTCATGACTACTGCAGTACATTTCCTCCCTGGTACAACATATTCTAATCCTCAACATCGCGGGGATTATAACAGCGAAAAACTATCGTCGCTGACCTTCAGCGAGTTTGTCACGTGGTTCGCCGGCCAGGTAATGATCTATCATGGAACGGTGCACTCAGCGCTAAAGAAATCACCTAAAGACGCCTGGAATGGGTATTTTAACTCTAAAGGAGCAACTCCACAGCTGATTACTAACCCTCAGCAGTTTTTCATCGACTTTATGCCGGAGCTACAGAGGCCGGTGCATAATAGCGGCATCCATGTTAATGGCAATAGATACCACTCGCAGGGTATCAACCAAGTTCAAGGTCGGGGAAAGATCACTATCAAGTTCGATCCCTACAACCTAGAACAGATTTGGGCTAAAGTCGGCGATAACTATGTCCAAGTACCCAAAATAACCGGCGAGCATGATTTCATAAGCTATGAAAGATATAGGTGCAACCGTAAATTTAACAAGTCTGCTCCGCCTGGCACAATCACTGATCCGGATGCTCTTCGCCAGGTCTTGAAAAATAATGATCTGGTTAAAACTAGCCGAAAACGCACTCGGGCTGCCAGCGCGATGAACAATGCAGATGAAGCTAGGCGTCAGCACAACCGCGCAATAAAATCCGGTTTGCCTAAATCTCATTTTCCTGACTCGATCGAAAATCCGCAAGACTCTGCTCAGCGCAACGTAAACTTCTCATTGCCGCCAACGCTTTACGACTTGACAGACTGATCAACTCGATCAGAGCAAAGTACACGTGTGGTTTCTAACTTTAGATTGTCTTTGTTGTTAGCGACCCATCGCGTGCTTATACATTCAATCAACAGGGAATCCGATATGACTGAAACATTCGCAAATCAAGCTAGCAAAAATTATTCAGATGCACATGTAAGGGAGTCGCGCAGGCCTTTGCTGCTACTTGAACCTGAGCAGCGAATGGCGATCTGTTTAGAAGATGTATTTCTCGACTACCCAATCGCAGACTCGATTCTTAAATCAATAGACTACATGCTTAAGTCAAAAAACAAAGTGCAAGCACCCTGCATGCTGATATGGGGTGAAGGCGGATATGGCAAAACCAGCCTGATCAGGAAAATCAAGGAAAGGAACGTTGAGCAAACCAATAAACTTGTTTTCATGAGTATGCGGCAGACGCCAGAAAATTACAACTTTCGCGAGCTCCTGCTTGAGGCGTTCGGGATCCCCCTAACCAAAAAATTTAGCGGCTTTAATGCCTCGAAGGAGTTCGCACGCACAGTTGCTCATAACAATATCAAAGGCATCGTTATTGATGAAATTCATGACGCGCTCACGCTGACCCCTTTTCAGCAACGCGCAAATTTATCGCTACTTAAAAATCTTTCTGGAGAGCAATTCAATCTGAGCGTGATTGCGTCTGGTACAGAAAAAGCCAGTGAAGCACTCCGACTCGACGCCCAACTGGAAAGACGTTACCTACAGTGGCCTCTAGCAAAATGGGAGCTCGACGAAAACTTCCGATCCTTCCTTCTTGCTTATGAACGCACTTTACCGCTAAAAAATCAATCACGGATATGGGATGAGGTAATCGCGCGAATGATACTAAAAACATCCTCAGGAATTATGGACAATGTTGCGAAAATTATTCAGATTGCGGCTGCGGAAGCAATACGCACTGGAGAAGAACAAATTAGCGCAGAAATCATAGAACATGTGCACCGGCTTGCTCCGCACTATGGAGTCTCGCTAATGAAATCCCAGTGAGCTCGGGGAAGCTTATGAATGAATTAAGCTTGCTGACGCAGTCCATCCATGACGACGTGCAGTTTTTAACCCCGCAGGTAACGCAGTGCATAGACGAAATCCAGTTGCATCATAAGTCTCAGAGTGAGCGCCGCCAACGCATGCCTGTTTTAGTGTGCGGCAATTCTGGAAGCGGAATTTCGACGGCAATGTCTCGAACAGCTCACCAATTCGAATTAACGAGCACAGGTGTTGTAGTATTGCAACGTCAAGATCTTGCGTTCTACTCACCCTATCAAATGCTGCTCCACCATTATGGCTTCAGACCGCCCGACAGTGCGCGACTCGGCTCATCATACGATTTGCCTCATTACATCACCAAGCTTTTGGCTATGGCTGAACCTGAGGTTATTATTTTAGATGATTTTCTTAATGGAGTTATTGAAAAAAAAGATATATCCAAGCATTTAGCCCAATGGACGAATGTGGCAAATGCAATACCGAAAACATCGATAATTTTCGGAAATCCTGGTCGCCTTACACCTACATGGTTATCTGGCGTACCGAACTACAAATCAATCTATATAGATGAGTGGTCACTAGGTCCCTCATTCGACCTTTACCTGAGTCAACTTTCCGATCTAGCACTGACGAAATATGGTCTGAAAATGGAACTGCAAAAATTCCAGAGCCAGCTCTATCAACATTCCCATGGCAACACTGGAAACTTGATCCGTCACTTGCGGCAGCTCGTTATAAATCTAATGCTAAATCATCAGTCAGATATGACAATAATTTTTGCCGCAAAAAAACTAAAGGAATTGATTGAAGACAATGCCAGGATCTTCTATGAAAGCGCTATGTGACGATGAATCTTTTTCTTCATTGGTAATGAGAGATGTCTTTAAGGCCCCGGTGGTTCACACCTTCGACGATGAAATCAAAGATTTCACACTCGAAGGTGACCCCGATTTCGATCACACTTACACTCAGTCAGGCTTTGCGGCTGTTTACGACAGGGTTAAGCCTCATGACTGCTGGATAATTCCTCACACCGTTTCCGATTTTGTTTGCATGCAGTGCTTGGCGTCATCGTTGAAGGAATATCACGCTTTGAGGTTTATGAAAGCCTGGCGTCAAGTAGCTCAGCCCTTTTGTAAATCACATAATAAATTGCTGGATTCTTTCCCAGCCAGAAACAGCGACTTAATGAACTTCCTAGTACAGAAGCCCAGCTCGCTGCGCACTACCCTCCCAGACAGTGTACTTCAGATGATTGCTTGCGCCGCTATCAAAATATATGAAGACTTGATTGAAACAATGCATTTCGAATGTCCAGCTGCCGCCCAGAAGCGATTCAGTGCTTTCAGGTTCCTACTTGAGTTATTCCTTCATGTACAGTCCGACTCCGGAGGCATCGCGTCTTTTTATATGAGTGCCCCGAGG
>Ga0065714_10064621_pt1 | contig 27968 bp, 26 predicted proteins | sample MisRhiReplicate2_FD_59101 | JGI IMG/M metagenome (GOLD analysis project Ga0065714, IMG submission 59101) | Miscanthus rhizosphere microbial communities from Kellogg Biological Station, MSU, sample Rhizosphere Soil Replicate 2: eDNA_1 v2... | ecosystem: Host-associated > Plants > Roots >... | reverse complement strand
AAACTTAATTATTCATTTAATCCTAATTTTTTATTTCGGAGGAAAAACAAAAAGAATAACTTTTTAAAAATTTATTACTATGAAAACACTTTTAAAATACGAGTCAAAGATTCAAGAGGTAACTGTTTTATTGTTTATAATTACTTTGATCACACAAATATGGTTGGGAAATGACGTATTTTCTAAAATTCTAATCATTGAATTTTTTGCTTTGGCAATTGTACAATACACTTTGAATAGTATTAAATTTTTCAACGATGATTTTACTAGAAATGATTCTCGAAAATTATATATGTTTCTGTCAACTTTCGTTGTGATTGGTTTTCTTCTTTGGAGAATGGCTTTTATTTTTGGTTGGAACAGTCTAGAAAATATTTCGGCAATGATGGCTTTATCATGGGTGTTTCTTACGCCATTATTGATTTTTCAATCTTTATGGATCAGTTGGTTTGATTTTAAAAATAAGGTTGAAAAACAAGATTTGATTGATTGAAATTTCTTAAAACCATTAAACTGAGGAAAAATGAATCATACAGATTTAATCAAAAAAACAGCGGAATTATCTGATTAAAAATTAAATATTTAACCATTTTAAATGATATTATTTTAAATAATTCAAAAACAAAAAATTATGAATTTCCTGAAAGCCGAATGGCGAAAATTAGCAATCATCAATTACGAAATAGATCCCGAAATACTAATAAAATACATCCCAAAAGGCACAGAACTCGATTTTTATAAAGGAAAATGCTATATAAGTCTGGTTGGCTTCATGTTTTTAAAAACGAAACTATTGGGAGTTCCGATTCCTTTTCACAGAAATTTTGAGGAAGTAAATCTTAGATTTTATGTAAAGAAAAAAGAAGGAAACGAGTGGAAAAGAGGTGTGGTTTTCATCAAAGAAATTGTTCCGAAACCGGCTTTGAGTTGGGTGGCAAATTCTGTTTATGGAGAAAACTACAAAACGATGCGCATGAAAAATCATATACAGCATACTGAAAATGATTTTATGATCAAATATTCATGGAAAGACAAAAGTTGGCATTCTATCGAAATAACCGCTGATAATAAAGCCTTTCCTATGGAAAATGATTCAGAATTTGAATTTATCACAGAGCATTATTATGGCTTTACAAAAAGATTCAACAAAACTTCAGAATATGAAGTATGTCATCCAAAATGGGATTGGTATAAAGTTAACAATCATCAGGTCGAAATTTGTTTTAACAAGATTTATGGAAAAGATTTTGAATGTTTAAACCATCAGAAACCACTCTCTGTAATGCTCGCAGAAGGTTCCGAGATCATAGTTAAAACTAAGAAGTACTTGGTTTAGGTAAAATCTTCAGATAAAATTCAGTTAATTGACTGTAAGAATATTTTTGCTGGTTCATCAAATCATGATTAAATTAGCAAAAACTAAACTTTATGTTAAGTAAAAAAACGAAAACCATATTTTTCTCGTCACTTTTACTCTCATCCACTTTTTTTTCACAGGTTCACAATGTTTCGGAAGGCTACCAAAAACCGACTGATCCGCTTGTTGTCCAAAATCTTGAAAACTGGCAGGATTTAAAATTCGGATTGTTCATGCATTGGGGAACGTACAGCCAATGGGGAATTGTCGAAAGTTGGAGCCTTTGTCCTGAAGACGAATCATGGACACAACGTAAGCCCGAACACGGAAAAGCTTACAATGAATATGTGAAAAACTATGAAAATCTTCAGACGACTTTCAATCCAACTCAATTTAATCCACAAAAATGGGCAGATGCTGCAAAAAAGGCAGGAATGAAATATGTAGTGTTCACAACAAAACATCACGATGGCTTTGCCATGTTTGATACACAACAGTCTGATTATAAGATTACCTCATCAAAAACTCCTTTTTCCAAAAATTCGAAAGCGGATGTGACGAAAGAGATTTTCAATACATTCCAAAAAGAAGGCTTCAAAATCGGAGCTTATTTCTCAAAACCCGATTGGCATTCTGACGATTACTGGTGGTCGTATTTTCCGCCAAAAGACAGAAATGTGAACTATGATCCTAAAAAATATCCCGAAAGATGGAATAATTTTAAAAATTTCACATTTAATCAGTTAAATGAAATCACTTCAAACTATGGTAAAATTGATATTCTTTGGTTGGATGGAGGTTGGGTTCGTCCATTTAATACCATTGATCCAAAAGTGGAATGGCAAAGAACAATCAAGGTTGAACAGGATATTGATATGGATAAAATCGGGACAATGGCTCACAAAAATCAACCCGGAATTATCATTGTAGACCGCACGGTTCCTGGAAAGTGGGAAAATTATGTGACACCCGAACAAGCCGTGCCTGAGCACGCGCTTTCGATCCCGTGGGAGAGCTGTATCACGATGGGAGATTCGTTTTCTTATGTTCCGAATGACAATTATAAATCTTCTCAGAAAATCATTGAAACTTTAGTGAAAATCATTTCGAGAGGCGGAAATTACCTGATGAATATCGCTCCCGGACCAAACGGAGATTATGACCCGATTGTTTACGAAAGATTAAATGAAATCTCAACTTGGATGGATAAAAATCAGTCCGCAGTTTTTGCAACGAGAGCGGTGGCACCTTATCATGACGGTAATTTTTATTATACGCAAAGTAAAGATGGAAAAACAGTGAATATTTTTCACTTGGATGAAAAAACAAATTATCAATCTCCGTCAACTTTAAATTTCTCCATTCCTAAAAATTTTAAACCAAAATCATTGAAAGTGTTAGGAGTTTCTTCTAAAATTCAATGGAAAAAATCTGGAAACTCAATTGAAATTAATTTACCCAGGGAAAGAACTCAATTACAATATTCAACCGTAATTCAGATTACGCAATAGTTGAAATTGTAAACTAATTGTATATTAAAATGACTTAGGAAATCGGAGCGTTAGGAAAATAAAGTCTGTGAACGTTAAGAAAATTCTACTGTTTGAGCGCGACACAAATGTTGAACTGAAAAAGCAACATAAAATTCGCACGAGTTTTAGAATTTTTAGAGAACAGATTTTATTTTTAGCGGAGAGTTCCAAGTCTTGAATTTTTGGTTCTTTTGTTTGACTTCGTCGAATCTTCGATTTCAAGACAAAAGAACAATAATTAAATCAAATTATTTATGTGCATTAAATTTCGTTTTAAAATTATAGCAATTTCATTATTGAGTTCTATAATCATTTCTGCTCAAAAACCTTTATACAAAGATCCCAAACAGCCTGTTGAAGTCAGAGTTCAGGATTTGTTGAAAAGAATGACTTCCGAAGAAAAATTTTGGCAATGCTTTATGGTTCCCGGAGATTTGGACAATGTTCCGAAAGGTCAATATTCCCACGGAATCTTTGGATTACAGGTAAGTGCAGGAAATCAAGGTGGTGGAGTTACCGGACAAATATTGAAATATAATGCGAATGAAGATGCAGAAAGACTAGCTAAGAAGATCAATGCAATTCAAAAATATTTTGTGGAAGAATCCCGATTGGGAATTCCGATTATCCCTTTTGATGAGGCTTTGCATGGATTAATGCGAGAAGGCGCAACGGCTTTTCCACAAGCGATTGGTTTGTCGGCGACTTTCAATCCTGAGTTGATGAAAGAAGTTTCAACAGCGATTGCAAAAGAAACGAAATTGAGAGGAATTCGTCAGATTTTGACACCTGTTGTCAATTTGGCGAGCGACATCCGATGGGGGAGAACGGAGGAAACGTATGGTGAAGATCCGTTTTTGACTTCTGTGATGGGTGTAAATTTCGTCAGTTCTTTTGAAAATCAGGGAATTATTACCACTCCAAAACATTTTTTAGCGAATGTTGGCGAGGGTGGAAGAGATTCATATCCAATTCATTGGAGCAAAAGATATCTGGAAGAAACGCATTTAATTCCTTTTCAAAAAGCCTTTATAGAAGGAAAAAGCAGATCGGTGATGACTTCCTACAATTTGCTTGACGGGCGACCTTCAACGGCAAATCATTGGTTATTGACCGAAAAATTAAAAAAAGACTGGAATTTTAAAGGTTTTGTGATCAGTGATGCAAGTGCGGTTGGAGGTGCAAATGTTCTCCATTTTACGGCAAAAGATTACGATGATGCTTCTGCACAGTCGATTAATGCCGGACTTGATGTGATTTTCCAGACAGAGTACAATCATTATAAATTGTTTATTCCGCCATTTTTGGATGGAAGAATTTCTCAGGAAAGAGTTGATGATGCGGTTTCAAGGGTTTTGAGGGCAAAATTTGAATTGGGTTTGTTTGAAAATCCTTACGTTTCTGATGCAGCTATTTCAGAATTAAAGAAATTAAATCACAAACCGTTAGCCGAAAAAACCGCCATTGAATCTTTTGTTTTGCTTCAAAATAATAATCAGACGCTTCCGATTTCGGAAAATGTTGAAAAGATTTTAGTGGTCGGAACTGATGCTGTTGATGCGAGATTAGGCGGTTATTCAGGGCCGGGAAACAAGAAAGTGAGTATTTTAGATGGGATTAAAAATTTCGTTAAAAATAAAAATATTGAAGTCAATTATTCCAAAGGAATTGACTGGAATTTGAAGGATTTCACGACCGTTTCAACTGAGTTTTTATCTTCAGAAAATCAAAAAGGATTGAAAGGAAATTACTTTTCCAATTCTGATTTAAAAGGAAATCCAGCTTTTGAAAGACAGGATGAACAGGTGAATTTCAAATGGACGTTATATTCTCCAAATCCTGAAAAACTACAACCCGACAATTACAGTGTTCGCTGGACTGGAAAGCTAGAAGCTCCAAATTCAGGAAAGTATAAGCTTGGATTGCGTGGAAACGATGGTTTCAGATTATATTTAAATGGGAAATTAATGATCGACAATTGGGAAAAGTTGAGTTATTCAACCAAAACTGTTGACATAGATTTTGTGAAAGGTCAAAAATCTGATATTGTTGTTGAGTTTCATGAAAATAGAGGAGAAGCAAATATTGAACTGATCTGGAATTATGGTTTAAATGATTACCAAAAAGACTTTAATGATGCTTTAAAATTGATTCAAAATGCAGATTACATTATTATTACTGCCGGAATTCATGAAGGTGAATTTCAGGATCGTTCTTCGTTGAGTCTGCCCGGAAATCAAGAACAATTTATTCACGAAGTTTCAAAGTTAAATAAACCTACAACGGTAGTTTTGGTGGGTGGTTCTGCAATAAAAACTACGAATTGGAAGGACAAAGTAGGAGCCATTTTAGATGTTTGGTATCCCGGAGAGGAAGGTGGAAATGCGGTGGCAAAAGTGCTTTTCGGAGCAGAAAATCCTTCCGGGAAATTGCCGGTTACGTTTCCAATTGTGGAAGGACAGTTGCCTTTGACGTACAATCATCACCCGACCGGACGCGGAAATGATTATTATGATTTGAGTGGTGAACCATTGTATCCGTTTGGTTTTGGTTTAAGTTACACGACTTTTGAAATCTCTGATTTACAATTAAATAAAACAAAATATTCTGAAAATGAAACGATTGTTGCAAAGGTGAATGTGAAAAATACAGGTTCGAAAGCAGGAAGCGAAGTTGTTCAATTGTATGTAAAAGATTTGCTGGCTTCGGTTTCAAGACCTATTATTGAATTGAAGGGCTTTCAGAAAGTGTATTTAAAATCTGGAGAATCAAAGCAGATTTCAATTGAAGTCCCTGTAAAAGAATTGCAGTTTTTAGACGAAAAATTGAATTGGATTGTTGAAAAAGGAAGCTACAGAATTATGGTTGGAAATTCTTCTAAAAACCTGCCTTTAAAGCAAAATCTTGAAGTTGAATAATACCTCTCGATAATGTGGTATGATATATGTAATGTTTATCATGAATATGAATGAAATAATTTAAATCATTCAAAAAATAAAATGTCATGAAAAAGTTACTAATATCAACTGTATTGTTATTTGGATTATCAATGAGTGTATATGGACAAAAACGTCCGCCTGCTCCGCCACATCCGTCAAAAACGGAGCTGACAAACAGTAAATCCCGCGAATTACAAAAAAGATATAATGCAGAGAAAAAGCTCATAATGAATCATCCGATTGCAACCAAAAAGATGAAGCAGGAGCAATTGAAAGCTTTGAATTTGAGATATCAGAATGAAAAGAAATTACTGAGAAGTGCAAGGTAATATCAATTTGAAGTTAATAAATAAAAAAAGAGAATGTTTTTGCGTTCTCTTTTTTGTTGCAGATTAAAGCAAACTATTTTATCTCGACAAATAATCAAGATTTTGAGAGCCAAAGGAATAGTTTTTGTACCTGAAATGCAGAAATGAATTTCTTATTTTTTTTATATCAACCATCAAATCATCAATAAGATCTATGAAAAAACTTATTCTACTTTCTGTGATTGCGCTTGCTCTAAGCTGTAATGAAAAGAAGAATCCAGAGATTCAGCAGAAAGATGTTGTCGCAACTCAAACCGATACTTTACAATTATCGGCTCCGGATGAAAAAGGGGCTAAAAACAAATTCAGCAATGTTATCGGATGGCCAAAAGATAAAACTCCGGTTGCTCCTGAAGGATTTACCGTAACAAGATTTGCAGAAAATATTAAAAGTCCACGTAACATGATTCAGGCCTCAAATGGCGATATTTTTGTGGTGCTTTCCAATTCTGAACGTACAACAAAAGAAAAGATCAAAAATGATATCAGCGGAAAAAGTGATGCCGAAGTTGGCGGAAAATCAGCGAACAGAATTATTCTTTACAGAGATGCCAATAAAGACGGAGTTGCAGAATCTTCTTCTGTTTTTCTTGATAATTTAAATCAACCTTACGGAATGCTGATTATTAAAGATCAATTTTATGTGGCAAATACTGACGGGCTTTGGGTTTATCCATACAAAGAAGGCGAAACAAAAATAACAAAACCTGGTAAAAAAATCGTCAATCTTCCCGCAGGAGGTTATAACAATCATTGGACGAGAAATTTAATTTCAAATAAAGACAATTCTAAAATCTATATTTCAGTAGGATCGGGAAGTAATGTTGGAGAAAACGGAATGGAAAATGAAGTGCGAAGAGCCAATATATTAGAAGTAAATCCTGATGGAAGCGGAGAAAAAATATTTGCAGCAGGACTTAGAAATCCAGTAGGAATGAGTTGGAATCCCACAACCGGAGAATTATGGACGGTCGTGAATGAAAGAGATGAATTAGGAGATGAGCTGGTTCCCGATTATTTGACAAGTGTGAAAAAAGATGCTTTCTACGGATGGCCTTATTCATATTTCGGGAAACATGAAGATCCTAGAAGAAAAGGAGAAAAACCTGATTTGGTTGCAAAAGCAATTGTTCCGGATGTCCCTTTGGGATCTCATACCGCATCTTTGGGATTGACATTTTATACAGGACAAAAGTTCCCCGAAAAATATAAAAATGGAGCTTTTATCGGACAGCACGGCTCTTGGAACCGTTCGTCTTTGGTAGGTTATCAGGTTGCTTTTGTACCATTTAAAAACGGTAAAGCAGCAGGAAGTTTTGAACCATTCCTGACTGGTTTTATTGCGGATAAAGATAAAGGTGATGTCTATGGAAGACCGGTCGGCGTTTTACAGATCGCAGACGGATCTTTACTCGTTGCAGATGATGTCAGCGGAATTGTCTGGAGGGTTTCCTACAACAAGGATAAGTAAAAAACAGCAAAAGCAACTTGGTAGAGTTGCTTTTCGTTTTCGTCAATATTTTTCCTTAAATTCGCATAAAAATTTTAAGCTAATGAATTACGATATTATTGTCATCGGAAGTGGTCCTGGTGGATATGTTACAGCAATCAGAGCGGCACAGTTGGGTTTCAAAACCGCAATTATCGAGAAAGAAAATTTAGGAGGAATCTGCCTTAACTGGGGATGTATTCCAACGAAAGCTTTGTTGAAGTCGGCTCAGGTTTTTCATTACATCAATCACGCTGAAGATTATGGTTTAAATAAAGTGGAAGCTAGTTTTGAGTTTCCGAATGTGATCCAGAGAAGCCGTGGTGTTGCTTCTAAGATGAGCAAGGGAATTGAGTTCTTGATGAAAAAGAACAAAATTGATGTAATTCTTGGTACAGCTAAAGTTCAGAAAGGTAAAAAAGTTTCTGTGACTGATAAAGAAGGTAAAGTGACTGAATATACAGGAACAAACATCATTATCGCTACAGGAGCCCGTTCTAGAGAATTGCCAAACTTGCCTCAAGATGGTAAAAAAGTAATCGGATACAGACAGGCATTGTCTCTTCCTGAGCAGCCAAAATCTATGATCGTTGTTGGTTCTGGAGCTATTGGAGTTGAGTTTGCTGATTTCTATAATACAATGGGTACGAAAGTTACTGTTGTTGAATTTTTGCCAAACATCGTTCCTGTGGAAGATGAAGAAATCTCAAAACACTTAGAGAAATCTCTGAAAAAATCAGGCATTGACATCATGACTAACGCATCTGTTGAAAGCGTGGACACAAGCGGAAACGGTGTGAAAGCTACTGTAAAAACTGCAAACGGAAACGTAACTCTTGAAGCTGATATTTTATTGTCTGCAGTTGGAATTGCTGCAAACATTGAGAACATCGGTCTTGAAGAAGTGGGAATTCAGACAGATAAAGGTAGAGTTTTGGTTAACGAATGGTACGAAACTTCAGTTCCTGGTTACTATGCAATCGGAGATATTATCCCGACCCAGGCTTTGGCACACGTTGCTTCTGCTGAAGGAATCACTTGTGTAGAAAAAATCAAGGGATTGCACGTTGAGAAAATCGACTATGGCAATATTCCCGGATGTACTTATTGTCACCCTGAAGTAGCATCTGTTGGTCTTACTGAAAAACAGGCTAAAGAAAAAGGTTATGAAATCAAAGTTGGTAAATTTCCTCTTTCTGCAAGTGGAAAAGCGACTGCAAACGGAAATACAGATGGTTTCGTTAAAGTGATTTTTGATGCTAAATATGGTGAATGGTTAGGTTGTCATATGATTGGTGAAGGCGTTACCGATATGGTTGCTGAAGCTGTGGTTGCAAGAAAACTGGAAACTACAGGTCACGAAATCATCAAATCTATTCACCCGCATCCAACGGTTTCTGAAGCGATTATGGAAGCTGCTGCTGCTGCATATGGTGAAGTGATTCACATTTAATTTTAAAGTATAATTTATTATATATCTAAAGCTCAGATTCTGTCTGGGCTTTTTTACTCTATATTTATGAAGACAAGATTTATTTTATTATTTTCTCTATTTTCAGTATTCTTATTTTCTCAAGAACAAAATGACAAAGGTTTTTTCTCTGCGGAATATATATTAAAAAACACTCAGGATACAATAAAAGCTAAAGTCAGAAACATTGGTAAATTCAGTAATAAGAAGTATTACTTTGCCACGATCATGTTTAAGATGAAAATGAGAGATTCTAACGGAAATGAAATCTGGGTGCAGCCGAATGATATTAAATATATCAAAATCACTGATGAGAACAATCTGAAACACGAATATTTTGCTTCATCAGGGAGACTTCCAAAAGAACAAGGACTCATCGAAATTTTGTACGAAGGGAAAAATATAAACTGGTACAAAGATTATCACAATCCAACGTTGGCTATGCAGCTGGAAATAAAAGGCTATATTACTGATAATAATAAAAATATTCTTTATTGGGGCTTCTTTGATGATCTAAAACGTAAATTTAGAATCATATTTAAAGATTATCCGGATTTGGAACTCAGATTAAAATCAGCGAATACAGAAGAAGATTTTGTAAAGCTCTTACGTTTGTACGATGCTAAAATCAGTAAGTCTTAAAATTTGTATTTGCTGTTAAAATTTTGATTAATTAGTTACGCATAATAATTAACATGAATAGAGTGAAATTTCCAGAGAGTTTTCATTAAATTTATTCAATGAATTTTGCAAAAACAGGATTGGTTTTATCGGGAGGCGGTACAAAAGGTATTGCTCATGCAGGAGTTTTAAAATTCCTGAGCGAGAAAAATATTGATATTGATATTCTTTCATGTTGCAGTGCAGGATCCATTGTCGGTTGTCTTTATGCAATCGGAAAAAAGCCTGAAGAAATTTTAGATTTCTTTCAATCTATCTATTTTTTTAACTGGAAACATTTTACTTTTAATCAACCCGGATTGGTTTCTTCGATTATTTTTGCTAATTATCTCAAGCCTATTTTTCAGGATATGAAAATTGGTGATCTGGATAAAGAAGTGAGGATTGTTGCTACAGAATTGGTTTCAGGAACTGAAAAAGTTTTCGATAAAGATTTTAAAGTGATCGATGCGATGATTGCTTCCTGCTCAATTCCCGGAATTACAACGCCTTATATTTTGGGTGAAGAAATGTATTGTGATGGGGGAGTTCTCAATAACTTTCCGGCAGATATTATCAGAAATGACTGTGATAAATTGATTGGCGTATTTGTTTCGCCACCTCATGATATTAAAATTACTGATCTTAAAACCATTAAATCTATCGTTTCCCGATCATTCGATTTGTTTTCCTACAGGGTTGAAAAAGTGAAATTTGAATACTGTGACTGGCTTATTTCCTCAAAAGACCTTTCCGCTTTTGGAAATTTTGAAAGAAAAAAAGATCGTCTCGAACAAATTTACAACATTGGTTATGAAGCTGCTAAAAACAGCTATTCTGAAAGTGATTTTGCGAAAGAACTGAAAAATTAAATTTATTTCACAAAAACATCCGTAAACTCAAAACTTTTACCGTTAAACAAGCCTTTATCACTCAGTTTTAGTTCAGGAATTACCAAAAGTGCCATAAAAGATAAACTCATGTATGGCGCTCTCAGTTTGCTACCCAGTTCTTTGGCTCTTCGATCTAAATTAACATATAATTCAGCAACTTCTTCGGCAGGAAGATTGGTCATGATTCCGGCAACAGGTAATTCCAGAACCAATTCTTCAGTTTCTGTTGCTAGAGAAATTCCTCCCTTTGCTTTAATCACTGCATTAACAGCTTTACAGATATCTTCATCATTAGTTCCTACAACAACGATATTGTGACAATCGTGGGCAACACAAGATGAGATTGCACCACTTTTTAAACCAAAATTTTTAATAAAAGCAGTTGCGACAGGCGCATCATTGTAACGATTCACAACGGCAATTTTCAGAATGTCTTCTTTAATATTTGATTCAGCAAATCCCTCAATTACTAAAGTTTCTGCCTGAATTTCGTGCGTAATTAATTGTCCGTCTAAAGCTTCTATTACCCGAATTTTTTCACCTTCACTTTTAATTTTAAAATCAGAAGGTTGTTTCATATTGCAATTAAAATTATTCACAATCGGGGCTTCAACAGATTCAATAAATGATTTTCCGTTCTCTGCTACTAATTCTCCATTGATGTACGTTTTTAAAATATTAAGATCATTAATATTATCAATTTCAATAAAATCTGCATTGTCTCCAACTTTTAATAGACCAATCGGTAAATGATAGTGATTGATAACATTGTAAGAAGCCGCACGCAAAACGTCGTATAAATTGTGGCCTTCTTTCAGAGCACGTTTTACATGATCATTGATATGAGATTCGATCAAATTATCAGGATGTTTGTCATCACAACAGAACATGATTTGCTCCGGAAAATCTTTTAATAACGGAATTAAAGTATCGAAATTTTTAGCAGCACTTCCTTCTCTGATCATAATTTTCACACCATGTTTCAGCTTTTCCAAAGCTTCAGTGTGTCCAAAACATTCATGATCAGTGGTTATTCCTGCATCAAAATAAGTCTTCATTCCTTCACCCATTAATCCGGGAGCGTGACCATCGATGGGTTTTTTATGTTTTTTTGCAGAAGCAATTTTCTTTAAAACTTCTTCATCATTATAAATCACACCAGGAAAATTCATCATTTCAGCAAGATAAACGATTTCATTTCTGCTCAATAGTTGATCAATATCATTTGAATCAATTATTGCTCCTGCTGTTTCAAATTGAGTTGCGGGAACACATGAAGGAGCTCCAAAATAAAAGTGAAACGGAACTTGCTTGGCGTTGTGAATCATATAATCTACACCGGTAACCCCTAAAACATTGGCGATCTCATGAGGATCGGAAATCGTTCCTACAGTTCCTTGTTTTACGGCAATTCGGGCAAATTCTGACGGGACAAGCATACTGCTTTCTATATGAACATGAGCATCAATAAATCCAGGTAAAATATATGTATCTAAGTTTTCCTCAATTTTTTTTACTGAAGTGATTTTTTTATTTGAAATGACAACCTCAGCAGGGTAAGTTTCCTTTGAAATGATGTCTATTAAATTGGCTTTAACTGTAAATTCCATTGTGCTTTTATTAAAATGAAAAATTCCTAATCGTGAAAATTAGGAATTTATTATTTGATTTTTTAATTAAATTTAATTTTTTACAACCCTTCCGTCCTGTTTTACCACAATTTTTCCGTCAATATCGGTAACAATCAATGTGTACGGTGGTTTTGTTGCAGAATCTGTAAGATAATTTCTGTACACTTTATAGCTGTAATCATTATTGTTGAACTCGTAATAATAATTTCCTCCACTTCCGTCTGGAATAATTTCTCCGTCAGAAATAATCATATTTGGTTTGGCAGTAATTTTTGTATTTGCACCCCACGATTGGTAGAGATAATTTCCGTTAGGTTGTTTATCGATTCTTATTTTAAACTTTTTAGTTTTAATAATAACCGTTTTCGGAATTTTTTCCTGATCTTTTTCCCCTCTGTTATTCTTGATTTCTTTAGGCAAATCAGAAATATTATCATTTTTTATCACCTTTGCAAAAGATAAAAAGGGTACTAATGTTGCGCACAATATAATTTTCTTAATCATTTTTGTCGATGTATTTTAAGATTATTGTACCGGAATGTTATCAAATTTAGAGCCAATTACAAAATATTCTCTGTCTGTGTATAGCTCGCAAAAGCTTCTTCTAAACTATCGAATTTTCCTTTAAACTCTTCAATAGGGCAATCCTGCAAAATATTTCCTTTATGAATCAAAATCACTCGTGAACATAATGCTTCAACTTCTTGCATAATGTGCGTGGAAAGCAAAACCGTCTTTTCTTTACCAATTTCCTTCACCACATTACGGATTTCTATAATTTGATTAGGATCTAAACCATTTGTCGGTTCATCTAAAATCAATAAATCCGGCTGATGAATGATCGCCTGAGCCAAACCTACTCTTTGCTTATATCCTTTCGAAAGCTGTCCGATTTTTTTTGATTTTTCCGGAGTAATTCCTACCAGTTCAATCACTTCATCTACTCTTGCTTCAGCAATTTTGTGAATATTTGCCACAAACTGCAGATATTCTTTCACATACATTTCTAGATATAAAGGATTGTTTTCAGGAAGAAAACCGATGTTTCTTTTGCTTTCAATTTCATTTTCCGAAATGTTTTTACCATTAAAAATGATTTCGCCCTCATCAATTTTCAGAGCACCCACAATAGATTTCATCAAAGTAGATTTTCCGGCTCCGTTAGGACCGAGAAGACCGATGATTTCGTTTTTTTCAATAGAAATATTAATGGTATTGAGAGCAGTTTGCTCAGCAAACTTTTTAGTGAGATTGATTACTTGAAGAGACATAATTTAATGATAATCTTTTTACAAAAATAAAATAAAAAAACTCATTCGGAGAGAATGAGTTGAGTATTATTAAAAAAATAAAATTATTTTCTTGATTTCTTTTTAGGCGTTACAGTCTTTGTAGCTTCAGGTGTTTCGTTTGTGTAGGTTTGTTGTGTATTCGCTACATTAGAAACTGCGGTTGCTCTTTGTGCCGGTTTATTGTACAAAGCCGCTTTTGAAGTACCGATCCCGAAAATTTTATCAATCTGCTTTTTATTTAAAAACTGTGATTTTCCTACATACTTTCTGTTTTTATTGATAAACTGAATGAATTGTACTGTCGGCTGACCGTAATTTTTTTCATAATGAAGTTCGATGATATCATTAGGAAGTTCTAAAGTGACATTTCCTACAGGTTGGTCGATAAAACCGTCAGTAACAAGTTTATAAAGCCCCATCACATCGCCATTCACATCCAAAAACGAAAATGATCTGAAGGTATTCAGATTACTGGTGTTGATATCCTGATAATTAAAAGTAAACCTGTTTTCTTTTTTATAAAGACCTACCGAGTTTTCCTTGCCGATTTCCACCAAAGTCTCATTTTTCAGAACTTTGATCTGTGAAAAAGCAGCAACACTAAATAGGCAGGTGAATAGTAGAATTATTTTTCTCATGTATTTTTGTTTTAATAATTGTGATATGGTCTTGCTAAATTAATTATTCTCCCATAAACAACAATTTTTTCTGGGACAAAAATAATATTTTTTTTTGACTTCGTTTTTTTCTATTATTAAAATTCCAGACTGGGGAAAAACAGGTATCGGGATAAAAAATACCAGGACAAGATTTGAAATGTTGTATCCTATGAAGATTTTAATCTGAATGCAGTTGACTATCTATCTGGTGAAGCCCTTTACTAATACTAAGCAAATGGTGATTAATTGAGAATACGATTGCATATGTCATTTATTTAGTATATATTTGTAAAATAATAAGGCAACTGCATGATAAAAGTGAGATTTTAATTTAATCTCAAATGAAATGTCAGCCGCTCAATTTTGTCATTAATATTTTAGGTGTTCTACCTTTTAAGAAGTTCGATTTTCACTCTTAAATTCTATTCATCCATATTTTTTTCTCAAAAATTATTATCGTTTTGATTTATATCAGGACACAAGGACGATTGATCCTTTAAAAACAGAATACAATAATTTTTTAATACATATACAATGCAACAAGGAACAGTAAAATTCTTTAACGATACCAAAGGATTTGGTTTTATTACTCCATCAACAGGTGGTCAAGACATTTTCGTACACACTTCAGGTTTAGTAGATAATATTCGTGAAAATGATGTCGTAACATTCGATTTACAAAATGGAAACAAAGGTGTTAATGCAGTTAACGTTAAAATAGCGTAACTTTATTAATAACCATCATATGGTACAGAAAGCAGATAATTTATTTTATCTGCTTTTTTTATTTTTCTATTCAACCTAAGGCTGGATATTTGTCTTATCTCAGCTACTTAAGGAGCTATTTAGAACTGTAAATATAGTTTGTTAATTGTTTAATAAAGCAAGTTAATCAAGCAATCTTTTTCAGATTTATCTTTTTGGTAAATCTATTATTTAAAATCATAATCAATCAAATGAAACTCCCAAAAATAAAAGAATTGCAACCACGAATAAAATTGCGATGATCAAATACATGATATAGCTTAAAATACTTCGTGAAAGGATATCTATCCATCTCATTTTAAAGAATTGTTTATTCGTCCAAAAAATTAAAATAAAATCGATGAAGAACAGGAGATTAGTAACAATATTAAAACCTGATTGATCTTTGAGAAAATACAGTATGGGTAAAAAAAGTATGTGTACTCCTAGCCGTTGAGATGTTTTAAAGGCCTCAAAAATTATAAATTCATAGAAGTTATACCCAGATTTTTTAAAAAGTATGTAGGTTGTCAATGCATAAATTGGAATTGTAGTGACCACAAACCAGTAATAATGTTCAAAAACCTTTTCTAAAACCAGTCCGGAGGATTCGTCAAGATCAGAGCGATTATTGAGATCAAGCAAGTGATAGATCAAGGCATAAACCGTAGCTAAAATAATGACCATTGAAATTGGTCTGAAGTGATTCACTCGTTGTCCCGCAATATAATTTTTGATCACATGACCAGGCTCCTCAAAAAGCTTTTTCAGAGAATAGCCGATTCCTTTATCATAGTGTAGTATACCATGTTGGATGTCTTCCCAAAGGAATTCATGGTCAATACGTTTAGTTGTTGCAGACTGACCACATTGGTTACAGTATTTTCCTTCAAATATGTTTCCACAGTTCTTACAAGTTATCATACATCGAATTTTGGTTTAGCTGACTTTATTGCAAATCATAAGCTGTATTTTGGTATATATCAAAACTACAATTTATTTTCAGAAAATATAATTGTCTTATTTGTAAAGTTTAATTTAGTATCACTTTAGAGGTTAAGATAGTTATTAAGAATACATTTGATTTTCGTAAATTACAATCTCAAATCTTATCCTTTACTTTAATTATTTAAAATGAATCTTGACAAATTAGATAATCCGGCATGGTATTCATTAAGGGAAACTCATGCAAATTTTGCAGTTGACTATGAGCAGATAAAATTTTATAATCCTGATTATTGTACCTTCGGTGGTGCGTTGAATAATGAAAAAACAGAATCTGGAATCACAACATACGCATCTTTTACCGACAAGTTTTTTGTAATTGGAAATAGACCTGATATCAATAGCAAAGTGAATAGAAAGTGAATTGATCTGCGATCAAATGATTCTTGATAGACGAATTGACCTTGATATTTATGAGAATATTATTGTACTTCAGACAGAAGATCAAAAAGATCAACTATTTAAGCTTGTTAATATGGTGCAGCCAGGATATTTCAAAAATAAAACTGCCGATCTGGGAAATTATTATGGGATCTACAAAAATGATCAACTAGTTGCAGTTACCGGAGAGAGAATGAAAATGGATGGATACACTGAATTAAGTGCTATTGTTACCCATCCTGAATACACAGGAAAAGGATATGCAAAACAGCTCATCGTCCACGCAAGCAATAAAATATTCAACGAATCCAAAATTCCTTACCTGCACGTTGCCGATAATAATGTTAATGCTATTAGGCTGTATGAGAAATTGGGGTTTGTGATAAGAAAGAAAATAAGTTTCTGGAAATTACTTTCAAATGAAGGATAATAAATTTTTGATAAAAAGCACTATGATTTAGGAGCTGAAAAAGAACGGAAAGAAAGTGAATTATCATCTTTTTTTCCGGTTTAGTACCGATACCGAAGAAATATCGAAACATTTGGTCGAAAATTTAGAAAGAATTTCGCAATTATTAGATTTATCATCATCGACAAAAAACTATACTCCCAACAAAGTTAGCAACTCCATAACTTATTTTATAAATGGATTCAGTAGTTACAAACTCTTTCCACCAATATATTTCATCAAATCATCCTTATAATTAGGAGCAATAACAATTTGCTGATTCCCAATAACGATATGATTTCTTTCGATAGCTTCTATTTTGTCAAGCGCAATGATGTACGAACGATGAATTCTCATAAAATTTTCGGAAGGTAATTCTTCTTCCAACTTTTTCAGACTCATCAAAGTCAGAATTGGTTTAGGTTTGTCTTTCAGATAAATTTTCACATAATCTTTGAGACCTTCAATATAAAGCACTTCGGAAAGATTGATTTTGATCTGCTTGTATTCCGATTTCACGAAAATAAATTCCTGTTTTTTTTCTGATTTCGAACCAGAAACAGATTGTAAAGATTCAAAATGATTTCTGGCTTTTGTAGATGCATTCAAGAATTCGTTATAATCAAAAGGTTTCAGTAAATAATCGAGTGCATTTACTTTATAACCGTCAATTGCGTATTGGTCAAAAGCTGTTGTAAAAACCACTTTACTTTTTTGAGGTAACAGTTTTGAAAACTCAAGACCTGTCAAATCAGGCATTTGAATATCAAGAAAAAACAAGTCAATATCTTTATTTTCTTCCAAAAACTGCATTGCTTCGATAGCGTTATTGCATTTAGCTTTCAGCTCCAGAAAAGGCGTTTTCAGAACATAACTTTCTATGAGATTCAGGGCCATTGGCTCGTCGTCGGCAATCAGGCAGGTTATTTTTTTCATTTTCTATTTCGTTTTCAATTTCACTTCCGCAATGTACATTCCGTCATTTAAACAAGAATGAAACTCGTGTTTCTCGGGATAAAGCAAATTAAGTCTTTTCTGCAGATTCTCCACACCAATTCCCGAACCGCTTTTGTCAGTATCGGTTTTAGGAAAATTGGAGTTGGAAGCAGTGAAATGAATTTCATCCTCCAAAATTTCCATTTTAAAATTAATATCCGAAGGCTGCATTGCAGAAACGCCGTGTTTGAAGGCATTCTCAACAATCGAAATAAACAGCAATGGTGCAACTTCCAGACTAGGAATTTTTGTTGGAAAGTTGGTGTAAACTTTAGTTTTATCATTCAATCGAAGTGACATCAAACTGATGTATTTATTCAGAAAATCAATCTCCTCGGAAAGGCTTATTTTTTCAACATCGGTTTTGTACAAAAGATGTCGCATTAGTTTGCTCAGACTGTGAAGGCTTTGCTTGGCTCTATCTGGCGCAAAATCTATCAATGAATAAATATTATTGAGCGCATTGAAGAAAAAATGTGGCTGCAATTGGTATTTCAAATGCTGAAGTTCGGCCTGTAGTTTAATATTATCTGCTTCGATTTTCATTTCTTCAGCTTTCTGCATTTTTTTTCCGGAACTGATGGCAATTGAAAATGCAACAGGAATCAGGTAGATCATAAAGTCTATAAAGTAACGCAACCCAACTGGAGGGTTTTTATCCCGGAAACCTTTGGGTTTCCCTTCTTCAAAAAAATCAAAAATTTCGTTCCTGAAATAAATTAAAACAAGAATTAAAGCCATATTTGTAAGAAAATAAACCGATTTTTTGTCCGAGAAAAACCATTTTATCAATACAAAATAATTGACATAAAAAATGATCGCCAAAAAAATAAGCTGCAACCAAAAATGCTGAAAAATATCTCCCCAGCTTCCTTCTGACCCTATAGAAAATGCGGCTGGAAGAAAGAATAAAACCAGCCAGATCAAAAGATGAAGGCTGATTTCGAGGCTTTTATTTTTTAGATTGAGCATTTATTTTTTGATATTATTGATTATTGATTATTTTAAAATTTAAACTTACTCAATCCTTTAAAAATTTTGGATCTGTGGAAGTTTCGAAGAAGTGAATTTAAGAATTTTCCCAGCATTGTTCTTTTTCATTATTAAAATTAAAAGTTTTTTATTCATATCTCAAAGCTGTGATAGGATCTGCCTGAGCAGCCTTTCTGGCAGGATACCATCCAAAAAACACACCAGTAATCGTACAAACTGCGAAAGATATTACAATAGAACTCATCGTAATGCTCACCGGCCAGCCTGCAAATTGTTTGATACCAAAAGTCGTAAGCAGACCAATGATGACGCCCAAAACACCCCCGGTAATTGAAATGAGAACAGATTCTATCAAAAACTGCATCAAAATATCCTTGCTTTTTGCGCCAATTGCCATTCTAAGACCAATTTCTCTGGTTCGTTCTTTTACGGAAACGTACATAATATTCATAATTCCAATCCCACCGACAATTAATGAAATACTTGCAATGGCGACCAAAAGAACAGTCAGCATCTCGCTTGTGGAACTGAATGTGGAAATAAGCTCCTGTTGGGAAGAAACATTGAAATCGTTGTCTTCATCAGGTTTTATCTTATGCTGGTCTTCCATAATTGATGTGATCTCGTTCACCGCCTGTTCAGAATTTTCTTCACTCACAGATGATGCAACAATCGACTGAAGGTAAGTCTGAGCCAATATCCTTTTCTGAACTGCCGTGTAAGGCGCAATGATAATATCATCCTGATCCTGACCAAATGTGTTTTCGCCCTTTTCTTTCAAAACCCCGATTATTTTGAACGGAATATTCTTAAAACGTATCATTTTCCCGATAGGGTTTTCATTCGGGAAGAGATTTTCCTGAACGGTTTTTCCTATTACGGCAACTTTGGAATAGGCTTCCACATCGTCCTGTGTAAACATAGAACCTTCTTCCACATTCCAATCCCGAATTTTAAGATATTCCGGCGAAGCGCCATAAATGGAAGTCGGCCAGTTGTTGGATCCCGCAATACTTTGTCCGTTTCCGTTGACCAATGGTGAAATGTCTTTGATTAATTTTGCCTGAGATTTCAGAGCGTTATAATCTGCCATAGTCAAAGTCTGGGTATCGGATGCATCTGAACTAACGCCACCCATCATTTCTGCACCAGTACGAATCGTAATAAGATTTGCGCTCATACTGGAAATATTCTTTTTGATACTTTCTTTGGAGCCTTCTCCAATCGCCAGCATTGCAATTACGGAAGCAACACCGATGATAATCCCGAGCATCGTCAGCATTGCTCTGGTTTTGTTGAGGAGAATGGCTTTCCAGGCTATTTTTAATAAATTGGTGAAATTCATTTTTTTTAATTTTAAGGCTTCGACTCCGCTCAGTCTGACAGTCGTAAAGCTTAGGGTTTATTATTAAACATATCATTCTGAGCGGAGTCAAAGAGTTTTTGATTCTTCAATATTTTTCATTTTTAAAAAACTTTTTGCAAAACTGCCCTCTTCATTGTCTTTTTCATCGTCGGTTTCATTTTCTTTCTTCATTGCATTTCATATTCGTCTGCATTTCGGTTTTGCAAAAAGTTTGCTTCATTAATCCTTCTTCATTACAATTTCTAATTTTTGATATTGAAGCCTTCCAGCTTCTGTTGTGTTGTTATTAATAAAAACTTTTTGCAAACCTGACCTCTTCATTGTCTTTTTCATCGTCGGTTTCATTTGCCTGCTACATTGCATCTTCATTTTCGTCTGCATTTTCAGGTTTGCAAAAAGTTAGCTTCATTCATTTGTGTTCACTAAATATATAAATTGAACAAGTTTCTATTATATTGAATTACAGCAGCCAGGCTGAACTTCACAAAAAATTATTCTGCTTTTGGAAGTTTTAATAATTCGTTTTTAGCAATCATTCGGTTTTGTACCAATTTGTCTTCTTTGATGATTCCGTCTCGCAAAATCACGGTTCTTTTGCTGAATCTTGCAATGTCTTCTTCGTGAGTTACGAATCCGATAGTAATTCCTTCGTCATTCAGTTGCTGAAAAAGATTCATCACTTCGTAAGAAGTTCTGGTGTCGAGATTCCCTGTTGCTTCGTCTGCCAGAAGGATAATCGGATGGTTGACCAACGCTCTGGCAATCGCCACTCTCTGTTGCTGCCCGCCGGAAAGCTGGCTTGGAACGTGACTCATTCTGCTTTCCAAACCGACTTGTTTTAAGGCCTTCACAGCGCGCTCCCTTTCTTCCGCCGACACTTTGGAGTTGTAGAGCAAAGGCAACTCTACATTCTCCAGCGCGCTGGTTCTGGCCAATAAGTTATAAGACTGAAATATGAATCCGATTTTCGTATTTCTGATTTCTGCTAACTGATCTTTGTTCAGACCTTTTACCAAAACCCCGTCCAGTTCGTAAGTTCCGGAGCTTGGCTGATCCAGGCATCCCAAAACGTTGAGGAAGGTTGATTTTCCTGAGCCGCTGGCTCCCATAATCGTCACAAATTCACCTTCGTTGATGGTCAAATTAATTCCTTTGAGAGCGTGAACGATCTCATCGCCCATTTTGAATTCGCGTTTCAGGTTTTCTATTTTGATGATGGGTTTCATTTGTAGTTGTTGGTTTACTGTTGATGGTTGATGGATTTTTTTAGTTGAGATTTAACGATTGATGTTCTATTAACTATCGACCGCCAACTCTTAACCAAATCAATTTCCTTTAGGCGGACCTTGGTCTGAACCAGATTTCTTGTTGTTATTATTTGGTCTTTTCGGCATAAACGGACTGCTTCCGTCTTCTGATTTTGCAACAGCTTCCTGTTGTTCTTCAAGAGATGTTACGATTTGTTCTTTTCCTGACAATCCGCTTTTTACCTGAATATTAATACCGTCATTGATTCCGATTGTGATTAATTTCTGTGAAAGACTTCCATCGTTATTTTTAATCCAGATGTATTTTTCTTTGTTTTTTCCGGTTTTGATTTCAGGGATTTTTGCTGTGATCTGATTCTGCTGATAATATTTCTTCAACATTTCCGCATCCGGACTGAAAGCAATTGCAGAAGCGGGAACCGTATTAATGTCCTTCAATTCCTGAGTATAAATCGTAATGGTTGCGGTAAGTCCTGGTTTCAGTTTTTGGTCGGGATTATCTGCATCGATAATTATCGTGTAAGTCACAACATTCGATTCCGTGGTTGCCGACAAACGAACCTGACGAACACGACCACTGAATTCTTCCTGCGGATACGCATCTACCGTGAAACTAACACGCTGACCAACTTCTACTCCGCCTATATCGGCCTCATCCACATCAGCTTCCACCTGCATTTTGGTAATGTCTTTTGCAATTTTGAAAAGTGTTGGAGTCGTCATACTCGCCTGAACGGTTTGTCCTTCTTCTACTTCTCTGCTCAGGATAATTCCGTCAATCGGGGCATAAATGTTTGCATAACTCAAATTGGTTCTTGCCTGGGCCAAAGCTGTTTTTCTCTGACTAACCGTTTCCTGAGAATTTTTAACCTGATAAGCCGCCTGTTCGTAATCTGCTTTGCTGATAACACCGGATTTGAACATATTGTTTTGACGGTTGTAATTCTGCTGGTAATAATTCAGTTCGTTAAGAGCCGCATTATATTGAGCTAAAGCATTATTCACAGATTCCTGAAGATTGGTTTTGTCCAATTCTGCCAAAAGCTGACCTTTTTTAACTTGAGAATTATAATCTGTATAAATATGATTGATGATTCCCGAAACCTGCGTTCCCACATCCACCTGGTCAACCGGTTCTACAGTTCCCGTTGCAGTAACGGAAGTCGTAACACTCTGCTTAGACATTTTTATGGTCTGAACAGCAATATTGGTTTCTTTTTTCGTTGCGAAAAATTTGTAAACGAAGAAAATAACAATTATCGAAACAAGAACGATAATGGAATTTTTGAAGTATTTTTTATATTTTGGATTCATAATCTTATGATTTTAATTTTATTCTTTTCCCGGACCTTAAAGGGAGGAATAAAATCAATTTGCTCCCTTTAGGATTGGGACAACAAATTGATTTTACTTTTATTAATTTGTTGTCAGCGTTTTACCTTGATAAAAATTCAGCAATTGGCTGTACAGAACTGCCATATATTTTGATTGAAGATAGGTTTGTTCATTGGTGAGATATGTATTTCTGCTTACCGAAAGTTCCGTCGTGGTCAAGCCTCCGAATTCGTATTTCTTACTGGCCAGATCGTAAGCAAGTTTTGCATTATCTCTTGCTACTTTAGAAGATTTTTGCTGAGCCTGATTGGCGACGGCATTTTGCCAAGCCGTTTCGATACTTAAATATAGAGTTTTGCTTGCACTGATTTTATCCAGTTTATTTTGTTCTATATCTATTTTAGCCAGTTTTACATTCGTATCGTTCTGTTTTTTTGAGAAAATCGGGATGTTCAGAGACAAACTAACTGATTTATTGAAATTATTTTTAAACTGATTAAAATAACCATAATCCTGCGTGCTTGTGTAGCCTGTACTTAATCCTACAGTTGCAGAAAGTGTCGGTAAATAACCTGTTTTAGTAATTTCTAGAGCTTTTGCAAGAATCTCATTTTGAGCGTCATAAATTTTAAGATCAGGAAGATTTTCGATGGCCTGAGCAAAAACTTGTTGTTTATCCGGAATAGTTTCCATCAAATCATTTAGGGTTACTTTTTCAATTTGAAAATCTACACTTGGATCCAGTTCCAAAAGTTGTTTCAGTTTCAAAACCTGCTGATTGTAAAGATTTTCACTATTTACAACTGTATATTGATTTTGTGCATCTTGGGTTTCAACATCTGCCAAATCTAATTTTGAAATCGCTCCGTTTTTGTATTTGGTTTGTGTCAGTTTCAGTTCTTCAGCCGAGGAATTGGCTGCATATTTTGCACTTTCAATACCTTCATAATAGTATAAAGATTGAAGATAAGCATCTAAAACATTCAGAACAATACTGTTTTCTGCCTGTTTCTGGTACAATTCAGATTGTCCGACAAGCATCTTATTCTGTTCGATTTGAAGATTCAGTTTATTTCCCTGATAAATGGTTACGTCACCATTCAAACCAAAACTATTCGAAAAAATATTCTGATTGACGAAAGAGCTTGTAATGGGATCGACACTGGAACCATTGGTCAATCCAACCGAAGAGGAACCATAAATGGTAGGAAGTTTATTATTTTTCTGCTGTTGAAAATTAAGCTCGGCAGTTGTTTTGTCCAAACTTTCTTTTTGACGGTAATATTATTCTTAACTGCGTAATCAATACAGTCCTGAAGTGTCCAGACTTTTTGAGCAGGAGCAAGGATTCCGATGAAAAATAATATGATGAGATATGGTTTCATTTTTTGTCTGTTTTACGAAGCAAAATTGCATCAGACAGAAATCAAGATCAAATCTAATAGACAAACAAGAGGATTTTATAGAAGGAAAGTGATATTGTTTCGACAGAGAATTGATAAAAAATAGAAATCTTTATTCTTCAAAAGGAAGCACTATTAATTTTTCAGGCACATCAGATAAAAGATAAAGTATAATGGCACAGTAGCAAACCGGAAGATGCTGTTCATATTTTCCACGACTACTACAGGGTGAAAAATGATAATATGCATTCTATCTCGGCTCAGAATTATTAATCATCACAAATGCACAGTTTCAGTAAAAAAATGAGATCGGGTAGGATTTAGATTTTACTATATCTTTGTCGTTTGATGTACATTAATGCCTTGAGTCCTTAAATTGTACTACGAAAATATTATCTATTGTGTGAAATCGTACTCAGAAAATGTGTGATAAAATGTTTTTAATACTGCGTTAACAGCATGGTATGGATATAAGAAATCTTATGAACCAGAAGATGATAAAACGTATATCAATCACGCCCTGACTCCTGAGTTATTTTAACTGAAGGAAACAATATGAAAGGAATTCGGATATCAATTTAATGGTGCTGACTCCCTGATAAGAAAACGTAAAATACTTAACATCATTGAATGAAAAAGCCATCAGTTATAGATGACTTTTTCATTATATTTATATTAGGGTTGACCGCTGCCACCAGCTGAACCATAGATTTGTCCTGTTGCAAAACTTCCATTATTGTCAGCAAACTGCACAAAGATGGAGGCTAGTTCTGCAGGCTGCCCTGGTCTTCCTAATGGGGTGTCATCTCCGAATTTAACCAGATTTTCCTGTGTCTGACCGCCACTCACTTCTAAAGCTGTCCAAACTGGTCCTGGAGAAACGCCATTTACTCTGATGCCCTTTGGACCTAATTGTTTTGCAAGGGATTTTACATAACTTGTGGTTGCTGCTTTTGTCTGTGCATAATCGTAGAGATCTGCAGAAGGGTCATAGGCCTGGACTGATGATAGTCCGATAATGCTGGAACCTGGTTTCAAATGGGGTAGTGCTGCTTTTGTGATCCAGAATGGTGCATAGATATTGGTCTTCATAGTTCTGTCGAAATCTTCTGTGCTGATATCCAGAATGGATTCGTTGGATTTTTGGTGACCTGCGTTATTGACTAATATATCAAGTCCTCCCAATTGAGCTACTGCTTCAGAAACCAATTTCTGGCAAAATGCTTCATCTCTGATATCACCAGGAATTGCTATTGCTTTTCGACCGGCTTTTGTGATCAGATCTATCACTTCTGCGGCATCCGATTCTTCTTCCGGCAGATAATTGATTGCGACATCTGCACCTTCTCTGGCAAATGCAATAGCGGCTGCACGTCCAATCCCTGAATCTCCGCCCGTGACAAGAGCTTTTCTACCAACCAATCTTCCGGAACCTATATAGCTTTCTTCACCGTGATCCGGAATTGGATCCATCTTCCCTGCTAATCCGGGAAATGGTTGGAATTGTTTTTTGAAAGGTGGTTTGGGATATTTTTTAGTGGGATCTTGTAGAGGGGATGTTTCTTCGTTTTTCAAAGGTTCTGCCTGGATGTTTTCTTTATCCTCAGTAGATTCAGGGGTAATAATATTTACTAATTTGTCAAGTGCTTCTCTTCGTGTGATTTGATCTTCCATATGAATTGTAATTTGGTGTGAATAATTGATTTTAGTTTTATCATAAGCAATCTACATTCCATATCATATAATGTTGGAAATTATGCTTGAAATTGCAAGAAAAACCAAATTCAAGATAAATAAATTATAATTTTTTTACAATCCTGTTGGCTGCAGTATCGCAGAAATCAAGCCCTGAATAATCTGGATTTAGTCCACCAATAAACGGAACCGCCATGATAAATAAATTGTTGACTGTCTGCCCATATTTATTTAGTGACTGGAAATAATCATTGATCTCCAGACCATTGACTTTGAGGTAATAATTATCATTCTGTCCTTTAACCACTGGATTTTCATCAGTTTCTGATAATTTTTCTGCGGTAGTATTACTTTTAAAGCTCAAATAGGCTTCACTGATTAACTCATCTGATCTCAAGCTTTCAAACGGCAGGTCAGACAATTCCAAAGGCTTTTGACCGATGGCATCAACAAATACATGATAATGCTTTTGGTGTTTTTCTCTTTGAGGTGACAGATAATGGTAGACACCTCCTGATTCAGGATGTGGCTCTACATAGCTTTCTTTATCAACTTGGATCAGGTCAATAATGCCTGCGTCATATAATGCGATAATTTCTTTGTATGAAGACTGGGGCAGTGATGCGATAATGATTGATATCAGAGGAAGAAGTGTTTTTCTGAGACGCAGCATATCTTCTGCCGAAAAATGTTTTGCAGGATAATTCATCGCATAACTAAATGCTGATAAAGTTTCTTTCCAGCTGATAGATTGATGCCGTTTGATCGATTTTTCTGCTTCGTTGTATTCTGCTTTGAAAAGCTGAAAAGAATCCAATTCCTCTCTGATGCTCATCATTTTATCAACAAATTCTTCAATGCCCAAGTCCTTTACCTGAAAGTAAAAGTCAGCGTCTTTCTTTTTTAGAGGTAATTTAAAATTGATCTCAAAAACATGGTCCAGATCGACAAAACCATTATGTTTTTTTTTGTAATCATAGATTTCCTGCAGTGACATCATCCAATCATTTGAGTAGGCCTGATCTTCTGAATGAAACCTTAATGCCGGTAAAAAGCCACCTGTTGAAAACATATGAATACGGAAATTTTCCGAATCAACATTGAGTGAATATTTTAACTGCCCATCTTTCAGAACTTCATATTGACCATTTAACCGTGATAAAGTCTTGACAGCATCCACAGCAGTTAAAGAAGTTCCCCTAATCGCAATAGGAAAGTTGGTGTGGCTTGTAAATTTGGTGGGCGGGTAGGGCGAATCAAACCACCCGACCACTGCTTCTTCGTGTTTTTTTGGCCAGTAATGTCCGGTACATAATACCACTCGGTCGACTATGAAATCTTTTTGAAGATCAGTCATAATTTTAAATTTTTGGACTCTGTTCACAGGAATAATATCCTGTACACAACAGTTTTTTCGGGCAATGGTTTTGATCCCATTTTCTTTTGCCATCTTTATATAAAGCTCAAATTGATATTCCATATAATTTCCTAAAAGAAGTCTTGGAATAACCTGGTAGGCATTGAATTTTCCACCTGATGAAAAATCTGGAAATAAACTGGTAGGATGCTGTGCTAAATAATCTTCAAAGCTACAAGAAAATTTTGGCAGTTCATTGGCTGAAACATTGGCAACATGCTCGATTCCAGAGCCGCCTTTTCCGTAGGGCATTCCCACACCCAACCTGTCATTTTTTTCAAATATATAAATGGTGTCAGGCTTAAAATTCTGATCCATCATGTTTTTCATCATCAGAAGTGCGGCAGGTCCGCCTCCTATAAGTGCTATAGTTTTTGAGTCGATATTTTCCATAAGAATATTATACTTGCCTCAAATTCAAATTGCATACCTATTTTTACCTGTAGGGAAAATATTTATACGAGTTGGGTCAGCTCTTTTATTAATAACATGAACTGACAAGGTCTTAACTTTTTATTAACTTCTAATTGGTTATATAAACCAGTCTTCAAAATGATCGTCTTTTGCTCATAAATTATAATAATGAACCGCCCCAGGAAGCCATAAAAGAACCTCTGCGTTATATT
>Ga0065714_10064620_pt1 | contig 28012 bp, 27 predicted proteins | sample MisRhiReplicate2_FD_59101 | JGI IMG/M metagenome (GOLD analysis project Ga0065714, IMG submission 59101) | Miscanthus rhizosphere microbial communities from Kellogg Biological Station, MSU, sample Rhizosphere Soil Replicate 2: eDNA_1 v2... | ecosystem: Host-associated > Plants > Roots >... | reverse complement strand
GCCTCTGGCTAACACTTCCCCTTGCCGGGTGTGTAGAGGACTTTCACCTCCAAGTCACCAGCGAGGCCACCACAGCCAAGCTGGTTGCGCTTGCGCGCAACGCGCCATGCCTGGCGCACCCAATAAAAAGCCCGGCATTGCCGGGCTCTTGTAAGTGCATCGCGGATCAGCCGCGAGCTTCTTTCTGCAGGTCATCCAAGGCGCCGGTGATATCTTCGTCGTGTGCCTGGAAAGCTTTTACCATGTCGCTCTGAAGTTCTCCCTGAACGGACATCGCCTTTTGCGCGAGCTTCATGCCATCTTTGGAACCCATGATTTTCTGCATAGCCGTTTCTGGGTGCTTGCTAGCATCGATCATCAACTGAAGTTCGTCAGCGTCGAAATTCTTGGCATAAACCTCGGCAAAAGTCTCCATCAGCATTTCTTTAGTTAAGTGCTTCTCGACCACCTTTTTAATCTGATCTTTCGGTAAGTCGCCGTATTTGCTCGCATAGCCGGCAATGGATGCCTGCAGAATCATTGAGTACTGGGCGTCCACGTGCGTAGCTTTGACAAGTTCCTCAGCCTTGTCCTGACTTGAGCCACAGCCTGCCAGAAGAGCCGCACAAAGAGCGGCCAATGTCCATTTGGTGATTATGTTCATGAAGTGTCCTGTCTTGGGGCTGGCGGGATTTTTAAGTTATCCGGGTGCGCAATGGTCCGCGCACCTCGGGTCACGACGTGTATCGGTTATTCGGTTTCAAGCGTGTAACTTTTGCTAACGAAGAGGCCTGCGAACAACGATTTGTCCTCTTTGAACTTGTAATTTTCTTCAAGCTTGCCATCGGTAACGAGCTTTTGCGCAATGGCACACTCAGAGTCGCTGTAACCCTTTGCCTTGGCTCCGAAGTCGTTCTGGTAAGCCGCCAGCCCTACTTCTTTGCAGTAGCCTTCGAAATCCTGGAGCTTGGTCGCAGTCGTGTATTCGTTGAAACCATCCTTCAGGTGATAAAATCCTTTGTAGGTCAACGAATAGCTGGACGCTTTTACACTTCGGGCAAAATTGGCGGCGTTGCTGGCGATTACGGTTGAACCCATATTTACGCTGAAGGCCCCCATGACGAAGCCGTTAACCAGGCCCTTGAGTTGCTCCTGAACATCATCCAGTTCAGGGATCGATGCGAACTCAGCTTCACGGACAATCCGGCCCACTTCGCTGCCATCGTTCCGGTGAATTACCACAAATTTGAGTTGGCCCTCACCGTCGTCAGAACGCTTCAGCGTAAAGTCCAAATCCACCTTTGTACCGAACTCGCCAGTCGCTGCGCTCAGAAACGCACCAGTGACTGGCAATCGGGAGGCCATATTCACGCCCCAATTATATTTTGACTTGACGCCATTCACAGCGTGACCGAAATCAGTAGGGGGCTGAATCTCGTCGGAAACCTCAGAGACAAGCACCACATCAGACCCTTTTTGTGAAATGAAGGGGTTGCTCGTGTCCAAACCCAGTAATTGGATGTGGATCTCGCCATCCTTGCTATCACCGGAGTGGTTTACCTTGAGCGCGTCGGCTTTAAGATACATACCGGCGACACGGCGGCCATCGCCGGTGGTGGACTTAATCAGGTAGCTAGCCCAGTCCACTAGACCAGTTCCCGAAGCAGACGCGTTCTCACCCAGCAATGCAGCGATGGTCTTCAGGTATTTTTCAGTGCCGTTCGTTTGCTCTGCCACAAGGCGAATCTCTGGCGATTTCACCGTGAGGGTGCCAGAGAACAGGGAGTAGGACACATCCCCCTCGCTGAGAACATCGCTCAGGTGATACTGCTCTTTCAGATCTTCGTAAAAGCTCAGCTTCGCTTTCTTCCCAGCACTGGACATCATCGAACCAGCGATGCCTAGGACCACGACACCGGCGGCGACTGCAGCGATGATTTTGTTTCGGTTGCTCATCGTTTTCATAATGACGGTGCCTTACTGGATGGTTGCTGAAGCTTGCTGCCAAGCATTTACGAACTGCTCGGAAACCGCGGGCGTCCAGTCGAAGTTAATACCGGCGTTTGGAAACTCTTTGGCGAGAACTCCACCAAACGAGACACGGTCAGCACAGTGACCCTGTTTACAGGCTTCCAGTGTGTCGAATCCATATACACGGAACGTTGGGATCGCCCGGCCATCTTTGAGCGGGTTGTATGGCGTCGAGTTTGATGCCGGGATTAAGTACCACTGCTCCTCAAGATCGAAGTCAGCCTGGACTCGGCCTTTACGTGGAAAGTCGATTTCGTAGAAGTCGCCCTTTTTACCAGTGACGTGAATCATCATTGTATCGAGAGCATTCGATGTATTCGGGTCGAGTAGAGACATCGGCGTAGGGAAAGTGACCTTGATGCCAGACATCTGGGCCAAGGCTTCCATTTCACGACCTTGGTATGACTTCATGCGATCTTTGATCTGCTGGTAACGTTCAAGAACCCTGGTGTGCAATTCGGCCATTCGTTCTTGTTCACGGCGTACTTCACGCAACCGCATCGCTTCACGACGCATGGCGTAGTTTTTACCTTCGCGAGCATCAAAATAGAATTCGCCTCGGTTTTCACCCATCTGATTTTGAACAATATTGCCTGTGTCGTCGGTCTTGTATCCGGCAGCCGGATACAGCGCCTCGAAGTCTTTCGCGATGAAGAAGTTGGCCTTCTCTACGGTCGACGGTGAGGTCGCCTTGATCAACTGATAAATCTCAACAGCTGCACGCTTGTACTCAGCCGGGTCCAGCGCGAAGGTTTCAGTTTTAGTGATGGCAACGTAATACGGTTTGCCATCGAACGGACGCAGGACGGCGTAGGTTGGGCGCTGGAACGCCAGATACACCTTCATGTCGCGAGATGGAATCTCACCAAGGAGGAATAGCGCCTGATCGGCCTGAGCGCTCAGGAACGATACGGCTTTGTCCTTCACAGCCTGACTGAGGGTTTGATTGAACATCAGACCACTCTCGTGAACGTAGGGCTTGTTCCAGATATCACCGCGATAGGTGTTCGGAATCGACCATTTCAATTTATCGAACTGCCCCACGCCATATCCAGCCACGCCACAAGGCATGGCGGGCGTCGAGGCGAACGAGAAACTCGGGTTACTTTCATCAACTGCAGATTTGCTGACCAGCCACTTACAACCGCTTTCGTCGGTGATGCCAACGAGGTTGTGGTTCCCCAGGACCACTGAACGGCCAAAGTCTGCCGTCGGTGCCGCTGCAATAGCAGCCGGTTGTGCTGTTGGCGTTGTTGGTGCCGCTATTGGTGCAACGACAACTGGCTGAGCTACGGGGGCGACAGCAGCTGGTTCAGCCGGAGCTGGAGCTACCGGGGCAGCTGCCACAGGTGCTGGTGTTGGTGCAGGAGCTGGAGCCGCAACCTCCGCAACCACTGGTGCTGGTGCTGGTGCTGGTGCTGGTGCTGGTGTCGGCGCCGTTGGTGCGACCGCCACAACTGGAGCGACTACGGCTGGTGCTTCAACTACGGGCGCGGCAACGGGTGCCGGCGGCGCCGTCAACGTGGCGAGACCTAGGTTGGTCGCATTGCCTGAACCGGTGGCATACACCGCCCCCTTGGCGTCGACAGCCTTCCACGTGACTTTTGCTGTCGAGCATTCCTGCCCGAGAATGAACGGCAACTTGGACAAAAGCCCGTTGAGAGGCTTCTGGTCAACCCATGTAGGGCGCTGCATGGTGATGGCGATTTCCGGTTTGCACCAAGTGGTTGCTTCACCATCAACAATGACACTGATCTGTTCTGTTTTGCTGAATGCTAGTTGATGTGAAAAGGCTTGCGGCGCGAAGCCGCAAGCACTCACTACTGCGAGAGCGAGTGCGCGGTTTTTCATAGAGTTCCTTAGATCAGTTCCCAGGTGCCGTTGGCTTGTTTGCAGAAGGTGTTGTCTTCCTTCTGGGTGTTGCCGTCAGCCGCTTTCAGGCTCACGGTCACCGGGCGGCAAGATGTTTCAGCCGCTACCTGTTGAGTTGCCAGCGTTGGGATGGCGTCCAAGTCGAACCCTTTGGTGTCTTTGTCTGCCGACACGTTCATCTCGTCGAGGTTTACAGATGGCTTGGCAACTTTGCCAACTTTGGCCACAGCTTCAGACTTGGGAGTGACCAGCGATTTGCTGATATAGCCAACGGTCACACCCTTGCGACCGACCATAATCCAATCGCCCGTGGAACCCACTGCGGTGAATTCAGTACCAGCCGGGAGACCGCCGACTTTCTCAGCATCTTTCTCTGGCGCAGAGCGTACGTTGGAGCTGCTTTTCGTCACATACTGTTCGTTGATGAGTTTCATCGACGGCACAGCAGCGACCTTCGGCGATCGTTTCACTTCAACCGTTTTGGTCTGGGTGTACTCTTTGCCCTGAACGATCTCCGCAGTCGCACCAGAGTGACCCGACTTCCACGAAACCGGCTGGACATTATTCGCTGACAGATTCAAAGCTTCCTGCGTGCGAAGTGCTAGTGCCTGCTTATCTTGTTCATCGAGCATTGCGCCAACTTTGTTCCCGACATAACCACCGATGGCACCGCCCAAAATGGTCGCAACAATCTGACCATTGCCTTTACCAATGAATGAGCCCACTACCGCGCCGGCCACAACACCGATACCGGTACCGGCCTGTTGTTTGGTGATACCCAGCTGAGCGCATCCAGAGCTTGCAGCGATGGCCAGTGCCAGGACGGAAACCAGAAACTTTTTATGCACGGTGACTCTCCATTTTTGTGTTTTCACTCCGCTTTGAGCAGCGGCTTGGTGAGGTTGTAAAGCATTGCTTCGGCGGACATGGCCCAATAGAAAACTGACGCCAGCACCACTGGTTGTTTGCCCGAACTTCTGAACGCATCCCTGTACCCGGTGCTGTCAACAATCCTGTTGCCAACTACCAAGGGAACTATAACGATCGAAAAAATCGCGACTACTCGGACAAAGCGAATTCGACCGGGAACACGTCGAAGGGCTTCAATACCGGAGATGATCAGAACCACGAGACTGATGGCGCCGAAGAACAAGCCACTCAGTAATGAGAAAGGGATGAACATCATGTTCTTCAAAACATTCAGGCCTTCGGAGCCGTGAATGTCGGTATGCGCTACATCGAATGCCATATTATCCGCGATGCCAGGCAGGTAACTCTCGTACTGCTCGCGGGTGGCCAGCAGGTTCATGCCTTTCACGTAAAGAGGGCCAAGCGCACTCTTTGCCATGTAACGCACTTCGCTTGAGTTCGCGATCTCTTCCCGGCTACGCACACCTGGCTTGATGGATTGGGCGTACTCGTCGATGCTTGGACGATAATTGAGGTCTGCTCCACCACCGGGCCATTGGTTGGGCTTCCATTCGTTCCCTGGAATGCCGGCGGCGCGAAACCCTTCGAACTTTGCGTAAGCTCTAATGATGCCTTCGATGTCAGAAACGACGTTCTCCTGGAGACGCTCGTAGAGCATGTCGCCATTGCGGACTGTATAGCCGCGAAAAACAGCAGCGGCGAAACCTTGGAAATTTTTGTCGATTCGCTCGACGTATGAGCCTTGGACGCTCATTAAAACCCCAAGATTTGCGATGAACGCCTTGCCCTCACCTTGATCCTTGAATTCCTTGTATGGGATTTTCGGAATGGTCAGAGTGTCGTAGAGAAAACCCTTTTTGGTGACGTACGCGTAGAGGCTACTGACGCGCAGCGAGGCCGGAAACTGATCTGCGATCAAGTCCGGAGCGGCTCCCTGAAACCACCAGGTGACCGGGGTAATGATCAACGTCGAGACGGCAAGAGAGATCCAGAGCACCCTCCCCTTACTCTGATATCGCCGGTAGCAGATACGCCACACAAGCAGACACATACTGGTGGCGGCCAAAACCTGGCTGTAGGTTTCAAGGACTTCGAGTTTCTTTAAAGGGATGTCAGCGCCAGCGAAATTCAGAAGCTCTGCGTTGAATAAAAGGCTGCACACCAAATACAGCGCGTTCAACACCACCAGTGCGATCAGCATCTAGCATTCCTTGTCAGCCAAGCCCTTCCATGAGAACCAGGGCGCAAAATATTAAGTAGCATTTTGCCACTTCACCATAGGGTGTACCACTCAAAAGTGGCCTCAAAATGCCAGCATTTACCGTTTTCTAGCCAATACTCCATTTCGCCTGCGATACCGCCGCTGAACAGCCGCTTTGTATGCTGGAGCCAGGCCACATGGAGATCTTGAATAAGACATTAACGGCGAGCGTCATGGTTTCAAGGAGCGGGAAATCAGTGATTTCTGGCAATTGGATGCCTGTCTTGGGAATTCTGATGACCTGATACCCATCCGGCTCTGAGGTAGGCATCGGCATGCGTATGCCTTGATTACTTCCCTGCAATAAGGGATACAGCCTTGCAGTACAGGCAAGCACCGTTAAGGTATTGGTCCGAGCGGATACCACCTGCTCACCCTTTCAATTTCACGGTGCAACTCCGCGACCCTATCTGTCGCGCGACATGCACCGAGTTCAACACCTCAAGGAAGCAGAGCATGCAGATCAGCCAAGGCCAACGGTTGCCGTTGTCGAAAATCCTACAGGGACAATCCCTCACACTCTCCATCAAGATCCAGGCACCGCATGTGATCGACTTTGTCTGCTTCGGCGTCGACGCCCAAGGCAAACTCTCAGATGACCGCTACATGGTTTTTTTCAATCAGCCATCCACACCTTGCGGCAGCATCAAGATGGACAGCGGCGGCAAATTCGCCATCAACCTCCAGTCGCTACCAGCATCCATTGACCGGATGGTCTTCACCGCCTCTATCGATGGGGCCGGTGCAATGAAAGACATTCAGGACAGCAACTTTCTGGTGATCGCCCCAGCCGGCGAGACGGTTGCCACCTGCCAGTTTTCAGGGACCAACTTCTCCGGCGAAAAGGCAATCATGGTTGCCGATCTCTATCGTAAGGACGGTGAGTGGCGTATCGCTGCAAACCTTCAGGGTTATGCGGAAGGTCTTGATGCACTCGTAAAGCACTTTGGTGGTGAAGTCACTGAAGAGTCGTCGCCGGCACCTATCCCGGTACCGGCGAAGATCTCGTTAGAGAAGAGAATCGGCGATGCAGCACCCAAGCTCGTCAGCCTGGCCAAGAAAGCTCAAATCAGCCTTGAAAAGGCCAACCTTACGGAAACGAAAGCCAGGGTTGTGCTCGTCCTCGACGCCACAGGATCAATGAACGGTCAGTATTCCCGAGGAAGGGTTCAGGAAGTACTCGACCGTGTCATTCCGCTGGCCGTCTCGTTCGATGATGATGCAACGCTAGAGTGCTGGGCGTTTGCGGAAAAGCCGCTCCTGCTCACTCCCGTGACACTCGCTAACTATGAAGACTTCATCGTCACCGACAGCCAGGGCTGGAAGAAATGGAATGTCGGTGGCCGCTTTAACGATGAACCGAGGGTCATTGAAAAAGTACTGGCCTCGTATCTGGAATCCGATAATCAGATTCCAATGTTCGTGATCTTCGTCAGCGACGGCGGTATATCGAAAAACCGTGAAATCACCAAGCTGATGGTTGATGCTGCAAAGCTAGGCGTATTTTGGCAATACGTCGGTTTAGGGGGCTCAAATTACGGCATTTTGGAGAAACTCGATTCCATGCCTGGGCGAGTTGTCGACAACTGCGGCTTCTTCGCGCTGGATGACTTGCACGACGTCACCGAGGAACAGCTGTACGACAAATTAATGTCTGAGTTCCCGGTATGGATCAAGGAAGCCAAGGCAAAAGGCATCCTTCGTTAATGCACCCTCCCCCGGCAGTTGCGCGACGACACCCGCTGATTGCGCGTTGCCGGGCTTCGCATTCAAATAACAAAATGCAGTGCGTGAACAGCGCTGACAAAACCCATGGAATAGGCGATTTCATTTGAATCAGTCACTCAAACCCGGCGAGAACACAACCATCACCAGCACCCAAGGACGTGTGGTAGTCACCCATGCGGCCGGGGACAACCTGGACGTAAACCTGACTGCGTTTCTGGTCACCGAAACCGGCAAGGTGGTGGATGACAGCGGCATGGTCTTCTTCAATGCGCCGGAGCATGCTTCGGGCGCAGCCACATTTGCTGCGCCAGTTGTTGAAGGCAGTACCGTTAGCCACAGCATCAGTTTTGACTCGTCTCGCCTCCCATCCAATATCTCCAAGATCGCCATCACCCTGACACAAGATGGCAGCGCTGGCGGCTTCAGCGCAATCAAGGATCTGCGAGCGATCGTCATTGCCGGCGGCCAAGTACTGGAGCTGGCACCTGAGCCCTTCTCTCAGGAGACTGGGATTATCGTGCTCGAACTGTACGTTCGCAATGGCCAGCTAAAGGCTCGTTCTGTATGGCAGGGATTCGCCTCAGGTCTCGCCGGCCTCTGCGGGTTTTACGGCATCGACGTTGAGGAAGAAGCACCAGCAGCGCCGGCAGCCACACCGGCACCCAAGCCTGTCAACATCGTCAAGTCTGTAATCTCGCTGGATAAGCCAGGCACCAGCCATAAGGTGTCCCTAGAAAAAGGCCCGTCCGCTCCAAAAGTGATCAAGGTCAGCGCTACGTGGATTGATAACGGCGACGGCTGTGACAATGACGACCTCGACCTTCGGATCGGTATCCTTCGACCCGATGGCCGAATGTCCATCATCCAGGCACCCGACAAGCGTGGCGCATTTGATGTCGACCCTTACGTCTTTCATGCGGGGGACGTAGTGAGTGCCAGTGCGTCCTCACCTGGTATTGAAACCGTCGACATCAACCCGGCGATCTCTCAGCGAATGGGGGGGAAGGTTGCATTGGTCTGCAGCGTTTACTCAGCGGTAGACAATGGTGATGTGTCTGTCGCATCTCTAAAACCGAAGATGCGGATGGAATACGGCGACCAGGTCGTGGAGTGCGCATTCGAGTTCAAGAAGACCGGGTTTTTCAGCGGCAGTATTTACACGTATGTCATCGGTCTTATCGAAATTGACCATGACTCCATACTGCTCAGCCCTTCCGGAACCACCTCAAAATCGGGCAGCGAGGCTACCCCATGGCTTAGTCGGAAGGGTGAAAAACTTGAGCTAACAATGGATGGCCCTGAAGTCTTCAAAGGGCACCCCATTGAACGGAGCGGTAACAAGCAGTACGTCTAAACCATGATGCAGGCGCAGGGCACTTGCCAATGCTGCCTCCCTCAGAATTCCCGCGACGGCACCAGCCGGCCGCGGGATTTCAAGTCAGTCTAGAGCTGACATATCCATCGGGATTACTTCAACAAATCGCGCTGAACGGTCAAGCTTGACCAGTGCCCCACAGGCATTGAGTGTCGATGCTGGGTCAATGGCATCCAGGCGATTGAAGTCCAACGAATCCCATTCCGATCGCGTCACCAGCGCCGAGATCACGTACTGGTCTTCGATCACTCCATTTGCGGCGTTGTTACGCTGAATGTAACCCGACACCAATACCTTCTGAATTCCGGGCAGCAGCGCAAACACCTCGCCCACCACACGAAACAGAGAGCCATAGCAGAGTGCAACGAAATCTCGGCGGACCTGAGCATCCGTACGGTTTTTGAATGTCAGCTTGCCATTGCCGCGTGCCTCGGCAACTCGCCGCGGTACATCCCCTTCATCCGGCAGATCCACGTCGAGGGCAACACCCGTTACGTCTTGGCTGAATTCGTAATCGACCTGGGTTTCTTTCGGCCAGGCGATTCCGCTCAGTACGTAGTCCAGCGCTTTTTCCATCTGAGCACTAAAGCCGCGCGCGGCGAGACGAAAGGCCTTTTCGATCTCCGTGCGTTCGGACTCATGTGCATCACGAGTTTCCTGCCAGGTACTCAGATCCTGTCGGTATTGGAGCTCAGCCGCTTCAGCGTCACGTTCCATCTTGCCGCTTCGCAGAAACATCCTGTCCACGAGTCCGGGAGCTTGCGGTGAAGGCTGTTGCGGAGCCTCAATGGCAAAGGGTGGCGGGATGACCGGCAAAGAGCCAGGGCGCGGCGTGGGGAGGTGCACGCCCAGGCAGTCATCGAGGTCGCGGTTGATTTTCTCAGCCGCTTTTTCCAGTAAATCCTGAATAGAGTCGGCCATCTCGACTTTGATGCGCTTGATGATCGCCGGTGACAACTCGATGTCATCCATATCGGTAATCAGCAGTGACCCGTCGTCGGTGACCTTCACTTTCACTTGGCCGGAGTACTCGCTACCAGCGCCATTGGATTGGCTATTGGAGGCACGTGAAGGTCTTTCGAGACGCTCACGATATGAAAGGCCTGTACCCGGCAAGCCAGCATTCAGATAGGTGCCATTACGCCCCATAGTCATGCTCAGACCTCGGGGCCCCACCGAGGTACTTATCCCTGAACCACTAATGTTTAGGCGGACACCCGGGATGATCGTAATCCGCTTACTGAAGCGAAATCCCATGAACGGCTCCTTGATTCTGTTTTCTGGAATGCCGGGCCTACGACCCGACACCTCGACTTACGAATTATGTCCGGCCGGCGATATAGTCGTCGATCGAAGAAAAATGACGGTTGCGGCACATCCATCCGGAAAGGAAAACGAACACGGTCGTTGCAAGTGCAGCCCAGCGGCGGCGACTACGAGCGGCACTTTTGGTGCGTCCTCCGCCGAAGAGCACCAGCCCCATCAACAGGAAATAGAAGGAAAGCAACGTCACTTTGGCGAATAGAGAGAGCAGGAAGAACAGTGAAATGCCGTTGCTTCTGTATGTTTGAACGATCACCTGAAATGACATCAGGCCGCCCAGAACACAGGCCGCAATGATGGAGTAATTTTTGGGGATTTCTAACCAGGAACTAAACAGGAAATATGACCCAACGCCAAGTATTGGCGTAAGGCTGGTAAAGAGGGCATCGGTATAGTCCTGATAGATCGTCATCGACCCACGTCTGTGTAACCAGATGCAAATCAGGAGTAGCACCGCCATACAGAAGAGCGCGATCTTGAGGTACAGAACGGCCTGATGGTTTTCTTGTTCACTCTTGCTGACCTGTGCTGGCTTGGTCACGTCCGCATTTTGAGACGTGAATGCCGGCGGGGCCTGTGGCCGCACTAGCGCCGATTGTTCAACACCGTTGATGTCGAACTCGGCCGTCGAGTTGGTTTGTTGTGGACGCGACGCGGCAAGTGCTTTGATCCGATCTGACATCGAAGTCTCTAAACAGCTCTTGGTCTTGCAATTGTCGCGCAGGCGTAACCACTCGTGCTGATCGAGACGGACCTGGTTCCGATTCGCCGAACTGTCGAGCGCTCGCCCGTACTCAGAACTCAGTTGATCGTCGAGATGGCTGAGAGCGGAATCAGTGCAGATGGACTTTTCCGCATAACTCGCAGCCCTTGAACAGTCAAAACTCGATGCTTGGGATTGAAAACAAAACAGCGCGAGCACCAGGGCGAGGCCTGTGCCGATTTTGAAGCGCGACATAATCGATTTCCTTTCTTTTTTATTGCTCAGGCAGTCAGCCAAAGTGCTCCCAGACCGAGGGATAACACACGCCCCTCGGTCTGGTGTTCAAGTCCGTAATGCTGCCGCGTCAGGTGCTCGGCGATTGGAGGAACGTGGAGCCGTTCCAAGTAAGTACTTGTGTGCTCTCGACGGTTGGACAGCAATCAGCATCCTCTGGGCCGACGGTGAGCACTTTCAAGCTGAGCGTTTGAGGGCCGGTGACTTCAACACTTTGAACGCCATTCCCAACTGCAACGTTACCGCGACTCACCCAACCACCCGAACTAGCGTAGAACGTGGCCAGCGTCTGGCCGTAGCCATTGCCCCCGCCCTGACCTTCGATTGTGTAAAGGACCACCGCATCGTTGGCATCGTCGCCGTTCAAATCAGTGAGGAGGATTTTCCTGGCGTCCTTGAATTCATCGCCGCCGTCCTTCGCTATTTCGCTCGCGATCTCACGATTAATCGCCGCCTCAAGCGCAGAGTTCTGAGACCCAGGAACTGGAGACGCCGCGACAGCGACAGCTGGTGCAGGCGTAGACGCAGGGGCTGCTACGGGCTGTGGTGTGCTTTGTGGGATCTCTTTGCCAAGCAAGATCGCTTCGGTTTCCGTAATGGGCTCCACAGGCTTGGTAGGAGCTTTGGCTACAGGATTAGTCTGTCCAACTCGCTTAACCACCGCGGCAATTAATTCCTTCATGTCGCTCTCAAGAAAGAGCTGGTTGCCTGTGTTCGTGAAAGGCTGTGCTTCGCCAAGGACCCATCGTACAAAAATACCCGGGCGCATCTTTTCCTGCCGATCAATGAGGTTATCGATCACTTCGTTTGCAGCTTTAGCAAAGCGTTCATAGCCGTCCTGGCCGATGGTTTTGATCAGCGTGTCTTTCTCGCGCTCAAGGTTGCTGCGAGCCAGTTTGAGCATGACGATATTGGTGTCTACCAACTTGCTCTCACATTCGTTGGTGTAGGTGCCGATGCAGCTCTCTCTGTACTCACGGTATGCGTTGCCGGCCTTGAACTCGTCATAAGCGCCACAGCCTGCCAACGTTGCCAACACACCGAAAGCCATTACCCCGCGAAGCATTCCCATCGTGAATTCCTTATAAGTCCAACAGCCAACTGAACTGCCCATGCGATGTGGTGCAGTAGCGCATTGCGAAATGGTAGTGGCGATTTTGAAGGCCCGCGACTCGCCGGCCTGTGGAAATTCCGTAGGCAAGAAAAAGCCCCCGGCAAATGCAGGGGGCTTTCTGGTCCCTTTCAGGTTAGGCGATGCTCACGCCATGAGCTTCAGCCAGAGGCTTCAGGCCGCCCGCGAAACCTTGGCCGATTGCCTTGAACTTGAACTCTTCACCGGCGCGATACAGCTCACCGAAGATCATAGCGGTCTCGGTAGACGCGTCTTCGCTCAGGTCGTAGCGAGCCAGCTCTTTACCGTCAGCCTTGTTAATGACGCGGATGTACGCGTTGGCAACCTGGCCGAAGCTTTGTTTGCGTGCTTCAGCGTCGTGGATGGTGACAGCGAAAACGAGTTTCTTCACTGCAGCAGCCAGGCCGGTCAGTTTGACGGTAACTTTTTCGTCGTCGCCTTCGCCTTCGCCGGACTGGTTGTCGCCCATGTGCTCGACAGAACCGTCAGTAGACAGTTTGTTGTTGTAGAAAATGAAGCTGTTGTCGTCGAGCACTTTACCGTTTTCGCCAACGATGAAGATCGAGGCATCGAGGTCGAATTTCGACCCGTCAGTTACACGTGCGTCCCAGCCGAGGCCAACGATTACTTCGGTCAGGCCTGGGGCTTCTTTAGAAAGCGAGACGTTGCCACCTTTCGTCAACGAGACTGCCATTTACAGATTCCTTTTGCTGAGGTAGGTTGGGTTCTGAAATCAAAACCCAACAATAAAACCGTTATAAATAAATGATTTAGAAGCTCATGCCGTAGTTATTGGCCAGTGCTTTCAGCCCGCCAGCATAACCTTGGCCAACCGCGCGAAATTTCCATTCCGCCCCGTTGCGATACAGCTCTGCGAAAACCATAGCGGTCTCGGTCGAGGCATCTTCAGCCAGGTCGTAGCGAACGACTTCGGCATTGGTCACGTCATTGACGACGCGGATGAAGGAGCCCCCGACCTGGCCGAAGCTCTGCTTGCGCGATTCGGCGTCATGGATAGTCACGATGAACACAACTTTGTCGACGTCAGTCGGGATGCGTGTGAGGTCAACTTTCAGAACTTCATCATCACCTTCGCCGGCACCGGTACGGTTGTCACCGGTATGTTCAACCGAACCGTCAGCACTTTTCAGTTGGTTGTAGAAAATGAAGTCGCCATCCGAACGGACTTTGCCGTTCGCACCAAGCAGCAGCGCACTGGCGTCCAAGTCAAACTCCGCGCCGTCAGTAGCTCGCGGGTCCCAACCCAGGCCGACCAGAATCTTGGTCAGGGTCGGATCGGTTTTGGTCAGACTTAGGTTGCCGCCTTTCTGGAGAGTGAGTGCCATGGGTATTACTCCTTGTGGTTGGTACTGCTGTTCAGTTGTTTTCAGGTTCCGCTTCTTCCTTGCCAGGGAAGAGCAGGCTTGCAATTACGCCGATAACCAAGACGACCATGACGATCATCAAGCTTGTGTTAGCGTCGATGGTGTAGCCGTGGTGAAACATGTGGTCGGTCGCATTAAGGCCGAGCTTAACTGCGATGAAGAACAGCAATGCAATGACCGATTTTTCCAGGTGGACCAGGTAGCGCTTCAGTGCTTCGAGGACGAAGTACATGGTACGCAAGCCGAGAATGGCGAACAGCATTGCCGAGTACACGATCAGGGGTTCACGGCTTACCGCGATCACAGCCGGCACGGAGTCGAAGGCGAACAAAATGTCGGACACTTCGGCAACGACCAGGCAGAGGAAAAGCGGTGTAGCGAACAGGGTGCCTTTCGCCGCCAAGGTCATGCCTTTGTTTTCCGGCTTCTGGAGTTCGACCTGCAGAGCCTTACGAGACACAAAGAAATTGTGACCGTACAGCTTTGGCCAGACCGGGAACAGCTTCTGCGCGAAACGGTAAGCCATATGCTTGGAGTAATCTTCTTCCTCGTCGTCATCGCCACCGGCTCGCAGCATCATGACGGCGGTCCAAGCAACAATCACAGCAAAGATGACCTCAACCCATGGGCCGAAAGCCAAGAGCCCTGTACCGATGGCAACGAAAATGCCACGGAAAACGATCGCGCCGATAATGCCCCAGTACAAAACGCGGTGACGCAGACCATCAGGCACTTTGAACCAGGCGAAGATCGCCATGAAGACGAACAGGTTGTCCACGCTCAGGACTTTTTCCAAGGCGTAGCCCGTAACGAACAGGCTCGCAACATCCGGGCCATGCTGTACGTACAGGAAGCCTGCGAAGGCCAGCGATATTGCGATCCAGAAGATAGACCAGATCGAGGCTTTAGCCAGCGAAATGGGCTTATCGCCACGGTGAGTGACCATGTCAAGCAGAAGCGCGCCAACCGCGAGCCCTACAAACACCGCCATGGTCAGCGGGGGAAATCCGATGTGAGTATCCACCGTACAGCTCCTTAAAGATCGAAATCAGCTGGATTCAGGCCCAGCTCGGCGCAGATCAAACGGCACGCCGCCTTTTCTTTTTCATCGAACGTGCCATCAGACGCGCCAATTGAACATGCGACGCGAACCAGGAGTCGCGCAGCGCCAGGGTCGTTTTTGATTTTGCCGATCACCTTCAACGCTTCCGCTTGACCGATCTGATAATCGAATTCGAACTTCTCGCAGTGAGCCGAGAAGGACTTGATCACCTCGGCCATGTTGAAGACTTTCAGTTCAGGCGACATGTTGATAAAACCAGTCATCTTCTGCTTTTCAACAGAAGAGATTTCTCCGTCAGCAGCGGACACGATTGCGCAACTCGCCGTCATCGCTTCCATGAACGCGGCATTTTTGAATTTGCCCACTTCCGCAGTCAGTTTGTCGCGAGCCGCAACAGCATTTTGTTTAAGCCATCCGAGCATTTGAGTTCCCCTCAAAGGGCGGGGTAAAGACCCCGCCTAAATTTCTATTTTGAGCCAGCTTTCCAGCTCATGCCCCAACCGTAGGCCTTGTCTAACAAGGAATGACCACGATGGAAGTCGACCCGACGAGAGACCTTAACGGCTCCGTTCACGTTTTCAAGCATGGCAATGGCGCACATTGGCTCACGCCCGCCTTCCTCGTTGAGACGGACTTCAATGTCCGGCTGGCCAGGGATGTAGATGGTCACAACACCATCGGTCTCTTTCCAGTTCGGCGCACCTTCGTAGATGAAGGCGAAGATCAGAATGCGCTTGATCTCGCTCCACTTTGTCCCGTTGATGTGCAACCACTCGCCACCGGCCACCGAGCCTGTGCGGTCGTCACCCATCAACTGGATGTAAGGCTCGCGAGTCAGGCTACCGAAGCAATTCCCCAACGCTTGAACAACGCTTTTTTCGCCATCCTGCAGTTCGTACAAGCATCCAACGTCGAGGTCGACCGATTTAGCGCGGCTGAAGAACCCACCGCCGCCGCCCTTGTTCCAGTTCAAGTTCACCTTGATTTCACCGAAACCAGCTGAGGTTTTCTCAAGACTGATCGTGGAGCGTGTCTTGTCGAGGGTTACCTTGCTCAGGCTGATCGTCGACTTCGGTGCCGCAGGTGGGACTGGAGTTGGTGCAGGTGCAGGTGCAGGTGCAGGTGCCGCAGATGGGGCCGCAATGTCGACACCAAAGTGCTTGGCCAAAGGTTCCAGTCCGCCGTTGAACCCCTGAGCAACGCAGCGGAATTTCCACTCACCCTGACGGCGATAAAACTCGCCGAGGATGAGTGCGGTTTCCTTCATTCCGCCAGTTGGGATTTGAGCTTCAATGCCGCCGGACACGACAACCGAGAGTTGCGATACACGCTCAAAGCTGGCCTTGTTCTCGTAGATCGTGGCGGTCAAAGCCACTTTCTCGACGGCCGCATCCAGACGGCTCAGATCCAAAGTGAAGACTGCGCGTCCAGCGGCGGACTCGGTCAACTGCACGGCGCCGCCCAACACACTGGTCTGACCATAGAACGCCATGTCCCCATCGCCGCGCACCTTGCCCGACGACCCCAACACGAAAGCCGAGACATCAATGTCGGCCCCGGGAATAGGCGAGTAGCTGATATCAACACGAAGCTGGCCGCTGGCAACCGGCGCATTACCACCAGGTACGAGAGTTGCCATTAGCGCAGCGCCTGCACAGCCAGATTCACCAGATCATCGGCAGTGCGACCATTGGTGGTCTTGCCGATCGCCTTGAACTCCCAGCCGCCATTTTGGCGTGACAAGCTCGCCATCACGATACCGGTATGACCACCCTTTTCGGACAGGTTGAAGCGCGCCAGTTCCGAGTTGTTACCGGCATTCACGATGCGGCAGTAAGCGTTTTCGACTTTTTCGAAAGTTTGCCCGGTAAAGCTATTCACCGTGAAAACCAGAAATTGAACTGCCGCCGGCAGACGCTGCAGGTCGACGTGAATGGTTTCATCATCACCATCGCCATCACCGGTACGGTTGTCACCGGAATGCTTGATCGAACCGTCTTGGGACTTGAGTTGACGGAACCAGACCAGATCGATTGGCTTCAGGTTGCTGTCGAGAAGAATGCAAGAAGCATCCAGATCGATCGCGCCGCCACCACCGGTCAACTTGCCAAAAAAACCAGCTTTCACCGGGTCCCAACCCAGGCCCAGGCTGATGCTGGTCAAAGCGCTGCCGGCCGTTTTTTCCAGGGAGATGGTTTGTTGTTTGCTTAGGGTAAGTGCCATGGTTACGCTCCTTGTTGATCGTCAGTGTTCACGTCGCGATCAGATTTGACCGCTACTTGCAGGCTGGCTTGAGCAACGTTGCTCACACTTGGGTTCCTGCCTTTTGCTCCCCGCAGGCGTCCGCTACGCCAGGCCGGATGAAAATGTCGCCAGTGTGCCTCTTGTGCCGCGGCCAGCAATTCATGATCGCCTCGGGTGTCACCCCATGCCTTCAGGCGGTATTGACTCAATGGTCCATACACCGCTTCAAGCCTGAGTACTTTGTTCTCGCACCTGCAGTTGTTCCCCGTGATGCGCCCGGTCAACAACCCGTCAGCAACCTCCAGTTCCGTTCCGATCAACTTGACGCCTAAGCGATCAGCAAATGGTTGGAGTACCAGGGCTGGTGATGCAGAGCAGAGAGTTACCTCTGAACCAGCATCAATCTCAGCGGCGATCGATCTTAATCCTGAAGGGCGCATGAGCTGGAGCCAAAACATGCCGCAGAAATTCACAGCCTGTTTATGTACCCACTCAGCCTCCACACCGGTCAGGAACGTACTGACCAACTGGGCTTTGAGTTCGTCACGAGTCATCCGCCGAGCGAGGAAACGAATACTCGGCAAAGCGAGCGACAACAAACGTCGACTGAACTCGCGTCTTCCGAATGCAAACTTCAGAAATGGGACGAAGCTGTCATGCCGGGTAAGAGTGCCGTCGAAGTCAAAGACCGACAGCACCTTTTCCACCTGCGCATCAGGCCCGTGCATCTCCTGTGTCATCGAACCGCCTCGGCCAACCGAATTGGGGTGTCGCCGTGGCCTGAATCCGGTTGCCGCACGCCATGCCACTCAGCGCGTTCAAGGATCTTGATTGCCCATTTGTAATGAGTCGCTGGCTCACACATCACGTCGTTGTGCTTGAACACGGCCGGCGCCACATCACTGACAATCAGCTTCGCACTGTTGAGGTCCTCAAGGCTGACCCGAAGTGCGTCCTGAATGATGGTGATTTGGCTGGGATGGATAGCCGTCTTACCCACCAGGCCATGAGCAATGTCGAGCTCCAATTCCTCGCTAAGCAAGTTCGGAGTTGCGAGCTGCTCAAACACTGGTGCAGTAAGCGCAAAACCCTGCGATCCCATAACACCAGCCAGCATCGGAATGACGTAGCCCATCGGAGTGCTGTAAAGCGTCGTGGCAGGATTACGACGCAGGCCCAGGCCGCCCATCAAATCGTTGCCGCCAATACGCAAGGCAATGATGCGGTTATTCAGGTTGGCTTTGAGGGCCTGGCCCAGCTCAACCATGGCGACGGGATTGAAAACGTCGGCGGTCTCCAGAGTCGGCATAAGGAACAGCTCCGGATTCGTCACGGCTTGTTCCCACGCGCCGAGGTTTCGGAGCGTCAGCTTCGGAACAACGAACCCATCGACGTGCCTCATGAGTGGCCAGTCATTCAGGATGGCAGCCATTTCTGAGTCTCGGGGGCGAACGAACAGCAGTGGGCCATCCGCAGGGCGCCCACCGCGATCGTTGATTGCCATCAGCAGGACATGCAAGTTGCTCAGAGCCGTTTCGACATCGATGTCGGCTACGGCGTCTTCCAGACAAACCACGAGTGAACGCAACTCGGGCAGCTTGGTACGGAAAACCACATCAAGCAGATCAGCACGAGTGGCCGGCATGTAGAGCGTGGCGCCTAGTGCATACGGAGAAAGGGTCTTCATCAGCTCACACTCCGAATGATAGTCACGGCTCTGTATGGCCCCAAGGCCGCACCGACTTCCTCCACAGACACGCCAGCACCTTCAGTCAGGTGCATCAGCAATTGAACGTCACTGTCGTTACGATCACGCACCAGTACATGGTCAGGTACACGGCGCAGCACAGCACGGGTTGCCTCCGCGATGCCCGGCTTAACCCGGTTGAGGTTCGTGATATCGAAACGGGCGGCCAAAGACTCAACCACCTGCCGGGCTGCTGCCTGGAGCTCGAATTGCTCGGTGAAAGTCCACGGCATAGCTGCGGATACTGGGCCCAAAGCTTTACGCTCAGCCTCGATCCGCTCGATGAAATCGCGAGTCACGTCGTGCTCTTTCAGGTGGTCGTAAACGACACAGCCGTGCAGTCCGCCGTCGGCAGGCCAGATGGAGCGTGAAACCAGACCCGACACGGTGGCTCCCAGGATGCCGGAAGGAATGACCCAGTCTTCTGCCGAAGCGGAAAGCCAGGCGCAACCACAAGGGTCCGCCAGCACGACCAAACGCGGGTCATGCCGGAAGCGCGAGTCGCCGTTAAGGCTTCGCTGAATTTCGCCTGAAATAGCGCCCTTACCTGTCCAGCCGTCGACGAAGACGATGTTCTCAGCACCGTGCGCTTGAATGATCGCTTCCAGTGCAACTGTGTCGATGCCACGGTCACGGACGATGCTGATCCCGTAATGGTGTGCATCACGCCCCATGTCGATCAGAGCACGGCGCAGCAATACACCCAGCGGAAGTCCCGCCCGAACAAAGGACACCAGAACGATTGAAGGGCCGGTACATGCTTCATTCAACGCCAGAGCCAAGGCCTGAACATCGGAGGCCATGCGGACACCGTTTTGTTCCAGGGCGCGCTCGTACAGAGCTTTGTGAACGTCTGTTGGCGCACTCTCCAAGCTGATCATTTCGGAGTAGTGCTTCTGCTTCGTTTGAATCAGGCGCTCTTTCTCTAAGACGTCGGTCACTTCCATCTGTACAGGCTGAAGCAGGAAGTGAACATCGTTCTGAGAGTAGCTGCCGCTACCTACGGTTTTGAGCTCAGCAATGGAGTTAGTCATTGAGCTTGCCCCCAACCAGTTTCGCCAATTGGCTGCGCGCTGGAGTTGCCCACATCTGGCACTCCTCCATGAAGCCGAGGTCTGTAATGCTGTCGCCAAACCCAATCACAGGCCGCTCGCCATTGACCTCACGATCACGGCGCAATAGTTCCTGTACAGCCACCTTCTTCGATAGGCCTGTAGGCAAGAAAGCGAGGTTGTTCGAGTTACCGTGGATGTGCATCCCTTCCAACAAACCCCGGGCCTGGACTTCAGCCAGTACTGTATTCAGGACTTCATCGTTGGTTTCGTTGTGCTTGGTCACCACGTAATGGCGCAGACTTTCTTCCTCAACCACCCATCCGCGCAACGAAATGCCAAGCTCTTTGCCAATAGCCAGGGTTTCAGCGCAGAGATCTGGAAGACGTAGTTGGAAGTCAGCAAGGACTACACGCATGTGCGAGTTCCATTCCTCGTCAAGCTTGCCATCCGGACCAAGAATCACACCACCATGGGAACAGACAGCGCCGTGGGTAAACGATAGGTTCACCCGACTGAAGGCCTCGACGCTACGCGCCGTGACGGGCACAACGTCAGTCGTCGCCAGCAGCCACTCGATAAGGGACTTTTGAACCGGGCTCATGTAGCCGTTCGGTTGCCCTTCAACGTCGAAGGTGGCCGGGTAACGCGGCGTACCTTCTTTCATTTTGCGTGCGGTTTGGAACAGGGTGTCGTCGAGGTCGGCCAAGGCCAATGGGCGATTATTGAGCATCGACAATTACCTCCGCACCCAGGGCTTCAACAAGCTCAGCCGAGACAGCTTGCGCCGGGGTTTCAGTACAGATCAGCACGCGATCAAACTGACCCGGCCGCACGTTGTAGAGGAAATTGGGGATGCCAAGACCGTAGTTGTCCGAGAAAGACAAGGCGTGACCGATGGCGTGGCCCAAGGCGATAGGAGAACGTGTTGTCGATCCGAAATGTACGTCAGCGCCAGCCCGCTCCAACCGCTCAGCGAGCAGGAATGGTCGCCACACAAACTCACTGGTGCCGACCACAAGAACACGCTCACCGGTCTTGATCTGAAGATCGGGTGCCAGGGCGTCTTCTACCTTGCGTACACCAAGACGGCCCCAATCATTATCTGGAGCCAACGACCACTCGCCAGAAGCGACGGTGCCTACCGCCGGCATAACAGGCAACGGGGCATCGACGTCTTCATGAAATTCGTATGAGCCTTTCAGCAACGACACCTGGTGCGCAGATTCGCCAATGGTATTGCGCACGGCGTCGCGGGACCAATCTGTGAGCACGCAAGTCACAACTTGCTCAACCTTGCTCAGACCAGCATCTACCAGCGCGCGGTGCAGGTTGATAAACGTTTTGCCGGTTGAGGCCTCATCGTCGACCAGGACCAGCGAACGCGCATGCAGCATCATTTCCAGAATGTCTGGATCGGCCGGCTTATGAAATAAATGGGAACTGGCATGGCTGTGCTCCTCTTCGAAGCGAGCGAACAGTTCGGTACCCGTAGGGTGTCGCGTGCTGACCATGTAAACCGTATCAGGGCGAGTGGCACTGAACGCACGATGCACACCGGCACCCAGACCGACCGCTGTTTCGGCCATGCCGATTACAAGGACTGGACCGGGCAAATTAGCTGGAATTTCTGCCGCCAGCTTTTCGAAACTTGCATCCATGACAGATGGGCGTACGGGAATGTGACGACCCAGTACTTTCGACACGAACAGAAACGCACGCTTCGGATTATTGCGCTCGGCAAAGCCGAACAAAGAGTCCGGGGAGATGAGTGAGTCATCAACTTTGACTTCGAGCAGCCCGCGCATCAATTGCGCGCTGAGCGTTTGTGTACCTGCGTTACGATCCATGAAAAACATTCCTAGAGGGCGTGGGCTCAATACCCTAACGCCGATGACGCGGGTTCAAGTCAAAATCAGAGCTAAAAATTCCGGGCTTCAACGCGCCACATTGACGACTGGGATTCACGCGCCAGCTGTGCTGTTGTGAACGTTTTGATGACAGATGTTTTGCTGGCCTCAACGCGGCAAGCGTCAAGGAATGAGAGGAGGAGCGACGACTTAACGGCAAAATTCATGTTCTGCGCGTCAGGTAGTGTGGACGTCACCAAACCAACCACGGCACCCGTGAAGTCGAACAGTGGACTGCCACTGGAGCCTGGTTGGATCGGGGCAGTGAATTGCAGCAGGCTTGAATCGTTGTGCAGACCGAATAACCCTGAAACGCCCCCTTGGGTGACCTGGACACCACCACCGGCTAAGCCTGACAGTGGAAAACCTAAAGCAACCACGGACTCTCCAAGCTCACAGCCAAAACCGTCTTTGAAGGCCACAGGCTGTAGCCGTGGAGCATCGAGCACCCGGAGCAATGCAATGTCATTGCGGCGATCGATCACCACGGGCTCGGCCCGGTACCGCCCTTCAAAGGATGAAATGTAAATCTCCTGCATATCTTCGATTACATGAGCGCAGGTTAAGACGTGATTATGGGATACGGCGAAGCTGGTACCAGTCGCACCACTGCGCGATCGATCTGCGTCATGAGAGTTGATGCGGCCCTTCGGATGAGCATCATTGATATCGAGGCCGATACGACGACCGAGTGCCGCCAAGCCATACGCCGAACCCTCAGCTAGGGCGCGAAACTTCCACTGCTGATTACGGCTGTAGAACTCGCCGATGATGATCGCGGACTCGCCACTTTCGCGAAGGTCCAGGCTGTAATCAATTTGTCCATCAACCTGCAAACGCAGAGTCCGAAGCTCGCTGACTGGGCCGGCGGCGGAGAACGTGTAGACGATAAGAAGAACCCGATCACTGCCCGCAGGGAGTGATGCCAGGTTCAACGTGCATCCGACTTTTTCCTGACCACCACTCCATTCCATCCAACCATGGGAGGTTTGGAACAGCGCAGGCTCACCCGTCGGGCGACGTTTATCATCTACCGGCAATATGGCAACCGCAGCGTACTCCCCGAAGGCCGAGGGTTTGCCGCACTCCAGAGTCCATTCACTCCGTGCGCTCGATATTGCAGTGTTTGCGCCTGGCGCTAGCACCATCATTCCCTGATCTCTCCTTATGCGAGACTCAATCCAGCCGCCTCAGTAACGTAATTAAATCAACCGCATAAAACGCATTGATATCACGATGATGCTATAGCGGCAACTGTGATTCCCTTCACACGAACGTTTGACCGCCAGACGGTCTCCGGCTCAGGCAGGCCCAACCGTCGAGCTGCAAAAATTCCGGGCAAGTTAGTACCGGTAGCGCGTGTGTAGCCGATGCCACCCGAGTAGCGCGGGTTGATTTCCAACAAATGCGGATTACCTGAAGCGTCGTCTTTGGTCTGCACATTGACGATACCGTCACAACCAAAGTGTTCGGCTGCCTTGCGAGCAAGTTCAACAGCAGCACTGTAGCGCTCAAAACTTTGGAACACGCCTTCTTTACGACGGCAGACGAAAGCTATCGCTCGCCCAGCTTCGCAGACCATGTCCACTGAGCATTCGCTGCCGTCCATGTAAGGCATCATGAGCATCGGCGCGGGGGTTTCGCCCTCGCAATAAGCGCGCATGTACATTTCAAAGTTCGCTTCGCGTGCATCAGGATTAGCAAAGCAGCGGAACGGATCGGTGTCAGCCTTGAACCGCCAAAAGCCCTGGCCATATATGCCATTTGTGGGCTTGACGCAGACCTCGCCGCTAGCAGATAGGGTCTTGTAAGCCGCGAACATTTCTTCAGCGTTCGAGGCTGTGATCGCAGGAACACAGGGCAAACCAACGCGCTCCGCTTCAGCGGTGAATCTGCTCTTGTCATCGACCATGTCGAAAGTGGACATGGACATGCCACCGGTGACCAGCTCAAGGCCTGCTTGTTCGAAGCGAGACCGTGCGTGCTCAAATACATTGCCGACGCGCCCAGCCAAGATCACCTTGATGTTGTGCACCAGCGCGGTAGCGATTACCCACTCAATACGCTCCGCGTTTTCTTTCGGCTCCTGAAAGCTCACGTCTGCAAGCGACGTGATCTCTGGACGCTCCTGGCGGTGAGAGGCGTAGATTTTTACTTCTGCCGGCAGTGCCTCGCGCGCGCCAATAATTACGTCGCGTTGGCTGGATTGCCCTTCAAGAAACCAGATCATGAACACCTCGCTGATTGTTGCGCACTGACTGCTTTATCGTATTGATGAATGCAGCCATCGGATTCCCTTTGTTGGTCCGGAACATAACGTCTCCGGGCCTATCTTCAAGGCAGATCATGACGAACGATTCCCACGAAGTAGTGTTCGCTCCAAGCGAGTGATCACCCGCACTCCGGCCTGACAGGATTAATCCTGCGCTCAAGGTGAAAGGAAATACGTTTGGAACCTAACTCGGGGTTTGAGGATTGAAGCGAAGAACCAGCAATCAGACCGCATAGCAAGAATTGGAGTTAGCGACACCGGTGCCAAAAATGCGAAAGGGCAAGCCAGCGTTGGAGATTGAAGCTGCTCAGAGCAGCGTTCCTGCTAACTAGTTTGCCGGCGAACCATGAAATGAGTCCACAAGGAAACCATTTCCGCATATTAAGAATCGTTGCAAATAGAGACTATAGAAGCTCTCCAGTCACGCCACATCAATGTTGCTTTAACGGAATTCCGAGTCCTGCGCCCTTGCCAACCGACGTTCATTGAAGACTAGGGTTTCATATCGCGCGAGGGTTTGCACCCCAAAATACGCTACAAAAATTCAGTTTCACTAGACCAACAGAGCGTTACCAATACTCACCCTTCCCCCAGTGCGCCGAAGTGCATGGCTAAGGCCATGTAATCTGGATGAAAAATGTCCCGATCCATCGTAAACAGTGCTTTGCTTTTCAGCACACTCTCGTTCTCGTTGAACGATCCGTCATGGGGGCATTGATGAGACGCATGCCTATCCGTACAGCTTCTAGATTGGCGGTCAGTTGTTCTACACGCATCTATTTATCCTCCTCAGGACTGAAGACCATACGGCCGGCATCTCGCTGATGGGGCGCACGCGGAGAGGGGCATGCTCCGCAAACCGTGAAAGGAGTCTATGGACGGGGGAGGATTACCCATCTTTCATTTGGCGACAGCGCTTTTTCATTTCGTGACAATCTATGACCATTTATCCGGGATTGCGCATTGCATGGCTTGACACGGTCTTTGCGTGATCGTCATGCCCCTCTTCGTACATACCGATTTGTCGTTGGGGCTCGGGTTTGAAATTACGCATCCTGAGCGTCAGCTTCGGGCAGCTACTGACCGATCATGTTGACTAAGCGTGCTGGTAATACCTGATTGAATCGGTGGTCTGATCCATTGCAAACACCTGGTCAAGTGCAATGCAAACGAGTGGTCAGTGCCGATGCAATCAGGTGGTCAAGTGGAGGGCGATCGCTTCCATTAAGCGAAGGCCTGTTCAATATCTGGATCAAGGTAAAACCCAGCCCTCTCTCGGAATAGCTCCGCACCACCGCGTACGTACTGCAGAGCTATCTCTCCACACATCCAGGTTCGGTTCAACATTTCGGCTGCAAGGCCCGTCATCATCCTTCCCCCCCAAGGGTCCAGGACTAGATCCCTTTCCTCTGAAAGAAAACGAATAAAGAAATCCGCGATCGACAACGGCTGGCCAGCGCCATGAATCAGAAGCCCAAGCGCTGTTGCTGCTTTCTGATACTGAAGACCGTACGCGCAATTGCGAGCGAGTGCAGTCGATGACGAACGTTAAGCAAAGGGGTTCGCGGCCAAATCGCCCCGGTACAGCCGGCAGGTACCGATACCCTAAGCATAATGAGGCGTTTCCGGGCAGCTTCGACTATTACCGTATTGGTGGGCCCCAAGGTTCGACGATCGTATTCCTTGTTTACCACTGCGTGTCAGTCCCCGAGGGTGGTTTCAATGCCGTTGTTGGGATTGAATTGCAGTTGAGGCAGCTCGTTCCAACCAATGCCCGTAACATGTACAAGACCCGTCTGGCTTGCGTTGAGGTCGGCGAGGACAAAGTGGTCATGCGGTTTTATGAGTCGGATCATGCGCAGCAGGCAGCGTTCGAGGTACCTCTTCAGGGCCTCCGCTGACCTAACCGCTGAAGCGTAAGCCGATCACTATGGCCTGATCAATAAATAGTCGCTAAATGCCGCTATTAAAAAGTGACAGCAATCTTCTCTACCAGCCATGGTTAAGTCAGCAACGAACGTTTCATGCCACAAAGCCAATATTTTTGGGGTGCGCCATTGAAGTGCCACTGTCGGTGTGGTGAAATCAAATCACTTGTGAGTTCCGCTAATTTGTTTGTGCCAGCTACAAAGATGGATCTAATCAATTGCGCATTACTTCAGCAACTAACCCACTGGTAAGTTGAGCTGTGTTTTTACTGCGAACTCAACTTAATACCGGTGTTTTGCTGAAATACCCAACCAACAAATTCGGAGGCGCGACTTTCGCGCAACATGGATGATTTTACCAAAAAGTTCGTTACGTCTAGCTGGTGTTAGTCTCGTCGCAATTTTTGGTGTCACTTCACCGCTTGCCCAAGCTGAAGGTCTAGGCAGCTTCCTTTATGAAATGACACAGCCGCCGATTCCCAGGCCGTCCCCACAATTGCAGAATACGCGCGATGCTATCGACACGCTGACGGCGGAAAACTATATCTCCTTCAGCCCATCCAAGCCCACGGCCCACGTCTATGTGTTCGCCGATGCCACCTGTCCGTACACTCGTGACCTGCACAAGAAGGTGCCTGAGTTCAATGCCAAGGGTATTGAAGTGCGTTATGTCGCCGCGCCGACGGGGGCAATTAATGGAACGGCCTGGACGCTTTACAAGAACATCTGGTGCAGCGAAAACCCGAAGCAGTCGTTCGATGACGCCATGAAGGGCAAACCTGTGAGGGCGCAGACTTGCAGCAAAAACGACCTCCGCACACTTATTCCCCAGGATAACGTACGTAGGTCAGTCGAAATTTCTGGAACCCCGACGACTTTCTACCAGGATGGCCATAGGGTGCCAGGCGTAATGGCCACAGCCGATCTGCCAGAGCGTGCAATTTTGGCTGCCAAGATAATGGCGAACCAGCGCTAACTCTGCGAAAACCTACATGCGTTAAGGAAAAGAAAATGGCTATAAGCCGTGCTGACGCACGGCGTCGTCCAAGCCACCGAAACGCCAGTACAATGCTGGCGCCTCGCGCAAATAAAACGCATCGCGCTTACGCCTGGCCAGGTTCGGTTATCGCTCAACGCTTCGAAGACATGGCTAATTGAGTTTGGTCGATTTGCTGCGAAAAATCGTAGAAAGCGAGTCTTGGGTAAACTGGAGACTTTTGAGTTCCTGGGTTTCACACACTGATGTAGTACCAACAGAAACGGTGGGTTAAGCCATGTGTGCAGGTGCTCCAACAGCGGGCTTGCCCGACTTTGCCGAACCGCTTTTCTCTGATCTGGCGGCTGTCTGTTGACGCCGATGCCGAATTGCCCCACGTGCTGACGCAAGACTGCCCCACCTCCAAATCTGCACAAATGCAGCAAGTCAATGGTTCGCGAGGAACAGACTGGGTCAGTGACATCTCGGCAACTGGATCAATTCGGCGTCGGCGCCAACAGTCGGGCAGACAATGGGCCAAATTCAAGATCCTGGAGTGACTGCTTCAGCCGATTGCTGCCTGTTGCAAAGGACCGCAATCGGCCAAAGCGGACAGCCAACGGAGGCGAAGGCTCGGGCAACGCGCCCTTCCTCCTGGTCGGAATGGGGTTTGAACAACCAAGTGCAGTGTAATTTCGCCGTCGTGGCCGCACACGGCTCGCAGGTAAGATCACAGCCTGAGGTGTCGACCAAAAATAGATATCGAGGGTAATCCTGAATCTTGTAACCCTCATTTTTGCACTGTAA
>Ga0065714_10064619_pt1 | contig 28063 bp, 16 predicted proteins | sample MisRhiReplicate2_FD_59101 | JGI IMG/M metagenome (GOLD analysis project Ga0065714, IMG submission 59101) | Miscanthus rhizosphere microbial communities from Kellogg Biological Station, MSU, sample Rhizosphere Soil Replicate 2: eDNA_1 v2... | ecosystem: Host-associated > Plants > Roots >... | reverse complement strand
CCCTGCGTGATGTGCCATTGGGCGAGGGCGGCCAGGCGCTGCTTCAGCGTGCTGATGGTGTGCTGGTCCGCGTACTCGGCGAGGTAGCGCACGATGCCATCGCCGGTCGCGGGCAGAAAGCCGCCCCAGGTTACTTCGAAATGTTCCACCGCCGCACGGTAGCTGCGCCGGGTATTTTCCCGGGTGCCGGCCTGCAGGTAGCGATCCGCCTTGTTCATCTCGTTCCTACGCCAAACGTACCTTTTCCCACGCTGGAAAAAACGAAAACCAGCTCTATGATGCGATAACGCTCAATTATTTTATCAAAGATAAGCTCTCATATTGTTCTTTTTTTGGCAGTAAAGTGCTATGTATATACGTGGTATGTAACACAGTACGAAATCGTAGGAGAGGAAAATGGCGCGCGGCGGAATCAACAAGGCGATAGTCCTGGAGGCTAGGAGAGCGCTGCTCGCTCGGGGAGAGAATCCGAGCATCGACGCCGTGCGCATCGAGCTGGGCAATACCGGCTCGAAGACGAGCATTCATCGATATTTGAAGGAAATCGAAGATTTTGACCCGCGGCCGCGGGCCTCTAGAGAGCGGCTGAGTGATGAATTGACCGAGCTTGTTGCCGGCCTCTTAGAGCGAATGACGGAGGAGGGCGGCGAAGCTCTTGCGTACGCCCAGGCGCGCTTCGACGAGCAGCGCAGCGCGCTGGAGCAAAAGCTCGACGGCTTGAGTGCCGAACTCACCTCATTGCAGCGTGAAGTGGATAGTCAGAAAGAAGCGTTAGCGCTTCAAGCGGATGAGTTGCAGATTTGTCAGACAAGCCTGCAAGCCGAGCTCACCCGCAATGCCCGCCTGAGCCAAAATTGCGGTGACTTGGAAATTCGCGTGCAGGAGAAGGATGAGCAGATCCGTTCTCTGGAAGAAAAGCACCTTCACTCCCGCGAGGCGCTGGAGCATTACCGCAATGCGGTCAAGGAACAGCGTGACCAGGAACAGCAACGGCACGAAGGGCAGGTGCAGCAAGTTCAGGTTGAGCTGCGCCAACTCCAGCAGACGTTGATGGTCAAGCAGGACGAACTGACTCGACTCAACAGAGATAACGAGCGCTTGCTGAGTGAGGCTCGGCAGCTGGCCAAAGCGGCGGCGACGCATGAAGATGCGGCGGTTCGATTGGCCGGTGAGATTGCTGCCATGAAGACAGCAGTTGCCAAGGCAGACGGGGCAAAAGAAACGCTCCAGGTACAGCTTGGCATGTCGCGCGCCGAGGCGCTGGCCAGCAGCAAGCGCTGGATACAATTCAAGCCGGTGCTATGGACCGGGACGTGAGTCGGGCAACCTTTGACAGGGTGCGAGAAGATCAAAAAAGGGAGGGGCGTTTGGTTCAGCGCTGGAAAACGCCCAGTCGAGGCGTGGGGTCGCGACATGACCATCTAGTATGATGACGCCTCCTTCGCTGCTCGGTTCGTTTCGCAATGACAATAGCCCCTCTTGATCGGCTCATCTCGATATCCTCAGGACCTGAAGAGTACGCAGACGCCCAGCGGTTAAGTGATCTGGAAAATGCGCCCTACGTGGTTTTACTGGGAGCGCCCGGCATGGGCAAAACCGTAGCGCTCGAGCATTTTGCTCGCCAAGAGGCGGCATCCTGCGAACCAGCTTTCTGTTTTAGCAGCGAAGACTTGGTCAGTGGGCACACCATTTTTATCGACGCCATTGATGAGGTCTCCATTCAGGAAGCCGTAAACATTGCGAAGGGCTTGAGGCGCACCCCGGCAGTGCGATGGCGAGTGAGCTGTAGGGCAGAGGATTGGAACGCGGGTGGAAAACTCAGCAGGGCGTTCGGCAGTGAGCTGGCTGCTCTCGATGTTGCTCCCGTGGTTGCTCAGCTCCAACCGCTCAGTGAAGAGGAAGTCGTCGCCGTGCTGGGTGCGTTCGGCTGCTCAAATCCCGTGGCACTCCTTGCTACCCTCCAGGCGCTCCGCTCAACGCCGTTTGTAATGACACCGCTGGGGCTAAAATTTCTCATGAGTGTGAAGCCTGAGCGGCTGCCTTCCATCACCCGCTTCGAGCTGTACGAATCGGGGGCGCTTCACTTTGCAAGCGAGCACAATCAGACCAAAGCAGAAGACGTGCCTGACGTCGCTCCTACACCCCATGTTGTCTTGGACTACGCCGGTCGCATCTTTCTGACCCTGCTTCTGGCGGGAAAACATGGACTGCAGCGATCGAGTCTGGCCGAGGGCACAGCGCTTGCCACTCATGAAGTTGGCCTAGACGGCGCCGATCGCGACATTGTCCTGGACACTGCACTGTTCATCAAAAAGGGCGAGGACTTCTTGCCCTTTCATCGCAGCATCCAGGAGTTTCTTGCGGGTCGGTATCTTGCCCGATTAGTGACCGGCGGCCTGGGTGATGCGAGACTCCACATCGAACGCGCAGTGGCGCTCTTGGTGTCTGCGGATGGTTTAGCCTCAGAAGGCCTGAAGGCGCTGTATGCATGGTTCACGTGCCACTTGGTCAACGAGGGCGCGCTGCATGAAGCTAAACGACTGGTCGAGCGCGACCCAGAAACGCTGTTGCTACATGGCGATGCGGCGAAGCTTCCCCTCGCTTCCCGACTCGTCCTGCTGAAGGATGTTGGATCACGCGATCCGTTCTTCCGATGGACTCCGGATCAGTGGGGGCCGGCACAGATCTGCACCGTGGGACTCCTCACCCCCGACCTCTCGGAGATGGTCATTGACCTGCTGCAATCAGAGAACTCAGCGCACAGACTCAGCATGATGCTGGAGGCGTTATCCGCTGCCCCCCCTCTGGCAGGCACCGCCGAGGCCTGTTGGAGCATCGTGTTACGGCAAAGCGCTGCGCAGTGGTGCCGTCAGGAAGCCGTTACGGCCTGGCTCCACTGTGCGGCGCCTTCTGTGGCGGGCATCTGGGCTCGGATCGATGAGCTCCGCGACGCTGGGGAACAGCAGAGCGGAAACCTGCGCACCATTGCGCAACTTTTCTGCGCTATCCCTTCGGGACAACTGGCTGTTGCTGATGTGGACAAGGTCTTGGCGAGCCTCCAAAGGGTCGATGAAGCACTCAGTAAGCGGAGTAGGCAGGAAGAGGGACGCGTTGCCGGCGTTGCGTATGCGATCAGGGATATCGCTTGGCATGTGGCCATACCTCACCTATGGCGACCGTTGATCCTCGATGCGCCTAAACGCTGGCGGCTCCAGGCTGGCGTTGGCTCGCAGGAGCACAAATTCGCCTCGGTGCTCTGCATCGCTGTCATGTCGAGCCATGCGGTAACGGTGACTGAATTCGCTCACATGATGGTCGCGACAGGTCTAATCACCGGCGCCGAATCAACCTTCAAAAAGGCTGCCGAGGAATGGCTGGCAGGTCGGAAAACTTTGGATGATGTACTGCAAGCGCTCCTTTTCGTCATGAATCAGGACGTAGCAGATAGAGGGTCGATGGCTATGGGGTTGCACGCGATCGGCTTGAAGGCAACTGACAAGCTGGTGAACCAGGTGCTGAGCGCTGAGTTGCTCATCGCCAGCGTTGGCGCACAGTACGTCGGCCGACAGGTTTCTACCTGGACCCTCCAACGAGGGAAACCGGCGCCGGTCTGGCTGACCCCTTTGCTAGATGAGAGTCCTGCTTCTGCCACTGTTGAAGCAGTCCTTGAAGGCGTTCGATTACACGCTGAAGAGGAGTTGGAGTTGCAAGCGCACCACTTGGATAGCGTTGAACACAGGCTGATCCGTCAGATAGCCGAATGGCAACTGGAGTCATCCTCGGTCGCAGCAGGAGAGGTCCAGGATGCTTTGTACTGGGGCGCGGAAATCTATTGTGGCAGTCGCCCCATCGCCTCCGTCCACGTCAGTGGCGTCGAAGCGCTCCAAGAGGTATTCGGAGACTCGCTGGCACAGCCTGTCCTCATGGGACTCGCTGGTGTGATGGCGACGGACGAGCAAGTGGAACACCGCGGGGTCGTCACTGCGGCATCTGCCTCAATCCTATTGGAAAGTGGGCAGGATCTCTCATCCGTACCGACGCCGCGCATCCTTCAGATCTTGTTCGCCGCGGGGTCGATGAGGGATGCGTACCTTCAGACACGCCTGGAATCGTATTGTATTGAACGCCTCAGTCAATCGTTGACGGAGGACCCACACCCTCTCCACCAGTTGGCAGACAGGAAGGACGCGAACTGGACTTTGCTCTTGTACAAGCTAGGTGATTACGCAGCTCACTCAGCGCTACATGCGTGGGCAGCACAAACAGCATTGGAGCAGCCCGATAGGCTGACGGGGCGCCTTCTAGACAGCGTTCTTCGGCTGGCTGAACTCAACCTGGACGAGGTGGTACTGACACCACTGATCAGTGAGGTCCTGCACAGTTGGTCGGAGCAAGACGATGGGGGCGGTGCCTTGACCACTAGCACCGATCCGCAGTGCGCTGACCGCCTTCGATGGACCTATTTCGGCGTCTGTCTGCGACCGGACTTGTTCAGTGGTGATTTCGCGCGAGCCCTGGCCAAGGCAGATGACTTCATCATTCACCGGGTGATCGTCGAAGAATACCCCCAGCGCGGCTACTGGCGCACGCCGACGTCGACGCTAGCGGTTAGCTGCCTCTTGCTGCAGTTTCTGTTCCAGCGCGACCCTTTGATGCAGGGCTATTTCGAGCGACTGTGGCCAGACACTGTGAAAGTGCTGAAGGCCATATCGTTGTCGGAGGAACCAGGGGTCGAGGCGGCCCTCCTGGAGTTGGTCGCCCACGCCGAAGGCACTCGGTGGATTGACACAATCAGGCATGAACTTGAGCTCTACCGACGAGATGTCCGCTCTCAAACTCAGAAGCTCGTCTCCGCAAGGGATCTGTCGAAAGTACTCGACGGTAAAGGCCCGATCGATGCCCAGGATCTGAAGGCGTTAGTGCTGATTGTGCTCGAAGAAATTGCCGCCGACATGCAGCCCTCGCCGCACAATCCTTGGAAGCTCTTCTGGGACAACAACGCGCCGAAAGTAGAGAATGATTGTCGCGACGTGTTGGCCGGCAAGCTCCGGGACAAACTGGGCTATTTCGGTAGTTTTGAGGTCCTCTGTGAAGCGGCATCTTCTGGAGGAACGCGGGCTGACATGTTAATAACACACGGCAATTTGGCCGTGCCGATTGAAGCGAAACGGACGAATCATAGCCATCTTTGGTATGGGCATAGCGGTCAGCTTCAGACCTATTCGCTGGCGAACAGCACTACGGGGCAAGGCATTTATGTGATCTTCTGGTTCGGTAAGGCTCTCGGTGTCACGCTACCCCCGGCAGGTCCTAAACCGACTACTGCTGAAGCGTTGAAGGCTGCCTTGGAGAATCATCTGCCGCCAGAGCTGGTTACCACGACGTCGGTGCTGGTACTGGATGTCTCAGATGCGGCGAAAGCGGCAAAACTGCGCAAGAACAGCGATCGTGACGAGGCGAGAGCCTCCAAGCCGCGGCCCCCGAAAAAAACCAGGAGTCGGGGAGCCGCAGCAGATTCAACACCGGGAAAGAAAGGCATTAAAGGTCCCTAGCTATCCAGGAGACTCCGCCTCCTGGAAGACGAGGCCAAGTGACGGCAATAGATGTCGCTAAATCGGGCCAACAAGCCCCGGCTTGCCTGCCAAACTCGTGACCCACTTAATCTGGCGTTGTGAGCAACTCGTCATGTTAATGAATTCTACGTTCTTGCTGAGTATTGCCATCGCTCCGCGCACGTTTACGCCAACCTCATCCGCGCCACGCCGTTTGACCCAAAGCGTAAGCCCTCCATGATCGCGGCGTCGAGGGTTTGAAGAGTAGGGAAGGTAGTAGGTCAGCATCCGACATCATTAGGCGCGGCAGCACTTCGCATACCTGAACGGTGAACTTAAAAGAATGGTTTTGCTGCGATATTTTTTTAAAAATCGTACCAATTTAGCCAACCAAGCTACGCTTCGGGTGACACCGAATATTCCAGACAGGGATTCGTCATAACGTGAAGCGACTACTTTTGTTAAGTGGCCCGATGGCCAGTGGCAAAACATCAGTTTCTATAGCTCTACAAGAATACTTTGAGTTTTTGCCAATCAGCAGTGGTGCGTTTTTGCGAGGACAGCTAGCTGCCCGGAACGAGCCACCTGACCGTCATAACCTTCAGGAGCTCGGAGACAGTCTGGACAGGGCCACCAATTTTTCCTGGCTCATAGAATCAGTGGCAAAGCCGGCAATTGATGGTCGACCGGATGCAGACAATTGGTTGCTGGACGCCGTACGCAAGTCGAGACAGGTGGAACTTTTCAAGCTCCACTTTGCGGGGGCGCTGATGCACGTACATATAGACGCGCCAGAGTCTATTTTGCAGCAGAGATACGCTGAGCGTGGCCCAAGTCATCTCGCGGAATATCAGGCAAGCGTGGGGCATCCCAATGAGCAAAATGCGCGTTCGCTAGGAAGAATGGCGGACAAGGTTTTTGATACCGGAGCACATACTGCCGCTGAAATCGCAAGTCAGATAATGGAACTCTGGGAGAAGTAGCGCATGGAGACTCGGCAGATTGTAGTGATCAGTGGAAAAACCTGTAGTGGCAAAAGTGAGTTGGCTCATTTATTGGAAAAGGAATTCAACTTCGTTGTGGTTCGTGATCGCCGAGAGCTTCAAGATGCCGAGTGGAGCTTCAGCATGGATCAACCAACGTTTATTGATCGACGACGAGAGCTGGACGACACCCAGCATGCACACTGGATGCTCGCTGAAACAAAGAAAATTTGCGCGGATGAGCAAGATGACGGGCCATTGGTCGTAGATCATCTAGATACGCTGGCGCAAGTACTGCAGTTTCGAGAGACCTTCGGTGCAAACCTGGTGCATGTCCACCTTTATGCGAGTGACAACACGCTTCAGGAGCGCTACGGAAAAAGAGTTGAAGGTGAAGCCAACGCTGCGCCTTATGACCAAGTCAATCAACTCAGAGACCCGGAGGAGATCAACGCGCTTAAGGAAGATGCGGACGTTCGGATATACACCGAGCGCTCGGACTCCAAGGACACCCTGGTCCGGGTAGCCGCCCGCTTGCATCTATTCACACCGCCCGAAATTAGATGCGTGGACGTTCTCATCGGCGGGCAGTACGGAAGCGAGGGGAAAGGAAACATCGTTGCCTACCTGGCTCGTGAATATGATGTGATGGTACGTGTCGGGGGGCCCAACGCAGGGCATACCGTGGCCAGTTCCGTTGGCCCCTACACATATCACCATCTGCCCTCAGGATCGCGTGATGTGACCGCGCGCCTGCTCCTTGGCCCTGGCATGACTATCCGTTTACCTGGGCTCTTGAAGGAGATCGAGGAGTGCCGTATCGGCGTTGACCGGTTGTTTATCGATCCTCAGGCCACCATCATTGAAGACGAAGATATTGAAGCGGAGAAGGTGCATTTGGTTTCAACCATTGCGTCTACCGGAAGTGGGAGTGGAGCTGCGTCCGCAAGGCGCATTTTGAGCAGAGGTAAAACAACGATTAGGCTTGCCCGGGACGTCGAAGAGCTCCGTCCATATGTCGGCACTCCGGGGTATTATCACGGCTCCACTTCAGACAGGCTGGAGGAGGCGTACCGCAATGGTCATTCCATCCTGTTGGAAGGAACACAGGGTAGCGGATTGAGCATTTTTCACGGCGAGTTCCCCTATGTGACGTCGAGAGACACCAACGTTGCAGGATGCCTTGCAGAGGCAGGAATATCGCCCAGCAGAATTCGCAAGATCCTCATGGTCATTCGGCCGATGCCAATTCGAGTGGGCGATCCTGACGGAGATAGTGGCCACACGTCTGGAACTCTTAAGCTTCCAACGACCTTCGATGAAATTGCCGAATTCGCGGGTCTCGAAGCCGAAGTTTTAAACGCTGCTGAGAAAACATCTACAACGCGCCGCAACAGACGTGTCGGCTGGTTCGAGTGGGATCAGTTCCGGAACGCGTGCGCGCTTAACGCTCCCACCGACATCGTACTGACATTTGCGGATTACCTTAAGTCAACGAACAGTAAGGCGCGTAGGTTCGAACAGCTCGATCCAGACACGATCAAATTTGTGGAGGAGTTGGAGCGCGTTTCCCAAGCACCTGTCTCACTGATAAACACTAGGTTTTCCCGTGATCCAGATGCCAGTGATCTACGATCTCTTATCGATCGGCGCAATTGGACTGCACGTTCTGGCAGGAGATGACAGATGAATTTGGAGAAACTGATCGAACTATACCCCCGGGTCTACCATATGGCTGAGCGCGGGGCATGGGAGAGCATTCAAGACCTTGGGCTGATGAGTACTAGCGCAGTCCTTGATCATCTTGAAATAGAAGGTGGTGAACGCGCACGGTTTGAAAGCGAGCATCGTGGCGAGAAGATGGATGTAAGGGCAGGTCATCCTTCTAACATTGTGCTTCGTGATCAGAAGCCGATGCCCGAGGGCCGGTTGTTAAAGGCTCTCACGAATGGGACAACGCCAAAGCAGTGGTATGAACTGATCAACGACAAGGTCTTCTTCTGGGTCGAAGAGGAAAGATTGCATCGTCTGCTCGGTGCACGTGATTACCGCAAGCTCGAACACGATGTTCTGACGCTGAACTCGGCGGCCTTCATCCCCGCCTATGTTGAAAAAATATGGCTGTGCCATATGAACTCGGGCAACACATGGCCAATTCCGCATCGTCGCGATACGGAGATCTTTCGTAGAGTTCCTGATTACCCTGTGAAGCGTTCAGGCAGGCCGGCTAAAAATGTTGTCGAACTGGTTGTCGATTACTCCGTTCCCGACATTGCTGACTATGTAGTGGAAGTTCGGCGTATGAAGGGCAGTGAAGTACTGGAAGTCATTCGTTAGCGCTATCTATCCATCGAGGGAGTTATGCTGCGACGCCGTTTAGCATCCCGAATCATTCTTGTCAGTCCCTCCCACCGACTGTTGCTTTTCAGGATCCACCACAAGACTGGGGCCTTGGCGGGGAAGAGCTACTGGGCGACCCCTGGTGGAGCACTGAGAGGTGATGAGTCTTTTGAGGCAGCGGCAGTGCGTGAGCTTCACGAGGAGACCGGCATCGATGCTCAGTCCATTGGTCGCTGCGTGGCACGCAAGGAGTTCCTCTGGCAAATGTCGGGCGGAGAGCACGTGCTCGCGGTCGAAAATTATTATGTGGTGCATGCGGATGCCGAACATTGCTCGACTACAAAATGGAGCCTCCAGGAGCGCGACGCTTTATGTGAAATAAGGTGGTGGTCAGAAAGTGAGCTAATGGCTAGCACCGAAGAAATTCTGCCACCTGATCTGCCTATCTTGTTTGGCCAAGCCTTACTCATGGAGCCTGATAAATCCGTCTAGGTTAGAACTGGCTTTGCTTAATGGGGGCGCGTGCCCCGCGTAAGCTCTCCATTCGGCGTTAGGTCATACAAGGAAGAGACTATGAAACAGATGGTCTGTGGTAAGGCCGTGGGTCATCAACCGGCAGAGGATGACCATGACCGTGTTCTTCTGCGCGAGCCAAGTGTGCTCGGAAGGCAATACCGCCCTGCGATGGCCATCTTGTGCTAGGGCGATGAGGCATCCTTAATGCGCCGGACATGAGCTAAAACTCTGTCCTACAGGGCTGGCTGGCTGGCGGGTGCTGGGCGAGACTTGCGGCTTGCTGGACGGCGCTTGTGCGTGGGCCGCGATGAGGCAACAGTCTGCCCGAAACACAGCTGAGGACGGTCAGGTGGGCATGGGGAGGTTCGCCGCGTTTTCCTCCCGCTGGCGGCCGCCACTCACGCCTAGGACTGAACGCGGTTCCAGCCAAAACGTGCTTGAGATTCTGACTTATTCACGCTCCAAGTATCCACATTCCATGGATCGTGGATCGTGGATCGTGGATCGTGGATAATTGGAAAACGGGAAAACGTATCTGTAAAGCGCTGATCGCGTGTCGAGCCGGTTGGCACCGGCTCTAGCGTACGACGTCGGCTGGCCTCGCATGGCGTCCGCCGCATGAGCCCCTTCTAATGGATGAAGCGAAGCTTAAACTGCTCTAGCCAAGCACTGGCCATAGTGGCATACGGCGCCTCCGGCGCGGTGGCCGCCTTGAGCTCTGCAAGTAGTCGGTCACGCAGCAAGCGCAGGCGTGCACTGACGCGGAACGCTGGCGTACCGATCAGCCGATGCTGGACCGCGGGCGTCTCCAGGTCGGCGATCGTTTCTGTCAGCTCGATAACCAGGTCGCCCAAAAACTCCAGCGTCCGCAGCAACCGGTTTCGGTCTTCAAAGAGTTTGAGTCGGTTCAACCCATAGGTCTGTATCGAGACTGCTCCGCGCGCTTGCTGTTGCTGATCGCCAACGGGCACGAGCAGACCGGTGGGCAGGGCGGGATCGATGATGTGCATCAGATAGGTGGCGGGATCTTCTTCGCAAGGATTGATGAGCAGTGGGTGCTCCCTGGAAAAGTCGGTTGCCTCCGCCGTGGCCCGCACGCCGGTATGGGCCAGAGGGAAGCTGTCATGCTTACCCGACTGGCGCCAGCTGATCGAGGCCGTGGAAGCAAGGACACCGAGGCTGGTCGAAGCCTCAACGATTCTCTGTCCACGTTTCCGATTGCAGTCGATGCAAGAGGGCAGCAGGTTTTCCCATTGCATGGCGATCCACCAATACCCGCCATGGGCTGGTTCTTCCGATACGCCCCCCTTGGGTCGGTAGTGCTCAATATCCACCGGCGCCGAGGCCGCGTAGAAGGTCTCACAATAGGCACACTTACCGTGGAATAATTGGTCCAACGCCGTACGCACATCATCCTTTTTGTAGGCGGCGTACTCGAAGCTCTTTTTCGTTGCACCTGCCAGAATCGGGCGGGCGATGTGCGTCCTGGCACGGATCAGCTCTGCGGCACCGCCTCCGCCTGGCTGCAACGAAGCCGGTGCGGCAACGGAGGCGCGATGAACACGGCGCATGATCAAAACCTCTCCAGCGCAGCCAATATTTCGTCCTTCGCCTCTCGACGTAATCTGCGCAGTGTCTGGCTGCTCGCGATACGTCGCTTGGAGAGATATTCCGCTACGGCCTCTTGGATGATCTGGTGGACTTCACTCGAACCGATTGGTAGCGCGCTAGCTATGTCGTTGCGAAAGCTGTTTAACACCCGCTCATCCTCGGCAGTTAGTACTTCACCTCGAGCACGAGCACCGACCAAATCGGCGATCATGGCCAGCCGGCGGTCGGTATGCGCATCATCGGTGGAGAGCATCTGGAAGAAGTCCGATGTCAACAGCTGTTCCAGCCGCAGGTTCGCCACCGAAGGCAGCCCTTCCATGCTCTCAATGATTATCGGCAACTGGCTTTCAACCTGGCTTTCCGACGTCGGAATGCGCTGCAACACCGCCACTTCTCCGTCCTCCATGCCGCGCAGGCACAGTGGATCATGGGTGGTCACGATGAACGTGATATTGGGCAAGGCAGCACGCAGGCGCGACATCACCTGGACCTTCCAGCGCGGATGCAAGTGAGCCTCGATTTCGTCGATCAGCACAACCCCGCGTGCCGACTGGAAGCTTTCGAATTCAGGGTAAACGGCAGGGCTCATGAGCCCTTTCATGATGTCGCAGATCATCGCCAGCATTGACCGGTAGCCAGACGACACCGCATGAAAGGGCGTGCGGTTGTACCGTGTCGTACCGTCCAACTCCGTTACTGCGGTGACCACCCGTAAGTCGCGGCTTCCCGGGTTGCGTTGGATGACGTCGAAATCGCCCTCCACGGCGAGCACGTCACGCAGCGTGCGAATCACCATGTCGAACCTGTCTTGCCGCAGCGCGATCAGCCACGGCTCGGGATTGGGCAGCATGGTGCCGTCGAACAGATTACGGACATGCGCATGGGTGGTGGTGCGCGGGCTGGTGCGGGTGAATCGACGAGATGCACCGTAAGCGAAAACCGGGACCTGCTGGTTGCCCAGACTGCTCTCGTGAAGGTGGGTATGGTGGTCAATGCTCAGTGTCACCCAGTGTTGATTGGTCAGACCGATGCGGATTCGGGCGTGGCCCGCTTGATAGCTCCGCTCAATCCCGAGCTGCGAGGGATCGATGACCAAATCGGACCACGGCACGGCCAGGGCATTGCGCACCGCCGCCGGCACGAGCGTCAAGGCGATAGCCTCAAGAATGGAGCTCTTGCCGGTCGCATTCTCCCCCAGTATCACCAGAGACGGTACAGGCTTGATCTTGCCATCTGCGGTACGCGCCGAGTGCTCCTTGAGGTTGAGCTCCAACTGTTCAATGGCTTTGAAGTTGTTGATCTGGATCGCGCAGACGGAATCTTTAGCCGGGTTCGGGGCCATGGCCTGCCTGCCGCTTGCCCGGAGTCTTATGTCCTCGCGCCGCAGCGTGAGCAGCGATTGCTCGAAGATTGCCGCGGCGTCGGTCGATTGCGCCAGTCGTTGGAGGGCGGGCGCTATCTGACTGGCGGAGAGGTTGCGGGCTATTCCGGTCATCGGGACATGGTTAAGCAGGCGGCGCAACAGCAGATACCAGGTACCTCCGAACTCTAGATCGGAAAAATCCAAGATCGGTTCAATGCCGGCTTGGCTTGAGGCTGCGAGGAACGCCTGAAGATCATCCAGGCGCGATTCATAGGTGTGGTAGCGCTGGTCGCGCCGTTCGGACCTATTCAGGTCAAACGTATAGATGGTCGCTTCACCGCGGGGTGTGCCGGGGAGCAACTCACCGTCCAACGTCGGGATAAGGTGCTTGGTAAACTGTGGTTCCTGTGCGGGATCCAGCAGTTGCGCACGCTCATTGGGCGCGCCCCAAGACCATATCCCATTGCCTCTGGCGACGTAGGTTTGCACCTGCTCGACGCTAGGCAGCGGGCAGCGTGCTCCGCGGACCGGAAAATGGGGTTCAATCGGCACACAGCCAGCGCAGATGGGTAGCAGGTTGTGCCAGGCATCCGCCAGCCACAGGTAGTACAAGTGGGCATCACTTGACTTGGCCAACGGCAACGCGTTGCCGACCGGGCGGAACCGGTAGACCTGCAGACCATCGCTGGCCTCGCAGAACGCGCACCGATGCCCACTCATGGCAGCGAGTGCATCCCGCAGCTGTGGCTCTTCTGAGCTATACCCGATCACGGGCACGCTGGTTTGCGCCCGACGTTCAGGACCCAGCTGCCAGAACTCGAGCATCGCTTTTCGCGATGCCTGAGCCTCCGGAGACATAAGGACGGTGGGCGGCTGGTCTGGGCGCTCAATGCGTTGCATGGGAGGCTTCCGGCAGGGAACTGTTGACGGTGCCTGGTAGAACGAGTCGCTTAGCTGCTCGGGCGACTTGCGCTACGCGCCACGGCTGCATGTCTCCGTCAGCTATTGCGCGCTGTCGGGCACACGAGCGCATGTAGGCGCGAAAATGCGGAGCGGGGTGTATGTCGGCCAGCTCGAGAATCGCGCGATAGGTCATCTCACTCGGCAATTCGCTGAGCAGACTAAATAGACGCTCTCGTGCATCTTGCGCATCGTCGCGAAGCGTTGGGGAGTACACCCCTTTGCCCGTGCGGTCCAGATCATCCGCGACCCTAACCACGCCGTGAACGAGCAGGTACAAGTCCTTCAAATAACTGGGCATTTTGAAGGTGCCGATGCTTTGTACCGCATCTCGTCGTCCGCCCAACAGCGCCACGCTAAAGACCTCGCCAAACAGCGCGTTGTCCTGGGCGGAGCCCTCCTTGACTAGCACCTTCAACGCTGGGAGTGAACGAGTGGGATCTACGTCTGTTCGAATCGCGTGCCAGACAGGCCTTTGTTCTAGTGGTGTTGCAGGATCGGCGAGTTTCTCCGTGGCCAGCACGGCAATGTCTGCGGCCTGAATGCCACCGGCGGTCATGATGACGCGGCTGTAACGCAGGCAATCGTGATTCAACACCTGGTATTTCGAGAGCCAGCGATAGAGCGTAGACGCCAAATCAGCGTGGAGCCCCGGTGCGTGGTAGACCAGGTCGTGCAGTACATAGTAGGAGGGCTGTGCGGCGACACTGGTGGAAAGCTCCCACTCGATTTCCGGGCTGAGGATCTTTGCCGCCGCGGCGGGGTGGAGTCGATAGAGCGCTTCGAACCAGCGAGGAAAGCCATTGATCTCCCAAAGCGCATAACGCATTGCCGACTCCACCTCAGCGTCGCTCAGGCGGGTAACGGCGTCTTCGTTTTCGAGCTCAATATCAAGGCCCGCCAAACCGAACACGACCGCGTATGGAATACTATTGGGTGCCGCTCCCTCCGATCGCGTTCGTGGCTGATAGCCACGCCAAAACCCGGTAGTGGCATCCCGGTAGGCTTCGGCCACCTCGGAGCCGAATTCCGGAATCAACACCGTCCAGTTACTGCCTTCCGATCGCTTCGACAGCCCGCGGCCTTCCCGAATATGTTCTAGCAGGTGCGCTTGGATACTGCTTATTTCATTCGCTTGCAACACCGGGGAGCGGCGGACGATAGCGGGGTTTGCCTTCAGATCGGCGACAAAGGCGTCCCACTCTTTACGCTCTTTGGCCTGCCGTCGCGCATGCTGCTGCTGATAGCGTCTTTCCTGTGTTTGATATTGCAGCGTCGCCGGATCAGGCGAAGGATTGAGCATGATCTGTAGGGTCGCCTGCAGCGCTGGCGAGTGACCCGTTGCAGTCAGCAGTTGATCATGCCAAGGCTGAGGCTTGCCATTTTCCGTGTAGGTGCGGTGCGCCCGAGCAAGGGCCACATACTGGTCATCTACCAGCGGCCGCTCCTGTATCCAGGCCAGGGTTCTGGGGAAACTGGCCGCATCAAACGCCCAGAAATGTCCGGGCCAAGTCACCGGCCAATCATCTTTGAGACTCTGGCCAGTCTGTGCTTTCTGCCCGCGGCACTCCGCAACGGTCCACCAAAACAGCGCATCATTCAACTCATGCCATTCTGGAATCAAGGCGGCCAATGTCTGCTTCTCACCCTGGATTTCCTCGCCATGCCAGTCCATCAACGCGGGGACAGCCGCCAGGATCGCCAGCGACGTCGGGGACAAGGCGGCCGGTGCGCGCCGTTTGATGAGCTGTTCAATGCACTGTAAGGCGATTGGCATCAGCCAGTGAAACGCCTTCGACACCGAGCATTCACCACGCTCAAAATGCGGTTCCCGCTTCAGGTACGCAAGCAAGCCGTCAGCAAACCTGTGCAACAGGTCGGCTGGATCGGGCTGTTCGGTGAGGTCCAGGCGCTGAACGAACTCGGCCAAATTGATGGCGAGCCCAGTGGAATCGTACCGTTCCTGCTTGCTCGATCGGGAGAGCGTTTTCAGAATAAGATCGAGTGATTCCAGCAGGGGCGGCGCATGCGCGACCAACTCTGCAAAAATGACTCGTGGGATCGATCCCTCTGCGCTTAAGATCGCTTGCCATAGTTGAAGAAATCGCCCCACGCCAGCCAGGCTAGCTACCGCTCTCACCGACACGAGTCGTGCATACACGCCACGGGCTGGATCTGAGGCGATGCTCGCCAATGGCTCGACGCATTGGCTCATTTTCCCCTGCCAGACCAAGCGCCCCAGAATGAACATCACGTCGTCATTCCCGACGTGCTTTTCAATCAGTTTGAGCGTGAGGGGTTCCAGATCTGGACGAGCGATTCTCACGATAGCGGAGTTATCCAGTCCCTGAAGCGAAGAGGTCACGTCAGTGATGTGCTCGATCACGCGCGACAACGTCTCTTCACGCGCCGTGAGGGGCAAAGCGGCCGCGTCGCCACCCTCGAGGACCACTTCAGGGTACTCCGCAATGATACGGTCTCGGATAGCCCCATCGAACAGAATCAACCAGGGCAACAGCGGGCGCAGTCGCGAACTGAGAACGGTAGTCCCGTAGCGTGAGCGAAAGAGCCATTGGTCTATGTGGCTGCGGTTGGCTTCACTGCCCAGTCGATTGCTGATCCAGCGTGCCGCCAACAATTCTCGGATCTCGCGATGGCGAAAGCGGACTTCGCCGTAGACCGGCTCGCCAAAAATCCCGCTGGTCAACAACGTGCTGAGCTCTAAGGGAGACCAGTCTTTGAGTAAATCGCCCGGCTGGATGGCCTCATCGGTTGCTGTCCCTTGCAACCGCAAATTTGAAACACCCGTCAAAACGACGCAGAGGGCCAATAACTGCGCGCCTTCCTCCATGCGAGGCAGCGTGAGGGACGGGATGTTCGAGGCGGCTTGGCTCAACTGGCGCCTCACACTTTCCTGCAAGATCGTTAACCGGTTAGCAAGGGCATGTTCGACATTCCAAGTGCCGATAAGGTCGCGTAGGTCAAACGGCAGTCGAGCCAGGGGGAAGAGGTTACCTCGCTCTAATTCCTCCAAGAACAAAGTCGTGTCCGATACACCGCTGTATTCGGCAAATGTCCGGATATCCTCCGTCTCAAGCGAGGTTAACTGATAGAGTTGCAGGGCGGGTAGTGGGTTTTCGGTGGTGGTCGCCGAGTAGCCGTCGCTCAATACCTGCGTGTCCGTGACGGAAGCGTTGGACGCCTGGCGACTCAGTTCAGTCGTTTGGTTGTCAAAAGGAAGCAGTTCTTCGAGCAGCGCGCGGTCGCGCTGCGGCCGCCAAGCATAGGGTCGGCTCGACACATAGACGTGTGCGCGCTGGCCAGCCAGTCCAACCCGGCTGGCAAAGCTGCGCAAGGCCTGCTCGAACGCCCGTGCCTCCGTCAGGCGGATCTCATCTACAGAGTCGAGAAAGAACCAAGCTTCATCGGCACCGTCCAACCAAGCTGCGAACGCCTCCGCTGTGCCCACTTCAAAGGCTGTCTCAAAGCTGTTCGTGAGGTCTTCGATGCGAATGAAGAACGCCGCCCGTCCGCGATCACTCAAATGCCGGGCCGCCCATTCCAATTCGTAGGTTTTGCCCGCCCCGGCCTCAGCAAGAATAACCACACGATAGTCGTAGAAGAGCTCTTCCCATGTGGTCAATTCCCCTTGCGCAACACCGAGCCACATTTCTCCTAGTGGGCGATCGTCTTTCTGATAGGTTTCTGGAATGAGTCGGAAACGTCGATTGAGTGGTACTGGAGGCATAGCGTCCCTGCCGAAAAGGGGGAGATGTTTATCCGCTTGGCGCGCTGCGTGAAGGGCCGTTGGTCCTTGACAGCTGGCACTTTAGATAGGTGGCGCAATGATATCCTAGCTGCATGGCGCAATTCGAGCAGTCAGGCGATAGCCTGGGAGCGCGGAGCATTCACACCTATTTCTCCGCTGCCGATGGTAGTTTGCCCGCTCAGGCATGAACTGGCCGCTATACCGCTACGGTGATAAAAGCCGATCTCAGCTTCAGACTCGAAACAGCGCAAGTGCCGCCGCTTCATGGTTCTTAGAAGCCCACTGACAGCTGGATTCACAACACCCTACAATTCATGAATTAGCCCTCACTGTAACACTGGGTTAGGACGTCAGCTCGACAAGTGTTTGATTGAGCATCACCTAGCGCTCCCTCGCTGGCAAACCCGGCACTTCAACATCGATAGGTCCCTTCATGACTGCAGGTAGCAATAGTCAATCCACCTCCACGGAGCTCACCGGTGGCGCAGGATTCAATTACGAAGACTTGGTGGTTGCTTACTACCTTGCTGCGCTATTGCTCGAAGGGCATGCTGCTGGGTGCACAGGAGTGGTCAGGTCCGTTGCGGTGCAGCAGGCGGCCGATCACCCGATGGATGATCTTGTCGTGGGGTTAGAGGATGAGATCGGCCACCGAGTGCTTGCCCTGCAAATAAAGCGCTCGCTGCGGCTCACAGCAGCTGCGAGCAATTCGGACTTCCTCAACACCATGGCTGCCGCAGCAGCAACCCGACGGTTGCCGGCTTTTCAGGTAGGCCGAGATACATATGGCTTTGTGACCGAGCATGTGGCAATGCAAAGCTACCGCTCAATCAATCGGTTGATTGATTGGGCCCGAGCTGATGTCCGCGGAAAGGATTTCGCTAGGCGCTTTGCAACCGGAGGAAGTGCCGCCGCGGCGGAGAGGGAAATGCGCACAGAACTGGGCCCCCTTACCGAGTCCAAAACAGACGACGAGGAAGTAGCTTTCTATCAGCACCTTGTCGCGCTACGTATCGATGGGCTCGGCGAGGGCGGAATCCATCGAGGCGCCGTAGTAACTCAGTTACAGGGCTTAATCGCGAATGATCAGGGCGGCTTAGCGGAGCTAATGTTCGATCGGTTGTGCCGGCTTGCAAGCGATGGATCTGGTCAGGCTAGAAAATGGACCCGTGCAACGCTTGTACAGCAATTACGGGGCGTCGTATTGCTCCGTTGCGCGCCGAGCTACGTCGCTGACCTTGACCTGGTTCAACGGTTTTCCTCTGAGGGCATGGCCGATATCCTGGAAACCATAGGCGGGTGCCACGTCGAGCGCCCCAGCGTCTGCGAGGAGATTGATGCGCGCCTAGAGAAGTTTCGGCTAGTGAATCTCACCGGCTTGCCGGGCTGTGGCAAGTCTGTGGCTTTAAAGCAGTTCGCCAAGAGGGCATCCGCTAAGGGGCCGTTACTGTTCCTCAAGTCAGACCGTTTACTCGGCAACAGTTGGTCTGCTTTCTCAGCAATGCTGGGCCTACGGCATACCGCAGAAGAAATACTCGCAGAAATTGGTAGCGCGGGAACGCCGATCTTGTTTATTGACGGCATTGATAGGGTTCGGCCAGATCAGAAGGGTGTCATTACCGATTTGCTGAGGGTCATCGAAACCCATGATAGCCTCAGCGATTGGAAAGTCCTAGCGACCTCCCGAGACCAAGGCATGGAACCCTACCGAGCTTGGTTTCCGAGCAGCTTCTATCAAGAAGATGGGATTGGCGATGTCCTCGTAAAAGCCTTCTCGGACGGAGAGGCCAATCAACTGGCAGACCAGCTTCCAGTACTCCGTTCACTGTTAAGCAGTTCGTCTGTGGTCAAGGAAATCGCACGCAGACCGTTCTTCGCCGCCGTGCTGGCAAGGGACAGCACCACAACTCAAGGCTCAGCTCCCCAGACAGAAATCGATTTGATCGCAGCTTGGTGGTCGCGCGCCGGCTACGATGCGTCACCTGACTCTGCTGACGTACGCCGGCGGGCCATTATTGACCTAGCGGAAAAAGGTGTCGGTGAGCTGGGAAAAAGCATTCGGCTTCGGAGATTGGAGCCAAGCACTATTGCCCAGCTGGCCTCGCTCAAGGTCGACCTCATTGTTCGCGACCAAGACGATGGAGCGGCCGTCTCCTTTACCCACGACATTTTCTTTGAGTGGGCATTTTATCGATTGTTGGTCGACCTCGGGCCTGATTGGCACGACGCGATCGCCGCATCCGGCGAACCACCCTTGCTGGGTCGAGTGGTGGGGTTGTTGGCCCAGCAGAGCCTGAGCAGTTCCGGGCGTTGGACGAAAGGGTATCGCTTACTGGAGAGAACGCCATTGAGACCGCAATGGCGAAGAGTCTGGCTGACCGCTCCACCATTTACCGCAGCCTTCATGGTACCAGGCGCGCAGGCAGAATTTACTTCGGTCATGCAGGAAGCCAATTTTCAGCTGCTTGAAAAGCTGCTCGTGTGGTTCCAGGCAGAACATGCGATCCCTAATCCCGTAATCCTTGGGCGTGCAGGAAGTGCCGAGGACGGGGAGGACTCCATCCGGATAGCCCACATGCTGGGTTGGCCCTCTGATGTCAGAAGCTGGGGGCGACTAATAGATTGGATGTTGTCAGTTGCCGCTACATTGCCCGGGCGTCTGGTACTGCATGCCGCGGAGGTCTTTGAGGTGTGGCTGAATATGTGGGCTAACCACCCCAATAAGCGCACTGCCGGCATCGTGGCTCAAAGCAGCCAATGGCTATTGCAACTGGAAAATAGCGGCCGTGCCGATTTAGACGATGGTAAATGGAACGATCTCGGACGCGAGGCCACTGGCCAGCTCGCAGCAACACTACGTCGGGCGATTCTACGAAGCGCGCCGACATTCCCAGACGCTGCTATTGAACTTTATAAGCGTGCTGCAGAAACCGAGCACTCACGTGATGACGCGTACGGAAACCTAATGGCTTACGCCCACATCATGGCTACCGTCGCACCAGAAGCCATCGTTACGCTGGCAAAGTCAGAGTTACTAGAAGAGCTTCCAGGTGACAGCTTTGCGCGTGAGGAAGAGGAAAACCAAAGGCGTATGGAACGCAGGAAAGCCATACGAGCAATCCCTGAAGCAGACCGAACCCGTAAGCAACAACAGCTGCTTGACCACGCGTTTTATTCTTTGGGCCAACAACTGCCTAAGCTTGATGACATCGGTATCAGGAAATACCACGGTTTTTATACTGACACGTCTGCTCTGCATGAGCCCTTTGCCAGCCTTTTTGCCCACGCGCCAGATAGCGCGCTGGGGCTCATCAGAGATATGGCCAACCACGCGGTGACGGGGTGGCGGCAAGTCCATGCGCTACGGGGTGACATGAAGACACCCTTGCCAATCGTCGTGGAATTCCCTTGGGGCAAGCAGACATTCTGGGGTGATTGGCCTGTTTACAGCTGGTCTCAGGGCCAATTGACGGCGGCACCACTGGAATGCGCATTTCTGGCAATGAGCTATTGGGCATACCGACAGCTTGAACAAGGCCGGGCGACTGATGACCTTATCCGCGTGCTGGTACAAGACTCGGAATGCATCGCTACGCTTGGATTAGCCTTGGTGATTGCGCTTGAAACGCTACATGTGTCAGAAACCACCCTGGCATTGGTAGGTTGCCAAAGGCTCTGGCAGCATGACATTAAGCGCTTGGTCCAAGCGCCCACCTTGGACATTGACATCTTCGGGCTTGGCCTGCATTCACGCTTGACGGGCGACAAGGCCAAGGCTCAAGACTTTCTAAAGACACGGCAAAGCCGGACTCGCAATGTGCAGCAGTTAGCAACGGTTTTTGCCATGGCGAGCGATGGTCAGTTGCGTGCACGTTTCCGAACGGCATTGGCTGCTTTCCCTAGCAATCTACCTTTCGAATTTGAAGAGGACGCTATAAATACTTCCACCACCAAGCGGTTATTGGAGCTAGCAACACAGTGGGCCGGCCAAGGAGATAGAGACAACTACCAACCCGTCCTCACGAAATCAGGATTGCAGGGCATCGCTTATGAGTCTCCGGTTCCGTTGGATGCAGAACAGCAGACACGTATAAAAGAGGCGGACGCCTTCCTTCGTGCCCAAAGCGTTCTTGACTGGGCAACCCAATCACTGGAGAAAAACTCCCTACAGTCTCGCTTGAATCTGGTGAACGCGATTGCATTTGCCAAGCAGTATGATGTCGATGACATGTTTGATGTGCGCTACGACGTAGGCGACCATGCGTTGCAGAGTGCCATTTCTGGTATCGCCGCTTGCGTTATACGCTTTGGCGCTCAGGAAGGTGACGACCATGACTGGGCATGGACAGTCATGGGGCGAGTCCTGAACATGCAGGAGCTGCCCCTCAATGGCTCGCGGGTTCCATGGCATCCGTTTAACCACCTCATTGTGGCGTTGGTCCACCAGCGGCAAACTGAAAAGCCGACCCCAGACGCAGTAACTCTACTGATCGAGCTAACTGCACATCCGCTTGAGGACGTTTCCGCCCTGGCATTCGCGGGCCTGCTACGGGACGGTGAGTTGGAAGTAACCTGGGTGGCCGCTCAATTAGCCATGCGTATGGCCACCCGCTGGCGGTCAGTATGGACTCAGGAAGGTGGTCATGATCACTCGAAAGATCATGAGAGCCGCGAACAGAGTCTGTTGCTTGCCCAGGAAGCACTTTCGCAGACGCTTCCCTCACAGTTTCCGGCCATGCCGGAAGCATGGGAGCAGATCTCACGACTTACTAATGAAGATTGGGAGGAAGGAGACGATCAGATTTTGCGAGATCCTGACCCATCCTTTGATTGGCATTTCGCCGCGAGCATCTTCGGATTTTTCCCTGTCGAGCGTTGGTGCGCTTCCGATTCTTATCGAGACTACTGGCAATCTTCGCTTGGCGGCCTTACAGGATGGACCACTGCGCGGTTGATCCCACCTGAGCCTGCTGGAAGAAATAAACGTCACCCGGACGGGTACGTATGGCACAACACACTCAGCGATTTGATTGCTCGCTCGGCATGTCAGGTAGACCAGCAGTGGTTTATCGATGCCTGCTTGACGCCTTTCTTGGTGACAGAGCGGAATGCGCTTCAAATGCTGAGCCGTATCGCCCAATCCTTGACTCTCCGTTACGTTGTGGATGCGGCTAACATTCCTTCCAATACACTGCCGCTGCTGGAGATGTGCGCCGACAGACTCATCGGTGATGCAGCGTTTTCCAAGCGAAATGACGGCTCTGTCTATGGTGATGCTCTACCGCGACTCGTCGAAGCATTGCTATTCATAACGGTTGAGAACGCTCCAGGAGCAAGTCGATTCGCTAACGGCGACTGGTCACAGATCGCGGTCATCATGCCGCTGATTACAAAAATAATGGCCTCCGTCGGTTGGTCATCATATGTAATGGGCAAATTTTTGGTCCTCTGCGAGCGCGCGGGCGACGCCTATCCCTTGGATATGTTCATTCGGCAGGTATCAGCTGCTCTTGATTCACTTGAATTGGCGCAAGGCAGCTGGACGGGCACGACACTACCGGCCCGCATAGCCGCCGTGGTCCAACGCCTTGCAGATAAATTTTTCCCGCTGGATCAAGACCAGTCACTAGGCTTGCTACGCATACTCGATGCGCTGATTGATCTTGGCGACCGGAGAAGTGCTGCTTTGGAGCAGAGCGAAGCGTTCAGGGCGGTTCGCAAAGTTTGTTGACTGTTTTAGGGCAGACAGTGTGTCCCCAGCACCGGCGGTAGTTGAATGGAGTTAACGGCCGCGCAAATCTAGGTAAGCGTCCGCCCAACTCACCTTGCGTAAGTCAGGCCGGCATCCACTGACGCGGCAACAGTTGCCCAATCTCGCTCGCATGATGTGTCGGCAGCCGCGTCAGCACATCATTGAGATAGGCATAAGGATCATGCCCATTCATGCGCTCTGACGGGGTCAGACTCATGATCGCCGCCCCTTTTGTCACTGCGTAGCGGCCCGGCAAACAGCCAGTTCGAGCGCCTAAATGCCCATAGTCGAATCTGACTCTCGACTTGATTGTTGTCGATGGGCACCGCCCCATCTTCCAGGTAGCGCGTCTGAGGATTTAATGGTTTCCGTGGTATTTTTCCCGACGTCCGCACGACATAACACTTAACTGAATAACTGTATGCATGCCAACACACTCAAAAGGATGGCAATATGCTTAACAATATTAGGTTTGACCTCTCCGATTACCTGATCCATTTTTTTAGGGACGTCAATCTAAGCGGGCCTGAACCCATTTTCTTTCCGGAACATGCGCGATTCAACAACGTAGCGCATTCCGAAAAACTGGATTCACTGTTCTTGATGCGGTGCGCACTCAGGCACCATAAGCTCTTTGCTACTTGGTCATATCGGGGTGGCAGACCAACGATATACGGCAGATCCCCTGCAATCTGTTTTACCGATATGCCCCTGGCAGCTTTCGTTCAGACAAGCAATGAGCGATTGGCGAGGGGCGAAAACATCGGACGCTACGCATTCGTCATCCCTAAGGCTGCTATGTTCACTGCTGGGGCGCGCCCGGTGATCTACGGTCTGAGCGGTGATGTGCGAGAGCAGCCCTCGAACGGGGATTTCCGAATCCTCGATGAAAGGCTTTTGCCGCAGCAGGAACAGTACCGCTATGTCACGTACACCATCGGCGACGTCAGGCAAATCGACTGGACGCACGAAAGAGAATGGCGCTGGCCTTATCAGGGCGAAGAATTGCACTGGAGCGAGAACGGCGACTTGGTAGAAACCTTGGCCGAAATGCCTGGTCTAGATCTAAGCCATACGCTTATTGAGGGGATGGGCGTGATCGTTCAAGAACAGGAAGATGTAGAAAAGATCCTATACGACATCCTGACTCTCGTTGATTCAAAAACCATTCATAAGTCCATGATCAGGTTCATTATCCCTCTCTGTGATATCGAGAGATTTGGTGACATCACAGACCCGGCGCGCGCATCCGAAGTTATCAACCAAAACACTATCGACTTGTCGCCATTTTTTTCCATTACACAACAACGGGCCAATGAAATCAGCAGTGTAGTTGATGGCATTATCGAAGCTCATTTTAACGAAAGAACACATTCCGAACACGACTACGATGACGGTTACGGTAAGTCCTGGATTTGGATTGCCGACAATACCTCCGAGCTAGTCAGGGCCCTGATCGCTAAAGGTAGACTTAAGGTAAGCACAGAGGGTCGGTACCTGCTGGACATTTCTGACTTTACGGCATTCCATGACAACTACGAAGAATACTACTGCAACAAGATAGCGATAGCCCTTGAGCGTGCGTTTGACGTCAATGCCAGCTACTTTACCGTACGCGGCGCTAACCACTGCGATCAGATTCCGTACTACACCGGCCTAACTGAGGAGGATCATCCTTTCTTCAACTCCACGATCGCTTATGACTGAAATCTCGTGCTGTCCGATTGAATCTCAGAAATAACAGTGACGTTAATCGGTAGGTGAGGGCAGGGCACTGATTGCAGTGCCCTTTGGATCAGCTACCCATCGCCGGTTTTTCATAGGTCGTAATGATTGGACCGTATAATAAAATTACAGAGGTGAGTGATGCGCTCATGTAAGTCTAGTTGAGAAAAATCCACCTTTGGATTGGTTTTAACGTAATCCCGGGCAACTTTTACTTTAGTGGCAGTACGTGGTTTCTGGCTAGCCTGATTCGGGTCAGGGGCTATCTCATACTTCAGCAGATTCGCCCACTGACCGGTCTGAGGCATGTTAGTTGCGTGCTTGTGGGCCGCTTTGATGCTGTTGAACAGTAACCCTTCGTCTAGATAATTTTCTATTTCTCGTCCCTGGGTAACCCATGCTTGGCTCCCGAACTCTTTCTGCAATCGGAGCTTTGTCTCCGAAAGAGGCGAGTCGGCGCTTGCTTTGTCACTGTCAAACACAATAGCTGAATGCCGGTTTATGCATCTGAGCGAAATGAAGTCGTCGACCGCTTCTCCGTCATCTAGTGCTTCCTCGGAAGCTTCAGCCCCAGAAACGTGGCTGAAAAGCCGCCCGCCGTAGAACATGATCGTATAGTGGACACCTTCGAACAGGTCAACATTGTGCCCTTTGATCCAATAATTAAGGTAAATCCGGTCAGAAGGACCTTCAACCCAAATTACACAGTTGCTCTGCAGAATGTCCGAGGCCTTATAGCCCAAGGCGTCGAGCGTAGGTGCCAAATCAAGTGCCGGCTCAACGAAACCATTTGTAGTTTGGAATAATTTCACGCTCACCTTACGATCAGCGTTGGCGCCAAGGCTATTGATGAGCGCTGCGGAATGCGTGCTAATAAACAGTTGAAGCACGTTTTGCTCGGCAATGGCTAATAGACGACGTAAAAGCAGGCGTTGCAGTTTGGGGTGGAGATGAACTTCTGGCTCTTCGATCAGGCAGATGGAGTCCTTAGGGCGCGTAACCAACCAAGCGGCCGTTGCGGCGTAAGATTGCCATCCCGAAGGGAAACACTGCACAGGGATGCGATTGAAGACATCGCTGTCGTCATTCAAGCATACCTTTACCGTACCGTCACCACAGTCGATCAAGGAGTTTTCATCCACATAACGCACTCCGGTATCGCTGAAATCTTTGCTTCGGTCTGCTAGCCCCGCCAAGTCGGCCCGGGCTCGATTGAGCTCTTCTACGCAATGCGTATCGATAACCGGTGTAACTTGCCCACAGTGTCGATAGTGCAGTTGGTCCTCGCGTAGAAAAGGAGGAGGAAGTTTCTTGTGCTGGGCGGGATCATACTTGTGCAAATCCTGTTCGGTTTGCTCATTTAACGTCCCTCGAACAAAATAGGTCTCACAGCCAGCGAAATCGACAGGCAGATTCAAATCGAATGGGGCAAACGGAAAGCTATAAATGGCACGATGGCCATTTTTAAAGCTCAGGCAATAGGCGGGCGGGCAATATCCGATCGGATTTTCCCTAACAAGGGTGGCGAGTATCTCGGGAAAGGCGGAAGCCCGGATCATATCGATGACAGAGGATTTTCCAGAACCGTTTTCGCCAATAAATACATTCACATCACCAGCTTCAAACTCAGCAAAAGGAATCACGAAATTAACGGTATTTTTGGGGATATCGGCTTTGTACGGATTGATGCTCGCATTGAGCGCACGAATACCGCGATAACTAATACTTTGAAGCTTCATGAATGAGGGCCTACAGGCTGTGTGGGCGTCGTGAACGCCGTTTGGAGGAGGGCAACCACTTAATGCATCACTCCTTGGTCTTTAATAGTTGCCCGTACGGCAAATCAATATATAACTCAACTAAATAGATGTTTAGTTGAGCTATTCTCATAGGTTATTTGCAGAGGAGGGGATCTGTTTCAGGAGTATAGGGGATATCCACCCAGAAACGATCATCCTCCATGGGTTCTATCAACAAACCGGCTCTTTCAGCCAAGTCATCGATGATGTCTGCAATTAGAGTAAAGCTGGCCTTATTTTTCCACTCACCATAGTCTTTAGCGATTTCGAGACAGGCAGCTTGTAAGCGCTCAAAATATGGCAAAAACCAATGATCTTTGAGAGTTGAGGCCGTTTTTTCAGAGTCCTGCCAACGAATTCCCAAACCCTCGAGGTTACCCAAGTGGTAGGCAGCGAACTTTAGAACGTCGCCGTAGCACCCGTATATCTCACCTAGAATCTGATCAACTGAACCATGCTCTCTGTAGTTCAAAATCAGTCTATTGGAGCGTTTGTCAGCTTGAGCTAAGTCGTTGATAAACGTGTTTTCATAGGCTTCAGTCTGGCTCTCTCCAAAACCAGCAGAAATGGACGTCACCGCAAATTCGTCCCACACGGCAAGAATTACTTGCCACTGCATTTGTTCCAGAATCGACCCATTTTTCTGACGCAGTAGCACGTTAGGGAAGCAGCGGTCGAACGCATTAGTCACTTCAACATGCCCGCACTCATGGGCCAAAATATGGATTGCATGATCTCGACCTTGGGCATCGTCCAGGTCAATAAGAGGCGAAATATGGTGTGCATCTAGGACAATGTGCGACTTCAAAGCACCGTTACGCAAAACGCCAGGCGTCATGGCAACTCCTACAACGTGCGAGTTAGTAGCGGTCAGCTTGTAGTTCGTTTCGTACCCGCGATCCAGATCGAGCAAAGCTTGGTTGTAGTCGACGGCAAGCGTTACGCCGTCGAGGCCGCTCAAATCGAATTTCCCACCCAGTGCATGCACGGCTTCGCCAACGATTGTGGCAAGGCGTGTTGCCGTGTCGGCATCAGTAAAGCCTCTTGCTTGGATACCAAACTGTTCAGGCATCTTGGAGGTAAACTTCTTGGCGGGTTCAGCGGAAGTATTCTGCGAGTCGTCCATGATGATTATTCTCTGGGAATGGGATGAGCGATGGTCGGCAAACCCATTATCGTCAAGGCGCGTGCGTGGTGTCGAGGTACCACGGATGGCAGCAGTTGGAATCTTTGCACCAACTCCACGCTGAACGCTGCAGATTTCACACAGCGTCGTGGCTGGTGACATTCCTGGAAACGCTGTTCATACAGGTCGATTAGGTACGACGGATACGGCAAGATCAACACTAGACCTTTGAGAGATCAAACGATTGCCTGACCTGTGATCTGCAAACAGATCCCGCGACGAAGGACACCAGACTCGATTCTCACGCTAGCGTTTAAGGATTTCCGATCCCGGCATGAAGCTGATGCGCATATTTAAATAATATTTTTGCTGGATGCAGTGAGCGGAGGTCACTAAGGGGCTGATTTTGCGGCCGTTTCATATTTAGCTGTTTATTCGCATATTTAAACAATCTCGACATTAACCGGGCTAATCTTGAAATATCTTGTTACGTGTAATGTATATTATGTTAAATCATGTATTGCTCTATAGCTGCGCATAGGTCCTGTCCGCTTTCCTCTAGGCATT
>Ga0065714_10002286_pt1 | contig 28187 bp, 26 predicted proteins | sample MisRhiReplicate2_FD_59101 | JGI IMG/M metagenome (GOLD analysis project Ga0065714, IMG submission 59101) | Miscanthus rhizosphere microbial communities from Kellogg Biological Station, MSU, sample Rhizosphere Soil Replicate 2: eDNA_1 v2... | ecosystem: Host-associated > Plants > Roots >... | reverse complement strand
TCTTTAGTTCGTTACTTAAAATATTTATTCAGGAGGGGATGTACAAAAATCCTGAATATGAAAACTCATCCAATTTTGAAACCGTAGTTGAGGTATTACACATTTTATTCGATCCCTTTAAACCATCTCTTTACCGCGAAATATTACCTGAGGATTTTAAGAAGCTGATTGATAAGCCAATGAGCAGCATTACCCGTTTTGATGTGAAAAAGGCCGATGAGCAGATGAAAAACCTGGAAGATGAGATTAAAGTAGTTAAAAACCACTTAAAACACCTTACCGATTACGCTATTGCCTGGTACCAGAAACTGAAAGATAAATACGGAAAAGGAAGGGAACGTAAAACCGAAATCCGTTTGTTTGACCGTGTAGAAGCATCTAAAGTGGCACTAGCCAATGTGAAGCTATACATGAATAAGGAAGATGGTTTTATTGGGACAGGGTTAAAGAAAGATATTCATGTCGCCGATTGTTCGGATATAGACGAGGTAATTGTTTTTCGCGAAGATGGTAAATGTATCATTACCAAAGTTGCCGATAAAACCTTTGTAGGTAAGAACATTATACACGCACAGGTATTTAAGAAAAATGATGAGCGTACTATTTACAATATGATTTATAAAGATGGAGCAAGTGGTACTTCATATATTAAAAGGTTTGCCGTAGTTGGGGTAACACGCGATAAGGAATATGACTTAACCAAGGGATCGAAAGGATCTAAGGTATTATATTTTACCGCAAACCCTAATGGTGAGGCAGAGGTGGTAAATGTTGCCCTGAAACCGCATTCTAAATTGCGTAAGCTTCAGTTCGATCAGGATTTTGCAGAGGTTGCTATTAAAGGGCGTGGATCGCAGGGTAATATCATTTCAAAATACCCGGTAAAAAAAATCGTTCTTAAGAGCAAAGGCATTTCTACCTTATCAGGACTTAAAATCTGGTACGATGATTTGTTAAAGCGCTTAAATGTGGATGGTCGCGGAAAGTACCTGGGTGAATTTGATGGCGACGATCGTATTTTACAGGTACACAAAGATGGATATTACGAATTAAGCTCTTTCGAACTGAGCAATCACTTTGACGACGGATTAATCTTGATTCAGAAGTTTGATCCTGAACAGATTTTTGCTGCAGTTCATTTTGAAGGCAAAGCGCAGAACTATTTTATCAAACGTTTTGCATTCGAACTGCAAGCTAACGGCAGGAAAACCATTTTCATCAGTGAGGAACAGAAATCAAAGTTGCTGTACCTGACTTCAAATCCTGCAGCGAAAATTATCGTCGATGTTTTAAAAGGAAAGACCCAAATTCCTGAAACTTTGGATTTAACGCTGTCAGAACTGATCGATGTTAAGGGACTGAAAGCGAATGGCAATAGATTGTCTCCTCACGATGTTCAGAAAGTAGTTTTAGAAGAGCCGGAGGTAGTTGTTGAAGAATCAGAAGAAACGACTACGGAAGAAAGTACCGATGAGGAATCAATATCTGAAAGGGAAGCTCCCAATAATGAAACAGAAACCGATAACGAGGAGACTGAACCAACAGTAACTGATGAGCCTGTTGTAGCACAACAAAAACCAAAGTTCGAGCGTAAAGAAGTGCCAGCAGTTAAGGCTGATGCCCCAGAAGTAAAAGATAAACCGATAGCACCAGAAAAACCAAAGCCAGTAGCTGAACCTGCTAAAAAGGAGGAAATTAAAATTCAAGATAAGCTTCAGACAGAAGAAAAGCCTGTTAAAAAGGTAGACTTCGAAATCACCAACCCGGATGATATCGACATTGACGATAAGGGGCAGTTGGGCTTGTTTTAATAAAATATAGCGTTGTCAACTTTAATAGCCATTGGCAAGAAAGTTGACAACTCTTGGCATTTCAATGAAACATTTCATTTTTAAACCTATATTTGCCTTGCTCAAAGGGGTGCTTGTTGATGTTGCAATTTCTTTTGCCATCAATTTGCTGAGATTATACCCATTTGGAGGTTTAGGGTAAAAGGCTAAGGTATAGGGTTATTTAACCTTAAACCCTACACCACAACCTTTTACCTTTAATGAACCTGATGCGGGTAATGCCGCCGTAGGAAGAGGTTAAAATTTACAAAACTGTTTCGCCCTGAAAACGGTATCTAATTATTTTTACCGGCCGAAAGGCAAATTATTGTAAATGAATTTTCAAGATTGGTTTAAGCTTTTTCAGGAGCAGATTTTACACACCTCATTGATCGAATGGCTGGCTGTTGGTTTCGGCGTATCTGAAGTTTTGTTAGCGAAGAAGAATAGTATCTGGCTTTATCCAACAGGGATAATTTCGATCTTGCTGTCGATGTTTTTATTGTTGAATGTAAAATTATACGCAGAAACACTTTTAAGCATTTATTACCTGGTGATGAGTATTTACGGATGGATCATCTGGAAGAAAAGGAAAGAGGACGGAGAAAACCAGGTATCGTGGTCAAGTTATAAAGAATTAACTATTGCCGTTTTAATTTCGGTAATCGGCTTCGGCGTGCTTTATCTTGTATTGAGGCATTATACTGATTCGGATGTGCCATTATTTGATGCATTTGTTTCTTCTACCGCCTGGGCAGGCATGTGGCTGTTAGCCAAACGCAAAATAGAAAACTGGATATTCCTGAATATTTCGAATATTGTTGCCATTCCATTGCTATTTCATAAAAAGCTGCCACTGATGGCCTGTTTAACTACGTTTTTGTTTACTGTAGCTATATTTGGGTTTTTTGACTGGAGGAAGATCATTAATAAAAGCAAACTCAAGTTGGCTTAATTACATTCTACACAAAAAGATCATGAGTAAAACATTAGCAACTACCTGGCAGGAAAAAGTAAAAGCTTATGCCGCACTTTCTGAAAAAATGGGTAAACTTCATCCCGAAATTTTAGAACTGGCCTATCAGGAAAATTGGTTTAAACTTTTTGTACCTGAGGTTTATGGTGGGCCGGGCAAAAAACTTCCAGAAATTTTAAGGTTGGAAGAAGAATTGGCGGAAGCCGATGGAAGTTTAGGCTGGACCATTACACTTTGTGCCGGTGCAGGCTGGTTTGCCGGGTTCTTAAATCCTGTTTTGGCTGCAGAGATTTTTGCCGACCGTGAAGTTTGTTTTGCAGGGAGTGGTGCTGTTGGTGGCGTGGCCGTTAAAACACAATGGGGTTATCTGCTCAATGGAAAATGGAGTTATGCCAGTGGTGCATTACATGCTACTATATTTACCGCTAACTGTATGCTTAAAAACGAAAATGGAGATGATATTTTGGATGAAAATGGAGAACCGGAAATTAAGTCATTCATCCTTAAAAAAAAGGAAGTAAATGTTTTACCCGGCTGGTCTTACTTTGGCTTAATAGCTACAGGGAGCCATGCTTTTGAAGTTTGCGATTTAAACGTTGATGAGAATAGGGCATTTAAAATTAACCAGCAAATTGAAGTGGCCGATTCTGGCTTTGATTATCCTTTTTTACAGCTAGCAGAAACTACACTAACGGTAAATAGTTTAGGCATGACCAATCATTTTATTAAACTGGTAGAGCAATCATTTTGTTCCCGTTCTGGCTTAGGGAGATATAGCGAAGTGCAAATTTTGTTTTTTAACAGTGAACTTAACCGTTGTAAAGAAGAACTAATAAATCTTCGTACAAAATTCTACCATACGTTTGATAAATCCTGGAATGAGCTAATGAGTAATGGAGAAATTGATGATAGCAAATTAAGCGAGGTAAGTTCAATCAGCCGTAAATTGGTTCACACTTGTTGGCGATCTGCAGCAGCTTTATTTCCATATTGTGGTTTAGAAGCTGCCAAAAAAGAATCAGAAATTAACAGAGTTTGGAGAGATATTCATACAGCTAGTCAGCATGCCTTACTTACTTTCGAAATTTAATTATTCCAAAAGCTCCGGTTTAATTTTATCCCTAAAATCTGTAGCAAACTTATTCAGTTTCGGTTGTATTACAAATGAGCAATAAGGCTTTCCATGATTGTTATTGAAATAGTTTTGATGATAATCTTCAGCCTCATAAAATTCGGCTATGGGTGAAATTTCGGTTGTTATGGGCTTGTCGAAAATATGTTGTTGCGTTAAATCTGCAATTATTTTCTCCGCCTGTTTTTGCTGATCTTCATTTTCATAAAAAACCACCGAGCGGTACTGCGTACCCACATCATTACCTTGCCTATTTAAGGTTGTTGGATTATGGGTTTTAAAAAATACCAATAGAAGTTCACTGAACGAAATAATACTTTCATTGAATACGATTTGAACCACTTCTGCGTGGCCGGTATCACCATTACAAATTTCCATATAAGTAGGATGCTTTAAATCTCCCCCCATATAGCCTGATATAACCTGGCTTACGCCATTCAATGTCTGAAAAACCGCTTCCGTACACCAAAAACAGCCGCCGCCAAATGTTGCTATTTGCATATCCTACATATATAAAATCTATACCAATTTTTTAGATCAATCAAAAAAAGACATTTTTTTGATATTACAGTAAGGTTAAAGGTTGATTATTCCTGTAGGTTTTGATTAGCACGCATTTCATATGAAAAATCAGGGTATAGCAGCTACTTGAGGATATCATTAAATAAAAAAGCCTGTAATCGCAATTACAGGCTCCAAATTTATTGATATTGAATATATATCGGTTTTGGTGTAAGCTTTAACAGCTCTTCAGGAGTCATTAACCGCTTGGGCTCTTTTTTTAGATCATTTTTGTAGAATAGCTTAAAGCCAGTAAATTGTACAGGTTCACTCTGTATAAAGTGGCGATAGGTGCCTTTTTTTAGTTCAGGTTCACCCCATCCATCCATATGCATTACCACCTGAACTTCAGGACGTAATTTGATACTTTGGGAATTAGTTACCATTTTTTTAGTAAAACGGTGCAATACAAATACTTTTGGAGGCAAATTGTGTTTTTTAACAATATCAGCCAGGTACTGAGTAACATAATTTACATCGGCAGCATCATAAGTGCCGATTTTTCTTCCAGGTAATGAACCATCTTTCATTGAAAATTCCGGATCGATACCTAAATGTACATAAGGCAGTTCAAGATATTTTTCGATGTGCGGTAATTCTGCTTTTATGGTACTTAAAGCTACCTGGAGATCCAAAAATACGATTGTGTTAGGTTGCATTTTGGCAATTTTTAAAACAGAATCGATCTGTTTATTGCCCATCCTGTTGATGTATTTTCCATCCTTCCCTGGTGTCCCACTTGCCACTGCGGCAATATAGTGTAATCCAGGTTGTACAGGAGTAGTAGGATCAGCCTTTTCCCAATGTTTAACCTCAGCATTTAAGCGTTGCCACATTTCTTTAGGCGCATATTCGCCGAGTGCCCCCATTTTTTTGGAATGTAGGTTTCCATAATAAACAACAATACGTTTAAAAGGTAAAATAGCCCCTGCTAAAGGATATGGTTGTTTTTTTACCGGCCATTTTCCTGTAGTATCTCCGTTTGCCAGTTTTTTTACCAACGAATCGTAAAGCTTTGGATCAACCGGTTTCATTACGTTTACCGTTGAATCGGTTTTCTTTTTGGTGGTATCAGTAGAAAAGATTTTACCAATGCCGCTTCCGCCTTTACTGTCTGAATTGCAGTTGGCGAATAAGCTGATTGCGGCAAAACCAAGTATGACGGTGCCTGCTAATTGAGGGAATTTCATAGATATATTAGATAATTAAAATTTAGTCTTTTTCCGAACTGATGAAAATAGGGTGGAAATTTTGTAGTTTAAAATAAAGTAATCAACATTTACACATTACAGAATTTGCCGAAAACGCCCAATGGCAATTTAATGCCTGAAGTCGCCTGTAAATAGAGTTCTCCTGTTTCGAGGTTTTTAACTGCAGGAAAAGAAGTACGGATTAAATTTTCAACAATTACCGAAGAAAAACCAAGCGAATAGGTATTTAGGATAAGGAAATGTTCTTTTTCATCCAATAATTGTACTACATCCTGCATCATTTCCTGGATATGGTCTTCGAGTTTCCACTTTTCACCGTTAGGGCCATGGCCATAAGCTGGCGGGTCTAAAATAATGCCGTTATATTTTTTGCCCCTTTTTAATTCTTTTTTTACAAATTTTAGCGCGTCTTCCACCATCCAACGGGTATCTTTCAATCCCGAAAGCTCCTGGTTTTCATTAGCCCAGGTTACCACCTGTTTAATCGAATCTACATGGGTAGTTTCTGCGCCTGCTGCATTGGCAATCAGTGATGCCGCACCGGTATAGGCGAAAAGATTTAAAACTTTAGGCTGTGGTGTTTTAAATTTTTTAATCGAAGAGGAGATAAAATCCCAGTTTACAGCCTGCTCAGGAAATACGCCTACATGTTTGAAAGAGGTTAAGCCTAAGCGGAGTTTAATGCTCACCTCATCATTTTTATAATCTACATGCCAGCGATCAGGAATAGATTGATTTTTCTTCACCCATTCGCCAGAAGTTGCTGAACGGCCCCTGAAAGTGATGTTGGCGGTTTTTTTCCAATCCTGTTCTGAATATGTTTTTTTCCATACCGCCTGCGGTTCAGGACGGATCAGATTTACATTTCCAAAACGTTCTAATTTTTCAAAATCCCCGCAATCAATCAGTTCATAATCTTTCCAGTGGGTTGGGGCAAGTAATTGTATCATTTATTATTATGTGTGGTCCGTCATTGCGAAGTACGAAGCAATCTTAATGCGATAAATATACAGAAGTAGATTGCTTCGTGCCTCGCAATGACGATTTTATTTAGTAAAATTTAGGCGTATTACATGTAATTCTTTAAATCATCTATGGGATCATTAAAACCTTTAGGGATGATAAATAAACCTTTTGCAGCGCAATATAAGCTTTTTGGCTCCTCAATAACATTTGCTTTTTCACTTGCCGATTTAGGAAAGCTCTTTGAATGTTTAGCTTTTAAAAAATCAATAAAATCTTCTACCTCGTTTACTATACTTTCTGATAAGGTTTCCAATTTGTGAATGATTTTTTTTGTAGCTGTGGTCATATTACAAATGTAAGAATTTTCTTAAAACTTATCTTTTGCTGCCTTCATGAAACGGCTGGCGAATACGAAATCGTTTAGTTCTTTAATATCGGTATGTGCAATTTCTTTGTTGCTGCCTTCCCAGAATTTTTTTCCTTCGTGTAGGAATAAAATATAATCGCCGATGCCCATAACCGAGTTCATATCATGTGTTACTACAATGGTTGTGGTTTTGTATTCTTCGGTAATTTCCTGAATCAGCTCATCAATTACGATTGATGTTTTTGGATCTAGGCCAGAGTTAGGCTCATCACAGAACAAATATTTCGGATTCATAGAAATGGCACGTGCAATACCAACGCGTTTTTTCATTCCACCAGATAATTCTGCCGGGAATAATTTGTTCTTACCGGCAAGGTTTACACGTTCCAAACAAAAATCAACTCTTTCCAGCTTTTCTTTTCTGCTTTGATCAGTAAACATGTTTAATGGAAACATGATGTTTTCTTCAACCGTCATACTGTCAAAAAGGGCAGAGCCTTGAAATAACATGCCGATTTCTTTACGCACCTCAATACGCTGCTCATAGGTCATCGGTGTAAAATCGCGACCATCGTACAATACCGAGCCCGAATCTGGCTGATGCAAACCTACCATGCATTTCAGTAAAGTTGTTTTTCCTGATCCCGAACCACCAATAATTAAATTGGTTACGCCTTCTTCAAACTTTCCGGAAATACCTTGCAATACATCATTTCCGGAGAACGATTTATAAATATCTTTAATTTCGATCATTACAATAAAAGTTGAGTAACTAAATAATCGCAAACAAGAATAGAGATACAGCTAATTACAACTGCTCTGGTACTGGCCTGCGAAACTTCTAAAGCACCGCCACGAACATAAAAACCTTCGTATGCCGGAACTGATGTAATGATGAACCCAAACACAAAAGCTTTTACTAGTGCTACTACGATGGTATAAGGATTAAAATCAGTTGTAATACCCTGAATATATTCAGCAGGCGTAACCGCTCCTGAAATAGAACCGCCTATATATCCGCCGGTAATACTTAAAAACATAGAAATGATCACCAACATGGGTACCATGGTTATGCCCGAAATAATTTTAGGGAGAATGAGATATCCTGGTGCGTTTATACCCATAATTTCTAAAGCATCAATCTGTTCGGTAACACGCATGGAACCAATTTCTGATGAAATGGCCGACCCTATTTTTCCTGCCAATACAATTGCACTAATAGTTGGGCTTAACTCTAATATACTGGAGTCGCGGTTTACAGAGCCAATAATGGTTTTTGGAATAAAATCACTAACCAATTGGAAAGCAATTTGTAAAGTCATTACTGCACCGATAAAAGTAGAAATAATAGCAATTAAACCTAAAGAGCCTACACCAACATAATCCATTTGTTTGGCGATTTCTTTCAGGTAAATTTTTAGTTTTTCCGGCCTTCTGAATACAGACTTGAGTAGCAGGATGTATCTGCCGAAATTGGTAAAATTCATTCCGTATGTATTTGCTTAATTTAAATGATCGTTCTATTACTACAAAGAAACGATAAAAATTTGTCGCTCTTTGCTAATTACAAAAATATTCGTGGTTTTGAATATAATTATGGTTTTTTGTTAACAAAAATTAAACCATAAATAATGAAAGCTGTAATTACGGGTGCAACTAAAGGAATTGGTAGAGCCATTGCAACTAAATTTGCCCAAAATGGGTACGATTTAGTTTTGGTAGCAAGGGGTTTAGATGAACTCGCCCGGCTTCAGGAAGACTTAACCCCTTATGGGAATGTTATTGTTACCCATGGAGCAGATTGTTCAGTTAAAGAGGAAGTGTATGCTTTTTTGAATTCGACAGCAATAGATTTTGATGATGTAGATGTTTTAATCAACAATGTAGGGATCTTTTTGCCTGGCAGTATGCTCGATGAGGATGACGAAAACTTCGAAAAACAGCAACATTTAAATACGAACGCCAGTTATTATTTGAGTAAGTTCTTCGGTAAAAAAATGCGCTCAGCCAAGCGGGGCCATATATTCAACATCTGTTCTGTGGCTAGTAATGCACCCGTAAAAAATGGAGGCAGTTATAGTGTAACAAAAGCAGCGATGTTGAGTCTTAATCATGTATTGCGGCAAGAGTTAGCACCATACAATGTTAAAGTAACAGCATTTTTGCCAGGCTCTACTAAAACTTCATCTTGGGAAGGCACAACAATTCCGGATGAAAAATTTGTACAACCTGAAGATATTGCAGAAACTTTATTTACCATTTTAAACTTAAGTAAAGGGGTAAATGTTGATGAGGTTTTGATTACTCCGCTTGATTTTTAAACACAAAATGAACAACGTTATGGAAAAGAAGCTTTTTAGAAACGAACACGATAAGATGATTGCCGGTGTAGCTTCGGGACTTGCAGATTATATGCAGGTGGAGGTTACCATAATTAGGTTATTGTTTGCATTGTCAGCCATATTTATGGCAGGAGGTGGCTTGATTGCCTATATTATCATGTGGATTATTGTTCCTGTTAACAACGATCCGGCAGCGAGATTTTCCAAATTCAACGACTACTTTGGTAATAAAAACCCAAATCCCCAACCATTTGGAACTGCCGATCCTTTTGCAGGGCCTGCTAATCAGGGAAATCAGAATTGGACACAACCTGTAGATGGCACACAGAAAACACCTTTCGAAACACAACCGGACTTCAGTAAATTCAATAAATCTAATGATACTGGCCGTACCATAGGCGGATTGATATTGCTGGTAATAGGATGTTTTTTCCTGATGCGCGAAATGGATTTTATACCTGATTGGTTTAGCATTCGCAACTTATTCAGGTACATGTGGCCATTAATATTTATTGCTTTAGGTATAAGTATTATTGCAAAATCAAAAAGAAAAAATGACTGGGCGGCTTTTCAGCATCAACAAGAGGCAGAACAGCAGAAAACGGCAGATTTTTCTGACGCTGTTGTAGAAAATGAGCCTGTTTCCTCTTTAAATAAAGATGATCAATCAACACCCGCTAACCCTCAAGTATAATAAAATGAAACTAGATAGATTAATATGGGGTATCATCCTGCTTTTTATTGGCGGTGTACTTCTACTCGAAAACTTTGGCGTAATCGAATTTTATTGGCGCAATGTATGGAGCTTTTGGCCTGTATTCTTAATTATAGCAGGCTTAAATATCCTGTTTAATAGAAACAATTCGCAAACAGGCAGCATGATTTCGATCGGTGTACTGGTGGTGGCTTTATCGTTCCTTTTTTATAAAGGACAACAGGTGCCGGAACATGGGAATTGGTGGGGACGCCATTTCAAAAAAGATATTGACGTAAATATCGATCACAATGATGATGACAACAACGATGATCAGGATACAACATCCTATCACTCCAGTTTATCTGAGCCATTTGTAGCTGCAGATAATGCGAAAAAAACGGTATTAAATATTTCAGGAGGTGGCATCTCTTTTAATCTTGATGGTGAAACAGCTGATTTGATCAATGCAGATATAAAGAAAAAACATGGCAACTTTTCTTTAAAGAAAGTCCTTACCGATAGTGCTACCGTGCTTACTTTCCAAATGGATGATAAAAAAAACAAATGGAATTTTGGTGATGGAGGTAACGATGTTGATTTTAAATTAAATAAAGGCGCCAACTGGGATATTTTAATGAAACTTGGCGCGGGCGAAGCAAATTTCGATTTTGCTGATTATAAAGTACGTACTTTCCGTTTTGACGGTGGGGCAGCAGCTCTTGATATTACGTTTGGAGATTTGTTGCCAATAACTGATGTGGTCGTAAAATCAGGTGTGGCCGATGTTAAAATCAAAGTACCTACTAACTCAGGCTGCAGAATTAAAACCAAAACAGGCTTATCGGCTAAGGATTTTGACGGTTTTGAAAAATTAAGTGATGGTGTTTACGAAACGTCAAACTATAAAGCCTCAACCAAAAAAATCTTTATCAATTTAGATGGGGGATTGAGTAACTTTGAAGTAAGCAGATACTAGGAGATGGAAAATGTTAGATGGAAAATGGAAGGAAATTCCTAACATTGATCTTGATAGCCTAACATCCACACAATCCTGATCCTATCTAATGAATCCTGATCAATACACAGTAGTAATTAATGGTAAGCCTCAAGGCCCGTATAATTTAAGCGAACTGAAAGATTTAAACATCACAGCGAATACTTTTATACGTAAGCCCGGAATGGACGATTATAAAGAAGCTCATGCAATTTCCGAATTGCGTGAGCTTTTGGGTTTTAGTTATCAAAAAACAGCCCCCCAATATTTCGCCGCTTTTGATCAAAGATTATTGGCATCAGTAATTGATCATTTTATTATTTTTGGAATATACAGCATCATTATTCTAACAAGCTATCTTTTTATCGAAGGCAAAGATCAGCGGATTATGGCTTTTCTAATCCCATTTCCATCCATATTTGTCATAAAGCTAATTTATGGCAGTATTGCAGAGGCATCAGCCAGTCAGGCTACCATTGGTAAAAAACTACTCAACATTAAAGTAACCGATTTAGAAGGGAGCAGGGTTTCTTTTGGTATTTCTTTGGTGAGGAATTTTTCTAAAATCTTATCCGTAGTTCCTGCCTTTTTTGGCTATCTATATAGCTTTTTGAATAAGAAAAACCAGTGCTGGCATGATATTGCTGCCAATACTTTAGTAATAAAAGACAGGTTAATATAAGTTAGCAAAGCAGGGGCAGTACATCTATTATGGTTAGTCGGGCTGTACGCTATATCTCCGATGTAAAATCGGAGTATGCCGCTTCCATCCCGTTTATGAAACTTAGGCCAGTGCAATGATGGCAAACCTACCACCGTTAAAAAATTAAATCAATTTGGACCTTCGGTTAAAATATGTTAAATAAAAATATGTCATTACTCTATTTGTTAGATTTAATAAAATTAAGCTAACATATGTTACGTTCACTTCTCACTACAGTTTTTGCTTTTTATCAACTTACCTCTTTTTGCCAAACCGCATCTGATCCGTTAAAACCGCTCAATAATGAGTATAATCTAGGTTTTGAAAAGTTAATAGTAGGAACTAAATTACCTCTAGGATGGATCGCTGGTACTTCAGGTAGTGGTTATAAAATAGAAGTTGATTCTGCAGAAAAGCATAGTGGTAAATATGCTTTGTTCATTACAAAAACTGATGAAAAAATAAAATCAACTTATGATTTTTCAAAACTTGTTCTTCCTGCAAGATATGAAGGCAATAAACTGAAGATCAATTTTTTTTTAAAATTAGAAAACGTAGATAATTACGTAGATTTTTCTGCTTGGATTGAAGATGAAAATAATGGCATGTTACAATATACGAATTTATCAGCTAATAAAATTAATGGCACAAGAGAGTGGCAGCAATACGGCTTAAAGCTATCTCTTCAAAAAGAGGCTTCAAAAATTTATCTTTTTCCAGTACTTTACGGCACTGGGAAGCTATGGGTTGACGATGTTCAGGTATTGATTGATGGTATAGATATTAGCCAGGCGAAAATTAAGACCGGTTATAACCCCGATACGCTACAACCCATTAATTATGGCAGTAATATTTCAGCATCAGGTAAAGTTAAAGTAAAAGATTCTGACCTGTATTATGAAACTTACGGAAAAGGCAAGCCTCTATTGTTATTGCATGGAAACAGCCAATCGATAAGTGCTTTTAAAAAACAGATTAAAGCGTTCTCAAAAAAATATAAAGTTATTGCAGTAGATACGCGTGGACAAGGGAAAAGCACTGATTCTAGTACAGATCCACTTTCCTATGATCTGTATGCTGAAGACATGAAAATATTACTTGATTCCCTGCATATCAGTAAAACGAATATTTTAGGCTGGAGCGATGGGGGAAATACGGGATTGATTATGGCTGCTAAATACCCTAAATATGTAGATAAACTCGCCGTTACTGGTGCCTGTACAAATCCAAATGATGCCGTTTCAACTAGCACATTAGAAGAAGTTCACAAGGCTATTGAAAGCTTAAAAACGAAATTAGATGCTAAGTCAAAGTATCAGGTTAAGTTATTTACCATGTTATTGACTGAACCACATCTTACGGCTTTAGATCTAAAGAAGATTAAAGTTCCAGTGTTGGTAATGGCAGGCGAAAAAGATATGATTTTAGAAAAACATACCAAGTTTATAGCTGCTAATATTCCTAAATCGCAACTTTTTATTTTTAGAGGCGCTTCACACTATGTGCCTGTAGAAAAGGTTTCCGAATTTAATGCTGAGGTACTCACTTTTTTAAACCAGTAATGTCTGTTACGGGTAAGATTTTGACATCGCTAACCGGCATCTTTTACAACATTCCAACTTAAAACATTCCAACAATCCTTACCTTTGCAAACAGATGGAAAATATATTGGCAAAACATGATCTGGCTGGCGGATATTGCAACAGTTTAACGGCTTATTCGAGATATTTAACCCGCGAGGTGAATATTGGTGATATTGCATTGGGCGGGCATAATCCAATTAGGATTCAATCGATGACTACTACTGACACCATGGATACTTTGGGTACAGTAGAACAGACCATCCGTATGGTAGAATCTGGCTGCGAATATGTGCGTATTACTGCGCCGAGCATTAAAGAGGCTGAAAACCTGGCCAATATTAAAAAGGAACTGCGTTTCCGCGGTTATCATGTGCCGTTAATTGCCGATATCCATTTTACACCAAATGCTGCTGAAATGGCTGCGCGGATTGTAGAAAAAGTACGTGTTAATCCTGGCAATTACGCAGATAAAAAGAAATTTGAAAATATAGAATATACACAAGATGCCTATAATGCAGAGTTAAGCCGGATTTATAAAAAGTTTATTCCTTTGGTTAGAATCTGTAAAGAGTACGGCACTGCCATGCGCATCGGCACTAACCATGGATCGCTTTCTGATAGGATTATGAGCCATTATGGTGATACACCACGCGGAATGGTTGAATCGGCAATGGAGTTTATCCGCATGTGCGAAGACCAGAATTATTACAACCTGGTGATTTCGATGAAAGCCAGTAATACCCAGGTCATGGTTCAAGCCTATCGTTTATTGGTAGAAACCATGGCTAAAGAAGGGATGAATTATCCTTTGCATTTAGGCGTTACCGAAGCAGGTGATGGTGAAGATGGCCGTATTAAATCCGCAGTTGGCATTGGTACTTTATTGGAAGATGGACTGGGCGATACCATCCGTGTTTCCCTAACCGAAGATCCTGAATTTGAAGCACCAGTGGCTAAAGCTTTGGCAGACCGATACTCGAAAAGGAGTCCGGAGCTTGAAGCTAAGAGTTTTGAGTCGCCTGCAAAGTTCCAAACGCTCAACTCTCAACTCCCAACTTATAGTCCTTACGAATACAACCGCCGCATTACCACGCCTGTACAACATATTGGCGGTCATCACCATCCGGTAGTGATGATTGATGTTTCGAAAGAAAATTTAAAAGATCCTTACTTTTTGAGTTCGGTTGGTTATAATTATAGTGCAGGTTTAGATAAATACAATTTGGCTGATCAGTCATGCGATTTAGCTTATTTAGGCGATAACCTGCCATCTTTCGCCTTCCCTGGAAATTTAAAGCAACTCTATAATTACCAAACCTGGTTAAAATTAAAGGATAAGAACAATTGTCATCCTTTATTTTCCTTGAAAGAATTTATTGAAAGTGAAGTTCGAGATGAAGTATTGAACTTTGTTCAGATTGATTCAAACCAATTTAGCAATACAACAAATGCAAAATTAGATAGCACGGTTGTTTTAATTCTCGAAACCAGTTCAACTCATGGAATGGCTGAGCAAAGGGCATTTTTTGCTGCATTACAAGAACAAAACATTCAGATTCCGGTAATTATAAAGAGAACTTACCAGGATGCAGATGCCGATCATTTAATGCTTTATGCCGCTACAGATCTAGGTGCATTGCTTACCGATGGTTTTGGCGATGGTGTATGGATTGATGCGGAAGGACAAAACCTTTCATTGATCAATTCGACCAGTTTTGGGATATTGCAGGCTACCCGTACACGTATCAGTAAAACAGAATACATCTCGTGCCCAAGCTGCGGCCGAACCCTTTTCGACTTGCAGGAAACCACACAACTGATCCGCTCACGTACCGATCATTTAAAAGGAATTAAAATAGGTATCATGGGCTGTATTGTTAACGGTCCCGGCGAAATGGCCGATGCCGATTACGGTTATGTTGGCACCGGACCTGATAAAATTACTTTATACCGTGGTAAAGAAGTGGTAAAGAAAAATGTAACTACTGCTTATGCTTTGGATGAGTTGATCGATATCATTAAGGGCGATGGTAATTGGGTAGAAAAAAACTAATCGTCATTATAAAGAGGAACGACGAAGCAATCTTTTTGCGTCGTGGTCTATGCCTCCACACTTTATCAATTAACTCATTTTTTTCAGCCTGTAAGGACACAGACCGAGAAGTTATTATGAAAGATGATGGCAACTGGGTAGAGAAAATTTAATAAAATATAAATGTTCAATAGCGCTCCAAATAAATATTATCTTCCTCCTGAGTTTAACCTGAGGAAGAAAGTGATGCAAATTTACGATGATAAGATTATCGTCACCGATCGTCCTGATTTTAGTTACGATCATGTTTGGAAACCATTTGTATTTATAGGGATTTATCTGATCAGCTTTTTTTTTACCGGGTTTATGAATTATGTTCAGATAGCCATTACTCTGATTGCCTTTTTTGAGAGTTTAAAAGAGCCTGATAATAGATTAACTAATTCCGAAGCCGCATTTCTAATATTTCAGCGTTTAATTGCGGTTGGGTTGCTTTTTTTCTTTGACTTTAAAATTTTTCTAGGATATGTTCTATTGACTGAAATATGTTTTCACTTAAGGTTAAAGTTTTTGAAAAGAGAAGAACCAAGTGAATTTAATAGAGCTGATATTCAATCTATAACTTTTAAAAAGGCTGCTGTTTTTAGAGGTCCGGTTATTACCATTTCATATTTTGATCATCAACATTCTTTGAAAATGGCTAGCTATACTTTTTCAGATGATCGCGAGCTAGATCTCGGTAGAATTAAATTGGCTGAAACTAATGTTGTTTTATCATAGATGAGATCTATTACTCCGTATCCACACAGACCACTATATTGTCATTCTGAAAGCAGCGAAGAATCTATATCCTGGTAGCACCCATTACAAACTACTTTGCCATTATCAATACTGGCATAGTTTTAACAGTATCAATATTCTCACAGCAGATTCTTAATTGCATTCAGAATGACAAAGACTACAGCACGGCTTAATTTTTTGACCAATAAATCCTAAATTGCCTTGATGAATATCCCCGAGTTTCAATACCTGTTTAATGAACTTAGAAATTGGCTGGCTGGTAAAGGCCTTGCAGGTAGTGAACTTATTTATTCTTATTTTTTTATCGGACTGGTAGGCGTTACGTTATTTTTATTCATCACTATTTTTGTAACGCGACAGGCTTTCATCGTTGTCGTAAAAAGTGCCAAAACCAAATCCGATTGGCAAAAAGCTTTGTTCGAGTTTAGGGTTTTCAGGGCATTTGCCCTGATATTTGGTGCTTACATTATTTATAATGTAGTTCCTTATCTTTTTATCTATTTTAAAAACTGGCACTTTTATGCGTTGATTTTTGCCAAAATATACATGGTTTTGGCGGTAATGTTTGCCATAAATGCATTTTTGAACGCTTTGGTATCCATTATGGAATCATCAAAGAAATATGCCGATAAACCCATCAGGAGTTATAAACAGGTAGCCAAAATTGTTTTTTACATTGTTGGTTTCGTGCTTATCCTTTCGATTATTCTGGGTGAATCGCCCTTATACGTTTTCGGCGGTTTTGGTGCAGTTACCGCTGTTTTTATCCTGGTTTTCAGGGACCCTATTTTAGGTTTTGTGGCTTCGGTACAAATGAGTGCCATCGATCTGGTGAGGGTGGGCGATTGGATTACAGTAGAAAAATATGGAGCTGATGGCGAGGTAACCGAAATCAATTTAACCACCATTAAAGTGCGGAACTGGGATAAAACCGTAACCATTGTGCCAAGTTATGCCATCGTTAGTGAATCGTTTAAGAATTGGCGAGCGATGGAAGAAAGTGAGGGCAGGAGGATTAAACGCCACATTAACATTAAAATTTCGAGTATTAAATTCTGTGATGAGGAATTGATCGGGAGGTTACAAAGCATCGATTTTTTAAAAGATTACCTGAAAGAAACCCAAGCTTTTATTGAACGTTATAATGCTGAAAATACGGTAAACCCAAACAACCTGGTTAATGGCCGCCACATGACCAATATTGGTACTTTCAGGGTTTATGCTGAAAAATATCTGGAAAGCAACCCTCATATCAATAAGGAACTCACCTTTATGGTACGCCAGTTACAGGCCACAGAAAACGGATTACCGATTGAAATTTATGTATTCTCGAAAGAAAAAGGTTTAAAACGTTTTGAAGAAGTTGCTGCAGATATTTTTGACCACCTATTAGCCGCCGTACCTTATTTTGATTTGGAGATTTTCCAAAGTCCTAGTGGAAGCGATATGCGTAATTTTGTAAGGAGAGGGGATGATTAATGTATTTGCAAGTTTGATATATGGAAATAAAATTGCGACAAACATTGAAACCGAATTATTTTATACAATTATTAAATTCTTAAAGGAAAGTGGTTGGGTGCTAACTGCGGAGTACGATGAGAAAATTTATGACAAAGGAGTTGATTTTGATCTTTATCGATTTGAAAAAAATACCGAAACCGTATTATCGGTGTGGAATAACTGGTTCGAGGGAGAAATTAAAGCAACTACAGAAACGTTGAATGAAATTGCTAAACATTTTAACTGCACCTTAGAATACGGAATTCCAGAATATTTACACGAGCAGAATATAATTAATGATATGAAACCACTACTAAAATCAAAAGGAAGCATTAATTAGTTTCGTATTTAATAATATAATCTATACGGTCCTTTACATACTCAATCATTTTTTGATTTTTAAAATCAAACCACAGTTGTCTGTATTCTCCCGAATTATCTATTTCATATTTAAATTCTCTGAAAGGTTTTCTTTTATTAAGTGCTTCAAGTAATGTAACTTTTATCCGTGTATTATCGGGAAGCTCATCTGTGAACTCTTCCATAAACCTAAAAGACTCTGTGGAATCTGGTTTTTCAATTTCTTTATAATCGTTAAAATTTTGCTCTACTTCATTAATATCCTCATCCCACGCATCAGAGTCGTTATATCCCATTAGTTGATCGGTTGGCAGGAAAATCAATCTATTGTTCTTAATATTCCAGTGGCATACGAAACCGCTATCGATTGTATCTGCAATTTCTTTAATTTGTTCTGAGGTTAAAGCAGTCATAACATTTAATTATTCTTCGCCCAAAAATATCAAAACCTTTTCGCAAACCTTAAATAAAAGTGGAGGTAAAGTTTCACTAGTGTAAGGTTGTGTTGCTCCATACACGTGATTAGCACCTTCAATTTTAACCAATCTGCTGCCCGGATTGGCTTCTGCCAGGGTATGTGCAGTTTCGAAAGGAACATTTACATCATCATCGCCATGGACAAGCAACCAGGGAATGTTTACCCTTTTGGCTGCATTTAAAATATTCAATGCAACTGCATTTTCCTCTAAATCTTCCAATAAACTAACATTTAATGGCATCTGCTCTTTGGTACGGGCATTTGTGACAAAGATTTTGCCATTCTTTTTCCATTCTGCTTCCTGTTCTTTTTTCCAGAGACTATTAAAATCGGCAATGGCACTCCAAGTAATCAGTTTGTTAATCCTTAAATCGTTTGCAGCCTCTATGATGGATAATCCACCGCCGCGACTATGGCCAATCAAATTTACTTTTGTGTTTGCGCCATAAGCTTTTTCAATAAAATCCAGTACCGCGTTTACATCAAAAAGCTCTTTCGATACGGTATTACTGGCAAAAGCGTCCATATCCGTCACATCTTTCGGGTCATCAACTGGCACTCCGCTATGCGATAAATTAAACTTGACGTAACGGTAACCATTGCTGGCAAAATACCGGGCTACCAAATTATGTGCGCCCCAATCTTTAAAACCTTTAAAGCCGTGTACAAAAAGTATGATGGGCGTATTTGGATTCTTTTCGTCAAAAGTGATGTCGCCGATAATTAATTTTCCGTCAGCACCAATAAGGCTAAAATTGCTTTGTGTAATCATAATTTAAAGGATTGGTATAAAATATAAACCTAAGAAATCTAATTTTGTTGTGTGTTTTTGTATTGGCTTAGTGATCTTGTTTTGTGCCGGTGCTGAGAAGACCGTTCATAGAACCAGAGGACAATGTTCTCTAAACCTAAGGGATAGGCGTGAAAATACTTTTTGATGCAGGTTTTCGACAGGCTCAGACTGACATTCACAAAAAGATTGTAACGAATAGTGGGACTAACATTGAAATGAAATACAGGTTTTACTTTTCAAAAAAGACATCGTCAGGTTGTTTTCTTATAATAATACCATGCCCAGCCAATAAACAACAACTGAAATGGTAATCTCAGCCACGCAATTAGTGGCGTAACCATTATTTGGCCTAATATAAAAGGCGCTTTCTGGATCATGTAAATGTGGGCTGCCAAAAAAGTAATCAGCATTAGTATAATTAGTATAGAGGCAGGCTTTCTGGTCTTTTTAAACAACAATAAAAACCCTAAAATAATTTCTAATATTCCAGAAAAATAAATCAAAAAGCCAGGTGCGGGCAACCATTTTGGCATAATTTCGTAATATACTACAGTGGATAAAAAGTGGTTACATCCAGCCAGAACGTAGAAAAGGGCATAAACCCATAGAAAAGTTTTATTGATTGGTCTGTTTATCATGATTGATAGATGGTTTAATTTTAGAAGGTTGCTATTTAAAACCGTTCTAAATTGATGTAAATTACAGGTTAATGACAGTCACATGCCTTCACCATGTTACTTTTGTATCCCGATAATAGTTAATAACGGAAGCACTTGGAATATTTAAAAGTAATAGCTTTTACGCATCACCACATCGATCTGAAATCTTTAGGGAAATTAGTTATTTGTGATCAGAGTTTAGATAGCAGGTTGAAGAATGTTCAAGCAGAGCTTCCCGTTAGCGAAATTTTTTATGTCGGAACATGTAACCGTGTCGAGTTCGTTTTCCTTACCAAAGAGAAAACTGATAAGGAATTTGTAACTAAATTCCTTACTGTTTTGGACATGGGCCTGCCTGCCGAATTTATGGAGCGTTTTCTGGACAACGTTACGGTATACGAAAACGAAGAAGCTTTTAACCATTTGCTCAGAACATCTTGTTCTTTAGAGAGTTTGGTGGTTGGTGAAAAGGAAATTCTTGCCCAAATCCGTAAAGCTTACGAAAACTGCCGCGATGCTGGATTTACAGGCGATTACATGCGTATGATTATGGATCGTGTGGTTAAAACTGCAAAAGAAGTTTATACCCATACAAATATCTCTAAAAATCCGGTTTCTGTTGTTTCATTGGCCTACCGCAAGCTAAAAGAGTTAAACATGTGTGGCAACTCACGTATCTTGATTATTGGAGCGGGCGAAACCAATCAGAACATTGCAAAATATCTTAATAAACATAAATATTCAAATTTCTCAATTTTCAACCGTACCTTTTCTAAGGCCGAATCTTTGGCTGGAGAGTTAGGTGGTAAAGCTTATCCATTAGCAGCACTTGAAGATTTTAATGAAGGATTTGATGTGATCATTACCTGTACGGGTTCTACTGAGGCGATTATTAACGAAGCATTATACGCTAAACTGTTGAATGGCGATCAGGGCAAAAAGGTAATCGTAGATTTGGCCATCCCAAATGATGTTACGCCTGCAGTGATCCATAACAATCCTGTACATTATATTGAGGTCGAATCGCTAAAAGAGGTGGCACGCAAAAATATCCAGGAACGTTATAACGAACTGGTGCATGCAGAAGAAATTATCAGCAATAACATTACAGAATTTTTCTCTGTTTTAAAACAACGACGTATCGAATTGGCGATGCAGGAAGTGCCAAGAAAGATTAAAGAAATCAAAAATACAGCCATAAATGGCGTGTTTGCTGAAGAAATTAGTCAGATGGACGAAGCCTCACGTGAAGTTTTAGAACGTGTAATGAACTACATGGAAAAAAAATATATCAGCGTTCCGATGGTAATGGCCAAAGAAATTCTGGTTAACCAATCTTAAGGTTTAACCGAAGATTGCTAAGAGTAGGCGCAAAGAACGCCAAGTTTAATTTTCCTTTTTTCCTGTCATTCTGAACGCAGTGAAGAATCTTTTATTTCTCGAAAGGAATTTTTTAATACCAATTGTAATTCCGAGTCTTACACTCGCTTACCTTCATCCTGAACCTGTTTCATTATCTTTCATGCTTCTGAGCTTGAATGGCCTTACATTTCTTATATGGTTCAATTCTATAAAGCTCATGATAATTAATTCGGATCCTGTTCTGTTGAGTTTAAAAACAATGCCTATGGTTTACAGATTCTTCGCTGCGCTCAGAATGACAAAAAGTACATTACTAATCTCCTAATGTCATAGAAATCCTTTAAATTATCCCTTCTGTAACCTCACTGTCTCATTTTTAAACAATTCATGGTATAAACCACTAATTAAATTAAATTTGCAACTCATTTAACCTTTATAGTGAAGAAATTAACCATCGGAACACGCGGTAGCGACTTGGCTTTGTGGCAAGCAAATCATATAAAAGATGAATTGGCGGCCATTGGAATTGAAGCAGAAATAAAAATCATTAAAACACAGGGCGATAAAATCCTGAATTTGAGATTGGACAAACTGGAAGGCAAAGGCTTTTTTACCAAAGAATTGGAAGAAGAGCTTTTGGGTGGAACAATTGATCTGGCCGTACATTGCCTCAAAGATTTACCCACTACGCACCCAGAAGGATTAATTATTGCTGCTTTACCACCACGAGAGGAGGCAAGCGAATATCTGTTAATTTTAAAAGATTGTGTAGATGTTTCGCAGAAGCTGTCGTTAAAAAAAGGTGCCATGGTAGGTACTTCATCTAACCGTCGCAAAGCCCAGTTATTGGGGTTGCGCCCCGATTTAGAAATTGAAGATTTACGTGGAAATGTACCTACCCGGATCCAGAAGCTTCGTGATGAAGATTACGATGCCATTTTGATTGCAAAAGCAGGCGTTAAGCGCTTAAATCTTGATGTAACCGATTTACATGTAGAAGAATTGGAAACCACTGAATTTATCCCAGCTCCTGCACAAGGTGCTTTGGCGATTCAGATCAGGGAAAATGATACTGAGCTTTTTGAAGCTCTGCAAAAATTGCATGATCCGGAAACAGCAGAAACAGTAACCGTAGAACGTAAGGTTTTAAACCTATTTGAAGGTGGTTGCCACATGCCTTTAGGCTGTTATTGCAAAAAGGAAAATGGAAAATTTGAAATTTGGACTTCAAAAGCTGAAACGGCCAATCATTTTCCTGAGCGGTTGTTTTTACGTGAAGAAACTACCGAAGGTTTAGCAGAAAAAATTGTAGCCAAGTTTAGTACAGACAGAAAGAAACCTGCAAAGGTTTTTATTTCGCGCGAAATAGGTGAACACAGTTATTTCCGTAGAGCATTAGAAAATAACAATATTGAAATAGAAGGACGTTCGCTAATACGTACGTTTCCGATAGTAACTGTTTTAGATCAGTTTATACTGAAGCATGTAGACTGGGTTTTCTTCAGTAGCCGCAACAGTGTCGAATATTTTTTCAATTTAAAACCGCTACTGCCAAAGAAAACTCAATTTGGTGTAGTGGGAAGAGGATCGGAGGATGCTTTGCGTAAATTTGGTTATATCGCCGATTTTGTTGGTGAGAGTGGCGACATTACAGAAGTTGCAGAAGATTTTGCGAAATTGGTTGGTGGGCAGCAAATATTGTTCCCAAGGGCACAGGATTCCTTACAGTCTATACAAAAATCTTTACCGGCTGATGCTAAAATAATCGATCTGCCGATTTACGAAACGGTAATCGAAGAAGATATTGACCAGAGTTATGCTGATGTGCTCATTTTTACCAGCCCATCAAACGTTGATGCATATTTCGTAGATAATTTATTAGAACCAGAACAACAGGTAATTGCAATTGGAAACTCTACAGGTAAGAAATTTGATGAAATGGGCGTGAAATACGCTTTACCATACTCGCCTGATGAAATTGGATTGGCCGAAGCGGTGTTTGGAATAGAAGTAAAGTAGAGGGCAGGAAGGTTTAGGGGGCAGGGTTTGAGGTTAAAAGGTTGAGGATGGAAGGTTTAAGATGTAAAATAATTAAGTCTTGATACCCGATACTATAATCTTGATACTAAATCCAAAATCTTTGTAATCAACCCGAAGGAAAAATATAAAAAACTCAAGTCTTGATACTGTACTTTCGATACTTTAAGCCTTGATAAAAATACTTGATACAGTTAATATGTTAAATCGTCCGCGTAGATTACGGAAAAATCCGTTAGTGAGAGAGATGGTGGCCGAAACCCGGCTATCGAAAGATATGTTTGTGTACCCTTATTTTGTGGTGCCCGGCACTAATGTTACCCATGCCATTGATGCCATGCCAGGAGTAAACCATTATTCGGTTGATACTTTGGTAAAAGATGTGGAAGCCGGATTGAAAAAAGGACTCAATAAAATAATGCTTTTTGGTGTTGGCGATGAAAAATCGGAAGATGCAAAATCTGCTTATCACGATCATTCTTTAGTGCCGACGGCAGTACGCGAGCTGAAAAAGCAGTTTGCCGACGATTTATATGTAATTACTGATGTTTGTGTTTGTTCTTACACCACACATGGTCATTGCGGTATTTTAGAAAACGATTACGTACAAAACGATAAAACGGTTGAGGTAATCGCTAAAATGGCTTTAACACATGCCGAAGCTGGTGCTGATATGTTTGCGCCATCGGATATGATGGATGGCAGGATTGAAGCCATACGTAATCTTTTAGATGAAAATGGCTTTGTAAATGCGGCAATTATGAGCCATGCTACAAAATTTGCTTCTGCATATTACGGACCTTTTAGAGAGGCAGCAGATTGCGCACCGAGTAAAGGTGATAGAAAAGCCTATCAGATGGATTTCAGAAACCCATTAGAAGCTTTGCGTGAAGCCGCTTTAGATGAACAGGAGGGGGCTGATGTTTTAATGGTGAAACCAGGATTAGCTTATCTGGATATCATCCAAAGGTTAAAACAGGATACGAATCTGCCGATTGCAGTTTACAATGTATCCGGCGAATACTCCATGGTAAAAGCAGCTGCCGAACGCGGTTGGATAGACGAACAAAAAGTAGTAATGGAAACCATGCATGCCTTTGCCAGAGCAGGTGCAAGCATTATTACCACCTACCACATTAAAGATATTTTAAATAACAACTGGCTTTAAGGTAGATGGCAGAAGGTTTTAAGGTTGAGGGTTTATGCGTCCAAAATCTTTCAATTTCTGCCTTTTAGTCTTTAACCCTAATAATTCATGATAGAAGATAGGGATTTTTAAGGATTTAGGGTTTATGCGCCCTAAGCCTTACACCCTCTACCTTCTAACCTTCAACATTAAAAAGATGTTAGATTCATTAAAGAAAATGTTTTCAGGTAACGAAGCCGATATTCCGGTAAATACAGGTAGTAAACCTGATATTTCGAGGGTCAAATCTGCTGAGCTGTATGAGAAATCAAAAACGTACTTCCCTGGTGGAGTAAACTCTCCGGTAAGGGCTTTTAAATCGGTTTATGGTACACCTCTTTTTATCGAGAAAGGTGACGGTTGCTTTATCTGGGATGCCGACGGTAATCAGTTTATCGATTTCTGCGGTAGTTGGGGGCCGCTAATTTTAGGGCATAATAATCCTAAAATCCGTGAGAAAGTTACTGAAGTGATGCAAAACGGAATGAGTTTTGGCGCACCAACTGCCTTAGAAAATGAATTGGCAGAGCTGATTATCAAAAACAACCGTTTTGTGGAGAAAATCCGTTTTACAAGTTCTGGTACCGAAGCGGTAATGTCAGCCATACGTTTAGCAAGAGGTTTTACCAGTCGGGATAAGATTTTAAAGTTCGAAGGCTGCTACCACGGGCATAGCGATTCGCTTTTGGTTAAAGCAGGTTCGGGCCTGGTTACTTTTGGCGAAACCTCTTCTTCAGGTGTACCTAAATCTTTTGCCGAAGAAACCATTGTGGTTCCTTTGAATGATAAGGCGGCGATAGAACAGGCATTTACACAATTTAAAGATCAGATTGCTGCGGTAATTATAGAAGGGATTCCAGCGAACAATGGTTTAATTATGCAGGATGAAGAATACATTCATTTCTTGCGGAAAATCTGTACCGATAATGGTTCCCTTTTAATTTTTGATGAAGTGATTACCGGATTCAGGATTGGTTTTGAAGGCGCTGCTGCCCACTACGGCATCACACCAGATATTGTTACTTATGGCAAAATTATTGGTGGTGGATTGCCTGTTGGTATGTATGGTGCCCGTGCAGAAATTATGGCGCATATTTCTCCTGATGGTGGCGTTTATCAGGCTGGAACTTTATCGGGTAATCCCGTAGCTATGGCAGCAGGAATTGCTACTTTAACCGAGCTGAGCAAATCTGGCTTTTATAAAGATTTAAACAACAAAGCACAGGAGTTTGTAGCGAGCATTCAGCGGTTTGCAACTGCACGTAACTATAAATTTAAAGTATTTACCATTGGCTCTATCTTCTGGTTTGCTTTTACCGATAAAGATAAAATCCAATCAGCTGGTGATATAGATGCCGGCAGCATGGAAAAATTTAAAGTGATGCACCGCGAATTATTAAATAGAGGAATTTATTTAGGTCCCTCTGGATATGAAGTTGGTTTCGTATCTTCAGCTCACACGAAGATCGAGTTGGAGAAAGCAAAAAGAGCTATTTTTGAAACATTAGATTTGGTGTTTAAAAAGTAAGGCTTTTTTGTTTAACCACAGATAACACTGAGTTTTTACAGAGAATAAAGAGGTTTGTTCGGGAAATCGTCATTGCGAGGAACGAAGCAATCTTAATGCGTACGCTGGTAGCAACAGTTGTAAGATTGCTTCGTCGGCTGAAAAAGCCTTCTCGCAATGACGGAAAATAATCTGTGTAATCAAACCGAAGGAAAAGATATTAAAAATTAAAAGCCCCTTTAGGGGTTGGGATATGAAGAAATCTATAATTATATTTTACGCCTTATTGCTTTACGCGCTGATTCAGCTTATTTCGTGGGGTACTTTGGTGGTGCGTTTGCAACCCAGCCGCATGACGATGATTATGGGAGAAGGCTCGGTATTTTTATTTTTGCTTTGTATCGGGGGCTATTTTCTCCATCAATCCTTAAAACGTGAAGATAAATTAAGAGAACAACAGCAAAATTTCCTGATGTCGATTACCCACGAGCTGAAATCTCCATTGGCCGCAATAAAACTTTCTATCCAAACCATTGTTAAACGGGATTTGGATAAGGCCCGCCAGGTATCGCTGCTTAACAATTCGTTAAAAGATATTGAGCGGTTGGACGATTTGGTTGAAAATATGCTTTTGGCTACTAAGATTGAAAACCGTTCTTACACTTTTCCAAAAGAGGAATTTAATTTTTCAGAACTGGTGTATAAAATCACAGATCGGTTGCAGGTTCACTCTTGTGGCAACGAACAATTGATCAGTGCGCAAATTCAGCCAAATTTGCAGATAATGGGTGACAAATTTGCCTTATCGTCAGTAGTGACTAATTTGATAGAGAATGCAGTTAAGTATTCGAGCCCTTGTGATGAGATAAATGTGCATTTAAACAAAGTGGACGGACATATTCAATTAAGTGTAATTGATAAAGGTCCGGGTATTTCAGATGCCGAAAAAATGTTGATATTTGATAAGTTTTACCGCGTTGGTAACGAGAATGTCAGAAAAGCGAAAGGAACAGGTTTAGGCTTGTTTATTGTGAAAGAGGTTTTACAATACCATGATGCAGATATTACAGTAAAAGACAATTTGCCTCAAGGAAGTATTTTTGAAGTAACATTTAGTTAATCTCAATTATGTCACAAAAATTAAGAATTCTATTGGTAGAAGACGAGGATCACTTGTTAGATGCTATCAAATTAAACCTCGAACTTGAGGGTTATAAAGTTCACGCCGTTAAAGATGGCAAAACCGCTCTTAAAATTTTTAAAGAAGAACGCTTTAATCTAATTATTTTAGATGTAATGTTGCCTGAAATGGATGGTTTCCAGGTTTGCGAAACAATCCGTTTAGAGAATGCAGAAGTTCCGATTATGTTTTTAACAGCTAAAAACACTTCAGAAGACCGTGTTTTAGGTTTGAAAAAAGGAGCTGACGATTATTTGGTTAAACCTTTCAACTTAGAAGAATTAATTCTTCGTGTTGGTATTTTGGTTAAACGCAGTTTAAAATCTGATGATTTAAAAGAATTGAATTCTTACAAAATCGGTGATAAAACAATTTATTTTAACTCTTTCGAATTAAAACACGATGATGGTACCATCACACCGTTAACCAAAAAAGAAACGATGTTGTTGAAACTGTTAATCGAGCGTAAAAACGATGCCGTTTCTAGAGAGCAGATTTTAGAAACCGTTTGGAATTATGATGTTTATCCATCAACGAGAACGATTGATAACTTCATCTTAACATTCCGCAAGTATTTCGAACCAGATCAAAAAAATCCGGTTTATTTCCATTCAATTCGTGGTGTAGGCTATAAATTTACTGATAGTCATTAATGTACAATAATAAGGGCAGATATGCTTTAATGGCAGTTTTTCTGCTTGCTGCATTGGTTTGTGTATTTTACAATCAATATCAGCTGGCAGCTGTTTCAGGGCTGTTGTTTGCCTTTGTTGTTTGGAGCCATTTTAAGCACAGTTCAGTTTTAATGGCATCGAAACATTTTAAGAATAACGAATTCGGTAAAACCAAAGCCCTATTGGCTGAGGTGGTTAAGCCAGAGCGTTTGGCCAAAAGCCGAAGGGGTTATTACGAATTTATGCAGGGCAATATG